>Ga0315293_10000041_pt1 | contig 101351 bp, 102 predicted proteins | sample YL17G13_20_MG_FD_203071 | JGI IMG/M metagenome (GOLD analysis project Ga0315293, IMG submission 203071) | Sediment microbial communities from Yellowstone Lake, YNP, Wyoming, USA - YL17G13_20 | ecosystem: Environmental > Aquatic > Freshwater > Lake > Sediment | place: USA: Wyoming | collected...
TACCTGGATGAGCTGATGGAGATAGCAGATGGCAAAAAACAGTACAGCGCAGTTTCTTATTTAGGCGTAAGGGAGTAGGTGACATAGATGGCAACGTTAAAGGAATTGACAAAAAAAGAGGCGAGGTTCACCTGTGGACACAGGATGTGCCCTGGCTGCGGTGCGCCCATAATTTTCAGACAGATACTACTTGCAGTGGACGAACCCGTGGTAGTCGGTGTTGCAACAGGCTGTCTTGAGGTATCCACCACCATCTTTCCATTTACATCCTGGAATACGCCTTACATACACAATGCATTTGAAAATGCGGCATCAACCATCAGCGGAGCAGAGACCGCTTACAGGGCGTTTGTTAAAAAGGGAAAGATCAAGGATAAAATCCACTTTATGGCGGTTGGTGGTGACGGAGCATCATACGACATAGGGTTTCAGATGATATCGGGAGCTTTTGAGCGCGGACACGATATGGTCTATGTCTGTTATGACAACGGTGCCTACATGAATACTGGCATACAGCGTTCAAGCGCCACGCCGTACTGTGCGGATACAACAACCAGCCCGGTTGGAAGACTTGTCCCGGGTAAAACACAGAGAAGGAAGGATCTTACAAAGATATTTGCAGCACATAACATCCCTTATGTTGCCCAGGCAAGCCCATCACACTGGAAGGACTTGATGGACAAGGCGAGAAAAGCATTTGATGTTGAAGGACCAGCATTCTTAAATGTGATCTCTCCATGCACGCTCGGCTGGAGATGCGACCAGAGCGAGACAATCGCACTTGCAAAGGAGGCTGTGAGCAGCTGCTTCTGGCCGCTTTATGAGGTCGAAAACGGAAAATACAGGGTAACCTACAAGCCAAGAGAGAAAACTCCTGTTGCGGACTGGCTTAAGAAACAGGGAAGGTTTGCCCATCTGTTCAAGCCTGGAAATGAGCATCTGCTGGAAGAGATACAGGCTCAGATCGATATGGAATGGGAGCAGCTCCAGAAGTTAGCTGAGCTGTAATCAAGAGGCAATTCTTGAACATAAGCTCCTTAATTGTTAAGATAGCTTCTTAAAATTTGCGCGGGATCTCAATATGTCAATAGTTGTTCAAAAGTTCGGTGGCACTTCTGTCACTGCCGAAGAAAATATAATTAACGTTGCCAGAAAAGTAATTAAGACAAGGTCTTCTGGTAAGGATGTCGTCGTAGTCGTCTCTGCTATGGGCAAGACGACAAATACGCTTCTGGAAATGGCGCACAGGGTAAATCCTAACCCACATAATAGAGAGCTTGACATGCTTACATCAACTGGGGAGCAGGTGAGCATTGCGCTCCTGACAATGGCCATTCAAGCTCAGGGATATGACGCCATATCCTTTACCGGTAACCAGGTTGGCATTTTGACCGATAATGCTTATACAAAAGCAAAGATAATAGATATCAAAAAGGACAGGATCCTTAAAGAGTTCTCGAATGGCAAGATAGTGGTTGTCGCTGGTTTTCAGGGTGTGACGGAGGATGGTGAAATAACCACGCTTGGTCGTGGCGGTTCGGATACCACCGCAGTTGCTCTGGCTGCAGCCCTGAAAGCGGAGTATTGCGAAATTTTTACCGATGTGGATGGAGTATTCACGGCGGACCCGAATGTTGTGCCTGAAGCCAGGAAACTGCACGTGGTTTCCTATGAAGAGATGCTGGAGATGTCATCTTCCGGGGCTAAAGTTCTGCAACTTCGTTCGGTTGAGTTCGGCAGAATGTATAAGGTATTAATTCACGTGCGTTCAACTTTTAACGATGAACAGGGCACGTGGGTTATAGAGGAGGACGAAAGAATGGAGAAAGCGATTATTAGTGGTGTTACCTATGATAAGAACCAGGCAAAAGTTACGATTTATGGGCTTCCTGATGTCCCGGGGATTGCTGCTAAGGTTTTTCAAGCTCTTGCAGATGCCAATATAAACGTGGACATGATAATTCAAAATGTGAGCAAGGGCGAGCACTCTGACATATCTTTCACGGTGGACAAAGAGGACTTAAACCAGACCTTAGAGGTCATGGGTAAAGTACAAAATGATCTCGGTGCCGCATCAGTTGATTTCGATAAGGATATTGCAAAGGTGTCGCTAGTTGGTGCCGGCATGCGGACAAATCCTGGCGTTGCGGCTTCAATGTTCACGGCTCTTGCTGAGAGCAACATTAATATCGAGATGATAAGCACTTCGCCGATAAAGATCTCCTGTGTTATCCGCAGGGATGAGGTCGAGAAGGCGATTAAATCAATTCACCAGAAGTTTGAGCTGCAAAAGGATATGCGCTCTGATGAATATGTCAAGAGGATGAAATAACATATGAGGGAATTTACGCTTGCGATTGCTGGTGCTACAGGGGCAGTGGGTGAGAAGATGGCCCAGGTGCTTCAGGAGAAGAAAATAAGACCAACGAAAATTATGATGCTGGCAGCAAGCCGTTCAGCCGGGAAGATAAAAAGGTTTTACGATCAGGATGTAATCATAGAGCTTCTGGATGAGAATTCATTTAAGGGAGTAGATTTTGCCCTGTTTTCCGCTGGAGGTGATGTCTCAAGGCAGTTTTCACCCATTGCAGCGAAAAGCGGTGCGGTCGTGATCGATAATAGCAGCGCGTTTCGAATGGACGACGACGTGCCCCTGGTGGTACCAGAAGTGAACCCGGAAGACGCTTTCAAGCACAAAGGCATAATTGCAAATCCGAACTGCTCAACCATTCAAATGGTAGTGGTGCTTAAGCCGATTCACGATGCCTTCGGGATTAAAAGAGTGGTCGTATCCACCTACCAGTCGGTTTCAGGAACGGGCTGGAAAGCCGTACTGGAGCTTCGCTCCCAGGTGGAAAAAATTATGAAGAATGAACCACTGGATCCCCCAAAGGTTTATCCACGACAGATTGCCTTTAACGTTCTCCCGCAGATCGATGGCTTTCTTGAGAACGGCTATACCAGGGAAGAGATGAAGATGGTGAACGAGACCAGGAAGATCATGCACGTGCCTGATATGCGCATAACGGCAACTACTGTCAGGGTTCCGGTATATTTTTCGCATTCTGAGAGCGTTAACCTTGAGCTGGAAAGGCATGCCACTCCGAAGGATATCGCGGAGGTCCTCGAATCTGCTCCAGGTGTGAAGGTTATGGATGATTTCGTAAACAATAGATATCCGACCAATCTTGATGCAACCGAGACTGACTTGAGTTACGTCGGACGTATCAGACAGGATTTCTCGATAGAAAACGGCATCAATCTTTGGATTGTGTCCGATAATTTGAGAAAGGGCGCAGCGACCAACGCAGTTCAGATCATGGAACTTTTTTTAAAGGATTAGCTGGAGAAGTGCAAATATATATAGCTGTCATAGGCGGGGCATTTTGTCCAAAAGAGGTGGAACAAGATGCTTATCAGGTCGGACGTGAAATTGCAAGGCGAGGAGCCTGGCTGATTTGCGGTGGTCTGACAGGAGTGATGAACGCGGCTGCGAAGGGAGCAAAGGATGCTGGTGGCTTTAGCATCGGGATTCTCCCCACTGATGACAGGACCGGGGCAAGCCCATATCTTGATGTCAGCATTCCTACTGGAATTGGTTTTGCAAGAAATCTCATCGTTGTATTATCTGCGGACGCCGTAATTGCTATAGATGGCGAGAGCGGTACCCTCTCAGAGATCGGATACGCGCTTCGATATAACAAGCCTGTGATTGGGTTGCATACCTGGAACCTCACCTCCTATTCAGGCAGATGTGCGGATATCATCGTGGCGGATAATCCCAAGCAGGCGGTTGATTTTGCCATTAAGGCTGTGAAGGGTAACTCTTGAGAAAAGTCTCTATTGTGCGATGCGAGAGTTACGAGTTTAACCTTCTTGACTCAGCGATAAGAAGATCTATTGAATTGGCAGTGGGAGGCGACCTGGGGATAAAGCAGGGTGATAGAGTTTTGATCAAACCCAATCTGCTTTGCAGGGCCACTCCAGATAAAGCGATAACCACTCATCCCGAATTTGTGAGGTCAATTATACGGATTGTTCGCGAACACGGCGGTAAGCCTGTTGTTGGGGATAGCCCCGGGATCATGCAGCCAAGGCTGCTAAACGCCATATGGGAGGAATCAGGAATTAAGAAGATATGCGATGAGGAGGCTGCAAAACTCGTAAGTTTTGAGACTAAATATGGTGAAATTGAAATTGGCAGCGGAAAGCTCCTGAAAAGAATGCCAATATCAAAAGCTGTTCTGGATTCTGATTATATTATTACCCTGCCCAAATTAAAAACGCATGATTTAATGTACTTTACGGGTGGGATCAAAATAATATTTGGTTGTGTGCCAGGTCACAATAAATTACTTTTCCACCTAAAGCTAGAGACGAGGGAAAATTTCGCCAATATGCTCATTGATCTGTACAGCGCTATAAAGCCAGACCTTGTCGTAATGGATTCTATCTTGGCAATGGAAGGTAATGGGCCCTCAAATGGTGATCCAAGGCATCTTGGACTGATTTTTGCAAGCCGTGACTCCCTTGCTCTGGATGTTATTGCCTCCAGCGCTGTTGGATATGATCCATGGGAAATCTTTACAAATAAGACAGCCAGGGAACGTGGTCTGATCGGTGATATGGATGAGATAGAGGTGATTGGAGAGTCTTTAAGCGACGTTTTAATAAGTGACTTCAAAAAGCCGCTATCGCGTCAAGTTAATCAGTCGGTGCCAAGATTTCTATGGTATTTCATTCGGAATATAGCCAGCCCAAAACCGGTGGTCATTCATGATACTTGTGAGAGTTGCAACACCTGCATGAATAGCTGTCCTGCAAAGGCGATGTACACTAAAGATAGTAAGATTTATATAGACTATGATAAGTGTATTCGCTGCTATTGCTGTGATGAGTTGTGTCTGTACAGGTCGATCGAGCTCAGACCGCATCCGCTTACAAAACCTTTTTTGTCTCGAATGAATAAGAGGAAAGTGATCTCGTCTTGAAAGTCCTTGTTGCTCCTGACAAGTTTAAGGGGAGCCTCAGCGCTAAACAGGTCGCATCTGCAATCAAGAAAGGAATAGTCCGCGCGATGCCCGATGCCGTTGTTGAGGTCTGTCCCATGTCGGATGGAGGCGAGGGCATGGTTGAAGCACTGCTGGACTCGCTTGGCGGTGAGCGCAGGGAAGTAATAGTAACAGGGCCAATGGGCGAGAGAGTAAAAGCTGGATATGGGATTCTACCTGGAAGTATCGCTGTAATTGAGATGTCATCCGCTGCTGGACTGTGGATGGTACCCGTGGAGAAAAGAAATCCCATGCTGGCCACGACTTTCGGGGTTGGTGAGCTGATAAAAGATGCCCTTGCTGAGAACATCAGGAGGATAATAATTGGGATAGGCGGCAGCGCTACGAACGACGGTGGGACGGGCATGGCAAAAGCGCTTGGAGTGAAATTTATGGATGATCACGGTGAGGAGCTGGGGCATGGAGGACAGATTCTTGCCAGGATTAAAAAGATAGATATGAGCAGGCTGGATTCACGCGCAAAGAGTGCTGAGATACTGGCAGCCTGTGATGTAACCAACCCGCTGTATGGTGAGAATGGTGCAGCCTATGTATATGCACCACAGAAGGGGGCAGACCTACAGATGGTCAGGGAGCTGGACGATGGGCTGCGCAATTTCTCCCAGGTCATCAAAAATGGCCTGGACAAAGATGTCGCAGAGGTTCCCGGTGCCGGAGCTGCTGGTGGAATTGGGGCAGGACTTGTGGCCTTTCTCGGCGCCAGGCTTATACCGGGTGTTGAAATAGTGGCTGAGACAGTCGGCCTCAGGGAAAAGATGAGGGGAGTCGACATAGTGGTGACAGGCGAAGGCAGGATCGATAGCCAGACACTTTCCGGTAAAACTCCTTTTGGAGTTGCCAGGATAGCAAAGGAGATGGAGATACCAGTGATCGCATTTGCAGGCAGCGTGAAAGAAGATGCTAATTCTTTGCATGATAACGGTGTTCTTGCAATGTTCTCGATTTCAGATGGCCCGATTTCGATGGATGAGTCGATGAAAAGAGCTGAAAAGTTGCTTGAAAGAAGCGCGGAAGAGGTTTTCAGATTGATAGACCTGACTCTTTTGATAAAAAGATGAAGATCAGGATACTTGGTTCGGGCGGGACGTTCTCAATCCCAAGAGCATGCTGCATCTGTTCGGTTTGTGTAGAAGCCAGGCAGAAGGGTGTCCCCTACGCGCGCGGTGGACCGTCCGTTTTCCTGGAGGATGTGAGGCTCTTGATAGACGCACCGGACGATCTCAATCTGCTGATAAATCGCGAGGGGATAATGCAGATCGATGGTATCATGTTCACCCACTGGCATGGAGATCATACCTATGGAATCAGGATCATAGAGCGGATCGGGCGCGACATCATAAACTCGAGGTATTTCCCCACGAATGTATATATAACTGATGATCTTCATAATGATCTTAGCAGCATGGATATGTGCTTCAAGTTTTATGAGAATCTGGGTCTTGTCAATTTAGTAAGGCTGATGGATGGGGAAGCATTTAGGTTAGGCAATATCGATATAACTCCAGTGAAGTTGAAGCCAGCAAGGTTTGGCGAAATAAATTTTTATGAGCAGTCAATCTATGCATATATCTTTGAAGAGTCGGGGAAACGAGTACTATTCTGTCCAGACCACATGACGCAGCTTCCGATTGAGGATATCGAGCCTGGCTTTGATGCTTCTTTTTTTGAGTGCGGTTATTTTGAGAACTTCGGGAATGGTGAGCTTATGCCAAAGGACCACTGGCTCCGCTGGAGGCTTTTACCGTTTGATAGACAACTGGAGTTGATTGACGAATTGAAGTCAAAGATGACCATAATATGCCATCTCGAGGATGTCTGGGGAAGGAATTACGATGATTACCTCAGGTTAGAGCAGCAAAACAGGTCGAAGAACATCACTTTTGCAATCGATGGAATGATTGTGGAGATATAATTAAAGTTTAGCGCTATCCTGTTCTTTTAGAGTGCAACTTTAATATAATTATCTAAATGAAGATTGGCATTTTCACAAATAATTACAGGCCGCTCATATCAGGAATCACGACCTCGATATCGCTTTCGATGGCCGAGTTGAGGAGGAGGGGACACGAGGTCTATGTCTTTGCTCCTGACTACCCGGATTACGTTGATGATGATCCATGTATTTTCCGTTATCCTTCGATATCAACGCACCTTCACCCCAACTTCAGAATACCGATCTTGTTCTCGCTGCAGGTCGATAGGAAGATAAAGAATATCGGGATTGAGATAGTTCATTCACAGCATCCTTTTGCCCTGGGTTCCCACGGATATCATTTAGGGAGGCGGTCGGGGATTCCGATTGTGTTCACTTATAATTCGATCTACGAAAACTTTTCGCATAATGTTCCGCTGCCAAAACCGATCGTTGACTGGTACTCGATTAGCAAGAGCATAAATTTTTCAAATAAATGCGATCTCGTCATAGCCCCGACTCAGTCGATTGCTGATTTGATCAAGATGCGTGGAGTCAAAAAGCCAGTTAGGGTGATCCCAAGCGGGGTAGATTCTTCCTATATAAGGAGAGCTGACCCGAAGCGAGTCCCGAAGAGGTATCCGCAGTTGATGGACAAAAAGATCTTGCTTTATGTGGGCAGGACATCTGCGGAAAAGGGGGTTGACTTTCTGGTCAGGGTTTTTTCAAAAATTGTGGAGAAGAAAGACGATGTATATTTTATAATAGTGGGCTCACCGGATACAGCGGAGATACCAAGGCTGGTAATTGAGCTGGGCCTGACCGATAGAACAATCATGGTTGATGATGTTTCCTATGAAGAGGTCTTTGATTATTACTTAGCAGCGGATATTTTCGTTTTCGCCTCATATGGTGAAACCCAGGGTCTGGTGCTTACGGAATCTCTTAGCGCAGGTCTGCCAATAGTTGCGGTGAAGGCTATTGGTGTTAATGAGGTGGTTGACGATAACACTAGTGGAATCCTGGTTGACAGGGACGAAGACTTGATGATAGACAGGATAGTGTATCTGTTGGATAACCCCGCCGAACTTGAACGGCTTTCGCAGAACGCGTTAGAGAAGGCAAAAAAGTATTCAATCCAGGACCTGACAGTTGAGCTGGAAAAGATTTACGAGGAGCTGCTCAGAAAATATTCGAGGGATAGATGAGCACAGTGCTGATAATTGGAGGTAATGCTGCAGGCGTGAGTTCAGCCATTGAGGCGGGAAAGAATCACCTCCTTTACAGGCAAACACTGTGATTTCAGTTGGAAACTGTGGGCTTCACACCGGTCCCTGGGGAGTTCGGGTTGAGGACACGATAGTCATCAGACCCGAAGGAGCTTTGGTTTTAACTGATTATCCACGAAGTTTATAGCTTAAAAGTTTTCATTACCAGTTGCATAAGACCATATAACGAATTAAAATTTCACCGTCTCTTTCTTTTCTTCAAAGGGAGTATTGCAAATGTTCTTTGCGAGCAGACTTCAAAACATCAGGGTAATGGATAGCGCTGGGGAGTTGTCAGGATACATCAAGGACCTGATAGCGACATTTTCCAAAAAATACCCCAGGATCACCTCAATTTTGGTCAAGCGCATGTTTGCGCCTGATGTGCTGGTCTCATGGAACCAGATTCGCAGCTTTGAGGAGTCCGAGGTCTTCCTTTCCTGCAAGAAAGATGAAATCGAGCATATTGAGTTAAAAGAGGATGAAGTGCTGATAATAAAGGACGTTCTCGATAAACAGATCGTGGATACAGAGGGTAAAAAACTGATAAGGGTACAGGATATAAAGCTCGCCCGCATCGGTTCCGGTATCAGGGTCGTCGCTGTGGATATCAGCAGTACATCCGTTCTTCGCAGGCTCGGCCTTGGTTTTTTGGCTGATTGGATCGCCATCAGGATCAAGCCGAATCTCATAGATTGGGCTAATGTTGAGTTGATCGGGAGCAATGTTCACAACGTAAAGCTCAAAGTTGCCCATGAAAAGTTAAAACTTTTACATCCTGCGGATATTGCCGATTTGGTTAATGAGATGGCTCCGGGTCAGCGGACCGCTGTCCTGTCATCGCTTGACAGCGAGGTTGCCGCCGATGCTCTGGGAGAGATGGAGGACAGCTATCAGGCAAACGTCATTTCGGATATGGAGAGCGAAAAGGCTTCCGATATCCTCGAGGAGATGGATCCGGATGAAGCTGCTGATTTGATTGCAGATCTACCTGAAGAAAAAGCCGAAGAGCTTTTGGATTTAATGGAGGAAGAAGAGGCGCGTGAGATTCGACAGCTGCTTCAATATCCCGAGGATACCGCTGGCGGAATCATGACTACCGAGTATTTTGCCATAAACGATAATCTAGCGGTAAGCGAGGCGCTGGATCTAATCAGGAAACACAAACCTGAAGCCGAGTCCATTTATTACGTTTATGTTGTTGATGACAGCAATCGCCTGCGCGGCGTTATTTCTCTAGTCGACCTCGTGACCGGTTCGCCGGAAGTCCGCATCTCCGCGATCATGAACGAGAATGTGGTCAAGGTTGGACTTACGACAAAGCATTACGAGGTTGCAAAAGTCGTGGCGAAATATAACTTGCTGGCTGTACCCGTGGTTGATGAAAATAATACGCTTATGGGTATTGTCACGGTTGATGACGCTATTGACATAGTCATCCCTACTGCTTATAAAAAGAGGATTCCAAGAATTTATTCTTAAATTCTATTAATGAGTTTGGATTTCCGGGCTCATTACAAATTTGGCCTGGGTTAGATATTTTAAAGATATATCTTTCCATTTTCGTTAGAAATTAAAGCACATGAACTTGTTTATGGAGCAGAAATGAACGTAATAAGGCGCGCAGCAAAAAAAATAAATTTTAGGAACATCATATTTTTCCTGTCGGTCTTAGGCCCGGGGATAATTACTGCCAATGTTGACAACGATGCCGGCGGGATAACAACCTATTCGCTTGCCGGTGCGCGCTATGGGTATTCGATGCTCTGGACGCTTATCCCCATAACGATTTTCTTGATCATAACCCAGGAGATGTGCTCAAGGATGGGTGCGGTCACCGGGAAGGGCCTGGCAGACCTCATTCGCGAGAATTACGGGATAAAGGTGACTTTCTATCTGATGATAGCATTATTCGTCGCGAACCTGGGCACCCTCTGTGCGGAATTTGCTGGATGGGCGGCAAGCATGGAGATATTTGGGGTCAGCAAGTATATTTCGGTTCCAATCGCAGGTGTTGTCGTCTGGTGGCTTGTGTTCAAAGGTTCGCATAAGTTTGTGGAAAGGGTCTTTCTAATACTCTGCACGATTTATCTCACGTATGTCATCTCAGGATTCATGGCAAAACCAGACTGGTCGGAAGTGGCAAAAGGGACGCTGGTTCCTTCCTTCAGCTTTCAAAGTGGATATGTGCTGATGTTAGTAGGAGTAATCGGCACCACAATAACTCCCTGGATGCAGTTTTACCTGCAATCTGCAGTTGTGGATAAGGGGATAACCATTGAGCAATATAAAGCTTCGAGGCTTGATGTTGTCATCGGTTGCATCATCACCGATATCGTTGCATTTTTCATAATTGTAACCTGTGCAGCGGAGCTCTTTACCAAGAATATCAAGGTGGAGACGGCTGCTGACGCTGCTCTTGCACTGGCGCCGTTGGCAGGGCAGTATTCAAAGGTCCTGTTTGCGGTTGGGCTTGCCAATGCCTCGCTTTTTGCTGCTTCAATATTGCCGCTTGCCGTGGCTTATTACATCTGCGAGGGAATGGGATGGGAAGCAGGAGTAGGAAAGAAGTTTAAGGATGCGCCGCAGTTCTTCAGCATATTTACCACACTGATAATTATAGGTGTTGGGATAATATTAATACCGCGGATACCACTTCTTGAACTTATGCTCATGTCCCAAGTGGTCAACGGGGTAATGCTGCCCTTTGTTCTGATCTTTATTTTGCAGTTAATAAACAAGAAAGAGCTCATGGGAGAGTATGTGAATTCAAGAACCTATAATGTCCTTGCATGGGCAAGCACGATAATAATGATCGTGCTCACAATTATCCTGGTCGTCACCTCATTTTTCCCTGCCGCTATCTGATCGCAGGGTATTTCCTTGTGACTTATCGTTGTTCTTCCTGTTGTTCCTCAGTTTTTTTATCAGAATTGGAATTCCGATGGCGAGTATCATGCCTATTAACATTACTGCCCAGGATGGGAACCGCCCTGCAAATGGGAGTTTATTGTAGTAGGTGTGGAAAATTGTGAAGATCCCGAGAGCAGCGGCGCACCAGATAGCTGAACCTATAGCTGAGTATAGCGTGAACCGCCAGATCTTCATTCGCAGTGCTCCTGCAGGTATGGATATGAAAGTCCTGGTTGTTCCAAAGAGCTGGGCGAGCAGTATGGATTTATCTCCGTGGTCTATAAGAAATTTCCTTGCGCGTGATATCTCCCTCTCTTCGTCCTTTTTCCTTAGCAGCCGCCGGTTGAAAAGTGGAGCGGTTATACCCCTGCCTATACCATAACTGACAAGCGAGCCCGTGGTTCCCCCGATCATGCCAAAAAAGATTGATAAAACATATGTAAGGAGGCTTTTCGATGATTCATTGCTTGCAACGATGAGCATGGGTGATGAAGCGAACGGTATTCCAACGCCTTCCAGGAACATGCCCAGCCCAAAAGCAACTGGCACATTAAGCGATCTTATGATCATAACCATTAGTACTATTATTTTACTGATCAATTTTAATCAAGATATTTGTATTTTAGGTTTTAAAGTCGATTAAAAATTATACCTAATATTTGGTTAGGTGAGTAAGTTTTTGATGAATAGAGTTGTGCATAGCGAAATAGGAGTCTGTTATTTTTAACAAATTTGACCTCCAGTCTTTAAGATTATAGTTCTCCGATGATTTTCCTTAAGGCTTTTTTTCTTGCTTCGGCTTCCTTGGCTGTAATTCTCTCCTTGTTTCTATAGTCCTGCTTGTCTATGAAGCTGTTTATGTCCCTTATTATCATCCCCAGGCTGGAAACGTGATACTCAATCAGTCTTTTTAAATCATCAGGGTCAGTAATGTGCTTTGTAACCTCGGTTAAATGATGAAGGCACAGGCCACCACTTTTTTTGAATTCATTGAAAAATGCTTCCTCCTTAACTCTATATGCTATCTCTGATGCATAGATTTGTTCAAAGGTGGACTGGTATGAACAGGCGGGACACTGGTTATAGTATTGCTTTTTTGAGTTTTGCTTTTTGGGTATGCCTTTGGCTATCACTTCATATTTTTTCAGTAAGATATTTGAAATGTCTTCGATTATTATGGCAAGTCCTAATCCCTGAAAGGTATTTTCTGCAACTCTTTCTATTTGCAGCGAGTGTCGTTTGCAGTAACCAAAAGATTTTCTTATTATCGTCCTTAAAAATGGGTCGTTTACTTTCTCATAAAGCAAGTTGTCAAAGTAATCGTTTATAACCTCATTGCTTAGAAGGCAGATTGGGCAGCCCTCTTTCGAAAATATCTGAAGAAGGTCGAAATAACTGTAACTTGGTGATCTGATTTTATGAGTTTTGCGCTTTATCATAGATGTTATACTCATTTTCGATGATTTTTATTGCTTCTTTAGCTTTATTTCTGATCGAGAAATTTTTGTCTTTTATAAGTTCTTTCAGTAATTTTATTTCTTCTATTGAACCTCTTTTTGCTATTCCCTCAATTGCTTTGAGCCTGGGAAGGAGGAAGCCAGAACGTGCAATTTTTCTAAAAACTGACAAAGTCTTTGATGTGCCAATTTTGGAGAGAGAAGTTAAAGCAGCAGCTTGTAGATACGGGTCACTGGTTGAAGAAATTACTTTGATTGATGCTGCATCTTCCCACTTCAGGGACATTTTGCATTTTTCGCAAAGCTCCTGGTCGCTCTCGTTTGGATAAAAGCAGTTAGGACAATATACTTTCAAATTCTCCTTCCAATTTCAATGTCATAAAAAAGACCTCTACAGTTAAAAACTATAGAGGTCATTAGCTCAATTGCGTGAGCGACAAGCGAACCTCATCGCTTCGGCATATTTTATATCAATTTGTTTTTTATTGCCATAAAAAGTTGAATTAAGGACAAGCATAAATTAATATCTTCTGAACTGTCTTAGTGATGAACAGGAGAGGTTTGTGTTTTCAGAGGATGTAATTAAGAAAGTTTTGAGTATATGCCACAGGGCTGGTGCGGATTTTTCTGAGATTTTTGTTGAGGAGAAGGAAACGAATTCCCTGCGGCTCGAGGACTCCAGGATTGAGCGGGCATCCAGTGGGCTTGACCGCGGTTATGGAATAAGGGCCAGATTCGGAGATAACACACTGTATTCTTTTTCCAATGATTTTAAGATGGAGAGCATTATCGATGCTGCGAATGTGCTTGTATCATCAGTGAATGGATATCAAAGGGTTACTATGCTGAACCTGGGAAAAAAAGATGTCAGGAGTGCGATAAATACATCGACGTTCTTGCCCGAGGACATCGATTGGCAGGATAAGATCAATTACCTGCTTAATTCTGATAGGGTAGCAAGGGAATATTCCTCAGAGATCGTACAGGTTGTCATCGTTTATGGAGATGAGATACAGAGGGTGCTCATCGCCAACTCCAGGGGCACTTATGCATTTGATGAGAGGATAAGGACGAGGTTCGTAGCTCAGGCCATTGCAAAGAGAGGGGATAAAGTCCAGACCGGCTATGTGCCTGTCGCTGCATTAAAAGGTCTTGAGCTATTGAGGGAGAAGAATCCGGCTGACATAGCGCTGAAGGCCGCACAGATTGCGGTCAGGATGCTTGATTCGATACCCGCGCCAGCGGGTAAGATGGATGTTGTGATAGAGAAGGGGCACGGAGGCACGATGTTTCATGAGGCATGCGGCCACGGCCTTGAAGGTGATTTAGTTGCGAAGAATTCGTCGGTTTATGCAGGTAAGATAGGCAAGAAGGTCGCTGGTGATAACATCACTCTCATAGATGATGGTACGCTTGAGGAGCAGTGGGGCTCTTTCGGGTTTGATGATGAGGGATTTCCTGCCAAGAGGAATGTCCTGATAGAAGACGGGATTCTCATTGGTAATATGTATGACGAATATTATTCGGGTAAAAATGGTGTTGCCCAGACCGGAAACGGCAGGCGGGAGTCATACATGCACATTCCAATCCCAAGGATGACGAATACGTACATACTCTCTGGAAGTGAGAACCCTGAAAATATCATCAAGGAGACCTCAAGAGGCGTCTATGCCCGTTTTCTTGCTGGAGGTCAGGTCGATCCTGCGACGGGAGACTTTGTTTTCGGGATAGGTGAGGGCTATCTTATAGAGGACGGCACCCTGACATATCCAGTCAGGGGAGCAACGATCGTAGGGAACGGGCCACAGGTGCTTTTTAATGTTGATATGATAGGTAACGATATGGACTTCTTATCAGGTATATGTGGGAAGGATGGCCAGCATGTGCCTGTTAATGATGGATGCCCTACGATCAGGATAAAAGATATGACTTTGGGTGGTACAGAGGTGAAGTCTTGAGAGAAGAACCTGGTAATATATGCCAGAGGACTCTGGATATCTGCAGGGAATTGAAGGTCGATCAGGCCGAGGTTTACGGAGAGAAATCCGATGGGGTTATGATCAGAGTCTATAAGTCGGAAGTTGAATCGCTGACCTCTCAGAGCGCCTGCGGCGTGGCGGTAAGAGTATTTATTAATAATGCCGTTGGTTTTGCTTTTACAACAGATCATGACGATCTGTCGTTGAGGGACTGTGCAGAGAGGGCGGTTTTAAATGCAAGGTCAACAAGTCCTGATGACCGCAACGGCCTTCCACAGCCCGGTTTGTACGGTGAGCTCGATATTTATAAAAGTGCGCTTGTTGATTTACCTATTAAGGAGAAGGTAAAACTCACGATCGACATGGAAAGGGCAACCTATGCTCATGATAATCGTATTTCAGAGGTTGATACGGCATTATATTCTGACGCCGCCAGCGATATTTATCTTATCAATTCGCTCGGTTTCGCAGGTAGCTACAGGTTCACCGAGTGTTATGTTTATCTAAGTTGCATTGCACGGGGGGATGACGATGTCTCAACGTCGTATTCTTACGGTATTGGGCGTGAGCCTGGCGATCTGGATGTTAACAAACTGGCGGTAAAGGCAGCCTCAAGGGCGGTGTCACTGCTTGGTGCCAGGCCAATTAAATCGAAGAAGTTGCCCGTTGTACTCGATTCCGAGGTATTTTCACAGATACTTGGGGCCATAGCGTATAACGTAAATGCGGATTCGGTGTTAAAAGGCCGTTCACTATTTGCTAACAGGATCGGGGAGCAGGTCGGCAGCATTAACGTCAAGTTGAGTGATGATGCCACGATCACAAATGGATTTGGAAGCAGGCCGTTTGATGGTGAAGGAGTTAAAAAGGATGTTACGTCGGTCATCGAGTCCGGTGTATTGAAAACCTATCTCCACAACACTTATACCGCAAGAAGGATGAACACGGTCTCAACTGGAAATGCCGCGAGACATTCGTTTAAGTCGATCCCGGAGGTTGGGATATCTAACTTTATATTTGAGAAAGGCAAACTTGGACAAGCAGCTCTGTTCTCCAGGGCCAATAATGGAATTTACATCACCGAGATCATGGGCTTTCATTCAGGGGTGAACCCGATCACAGGAGAGTTTTCGGTTGGAGCGAAGGGTTTTTTAATTAAAAGCGGTGAGATATCGAAACCCGTGAAGGAGATCACGATATCCTCTGATCTAATTTCCATGCTAAAAGGGATAGTTGAAGGTGGAAGTGATTTTGAGCTGTTTCCGTCAGGTGGCTCAATTGGCTGCCCGAGCGTCCTTCTGGAGGAGCTGACGATCGCGGGTTCGGGGTAGATATGTCAGAATTTCTCTCAGATGTGTATCAATATATAGAATCGTTCGTCCGCAGCTGGGGATATTATGCAGTTTTCGTGCTGATGTTTTTTGAGAGCGCCTGTATACCCATCCCAAGTGAGGTGACCATGGTTTTTGCGGGCTTCATGGTCTCAAAAGGCATAATGAACCTGTGGTGGGTGACCGCTGTTGGCACCATGGCCAACGTCGCTGGCTCGATAGCGACATATTATATTGGTGCTAAGGGCGGCAGGCCGCTGGTAGAAAAATACGGAAAGTACGTACTGATAACCCGTAAGAAGCTTGATACAGCAGATAGATGGTTTAGAAGATATGGCAAGTGGGCCGTCTTTATCTCAAGGTTGCTGCCGGGGGTAAGGACATTTATTTCACTTCCTGCAGGTGTGGCCAGGATGAACGTTGGCCGTTTTCTCTTCTACACGACGATAGGATGCGTGCCGTGGTGTTTCATGCTCACGTACATCGGTTTTAAGATGGGGGAGAACTGGGAGGTGGTGCTTGATTATTATCACAGATTCGAATACCTCATCCTCGGGCTCATCGTACTGGCCATCATTGTGTTAGTTGTGCTCTGGGCTTATCGGCGCAGGAAATCAAAAATCAGCAATACAGTGGATATGTGAACGGCATGGGGTGGGCACAGGCGGTATTACTCGCAATAATTCAGGGCTTAACCGAGTTCATCCCGGTGAGCAGTTCAGCACATCTGGTGATAATACCTGGCATCCTGTCCTGGCAGTCCGCGCCGTTGTTCTATGATGTAATGGTTCATTTTGGTACTGCCGTATCGATTCTCATATATTTTCTGGTCGATTTTATCAAAAGCAGGAGTAGATCCGATCCCCGATTTGATGTCAGAAGACCAGATAAAACTTTGATGAGATGGATAATATATATTGTGCTTGGGACAGTTCCCGCAGCGGTCATCGGTTTCTTGTTCAATGACTTTTTTGAGCCTTTCTTCAGCACACCCGTATATGCCGCATCTTTTTTGATATTAACCGGGTTCATTCTGTTTTCTGCTGATTGCGCAGCCAGGTTTTATAAGAAAAACATGGATATCAGGTGGCACAGTTCACTTCTGATAGGTATTGCACAGGCTGCTGCGATCTTTCCGGGCATATCGAGGTCGGGTGCTACTATTTCTGCTGGTATATGGCAGGGCATCTCAAAGGAGATGGCTGCGAGGTTTTCCTTTGTGCTGGGATTTGTCATCATTTCGGGCACGGCGGCCTACGAACTTCTTAAAATACCCACGAGCGGGATCTCAGTTGATATCATCGCGAAGTCGTTAATCGGGCTTGTTGTCTCGGCAGCGGTGGGATTTGTGTCAATTGAAGTGCTCATGACTGTTCTTAGAAGAAGCAGATTTCTATGGTTCAGCCTTTACTGCTGGGTTTTCGGTGTGGGGTATCTGATTTTTAATGTGCTCTCTTAGTCTCAACTAATCCTTCGTAATTTGCGATCTGGTGCGCATAATCGGCTGCGTTTCTGGCTAACTGGTCTGATATCCTTTCGCTGACCACTTGTTCGTGTCTTATGTTTATTGCGTAGATGCTTATGGCATCTGGCATCTTCGCCCCATGCCTTTCAAGGACGCCCATGGCATCGACGATCCCTATGGTATGCATCGATTCAGGATGGTGGTTAGAGCCTTTTGTGTATTTTATGCGGTATAGTTCTCCATAACTGGCATCTGCTCTTATTATTGAGTCAATTATTACCGCCCTCTCATGGCCGATTAGCATCTCTGCCAGCGGAATTCCACTGAATTGTGCAGTGGCGAAGATTACGTCCGTTCCATTTGATACTTTGCGCAGCTCCTCAACAGTAAGGATGCCAATCGCATCATCGCCCATTAAGGGATTTCCGATGCCGATTATGATCATGCTCATCAGCTCTTTAATGTCTTTATAAGTGCCCCTTCTGCTGATCTTATGTTCACCTCAATCGGCATTTTGCCAGCTATTGAATGGGTTGCGCATGCAAGGCAGGGATCGTAAGCCCTGAATGCCATCTCGCATATGTTCAGAATCCCCTGATCGACAACGCCATCTTTTATGTAGTCCCTGGCTGCGCTTGCAACAGACATGCAGATCGCACCGTTGTTGTTGCCTGTAGCGACGATAAGGTTAACATGGGTGCACAGACCGAGTTCATCCGTCCTGTAATGGTGGAACAGGGTGCCCCTTGGGGCTTCTACAACTCCAATTCCCTCCGTCGGCGTCTCGGTAGGGATGTTTCTGACGTTGGGGTTGGTGATTTCGGGATCGGTTGCAAGTTCCAGCAGCCTTTCTGCTGCATAGAGCATTTCGATGACCCTGGCCCAGTGGTTGGCAAGTGTTGAGTGCACCGGTTTCCCGCCGAGTGTTTTCAGATAGCGCTCGTATTCCGCCTGGGCAAGAGGCGTGGTAAAGCCGTCACAGACGTTCAGGCGAGCAAGGGGTGCCACCCTGAATACGCCGGATTCAGGGCCTGCGATGAAACCCTTCCAACCAACATTTTTGAGGTATGGAAATTTCAGATATGTCCACGGCTCCACATGTTCAGCCATGTGCTCTAAGTACCTGGAGGGTTCGAATTTTACAAATTCGTTACCCAAAGGATCGACGACCCTTATATCCCCATCGTAGAAGTTAAACATATTTCTTTCGTCCACAAGGCCCATGTAGTAAGTTTTCATCATAAATGTGTCAGAAAAGATCATGTCAACGTACTTCTTGTTACCAAGTACCACTTTGTCAAAGACATCTATGGTGGTTTTCGCGAACTCAAGGCATGACTTTGCCTTTTCCTCGATCTGCTCCCTTTCCTCTCCCGTAATGGCCTTGCTGACACCACCTGGCAGGCCGCATACCGGAAGCGTCGCCCTGCCAGCGATTATTGCCTGTATGTCCTGTGCGTATGCCCTGTTCCTGATGACTGCTCCGGCTAGCTCCAGGCCAACGGCTTCGGCAACGCCGAGGATATTTCTTTTTGCGGGCTCTGTATCAGGACCAAGAACGAAGTCGGGTGCTGCAAGTGCATAGAAGTGCGCAGTATGGGAGTGGATGAAGTGTGCACAGTAAAGCAACTCCCTGATTTTGTAAGCAGTTGGAGTAGGTTTCACGTGGAAGACGGCATCAACTGCTTTTGTTGAGGCTACATGGTGCGCTTCGGGACAGACACCGCAGATCTTTGGAGTTATTCTCGGCAGCTCCTCAACAGGTCTCCCCAGGCAAAACGTCTCAAACCCCCTCAGCTCTGGCACCTGAAAATATGCGTTTGCGACGTTACCGCTGTCGTCCAGAAAAATCTCTATCTTTCCGTGTCCCTCCAACCTGGTTATCGGATCTATTGTTATCTTTTTCATTTAAACCTTCTCTTTCTCAAGGATTTCTTTGACTTCCTCAACTTTTATCTGGCCTTCCATGCGAGCACGCTGCAAGAGTGACTTTGGAAGACCGTACATGTAGAACGTGCCCATGGGATCGACTATTTTGTTTATTTTCTCAGCAGCTTCCTCCTCATTTTCCGCCTTGACTATCGAGGCTATTGCGCTCGTGAGTTTCATGCCCTGATCGATGACCTCATCGGTTGGTCCGAAACAGCCCCGACACGGCATGTTCACGCTCGGGCAGGCTGCCTCACAGCCTCCACGCGTGGCTGGTCCATTGCAGATTATGCCCTGCTCAAGAAGGCATTTATTGGGGTCAGGGATCACCTCAAAGAATCGTTTGAATTCGGTGATAACCTTTTCTTTTTTCTCACGTGGACATTCGTCACATACCGTTTTCTTTAACCCTATTACGCTACCCTTAGGAGGAAGATTGCCGGATACAATTGCATCTATCGCAGCATTAATCCATTTTACGGTCGGTGGACAGCCCGGCAGGTAATATTCCACATCGATCACCTGATCAAGCGCCCTGACTGTATCGTAGAACTCCGGCAGCTCCAACTCACCTTCGTTTACCTCACATCTCGGCAGCGGGAAGGTGTCCGTTGGATTGTTAGTGGATGCGGTTTTCTTGTATGCGATCTCAAATATTTTGTTCTTATTTGCGAGGTTTCCAAGTCCGGGTATTCCTCCCATGTGCGCACAACTCCCATACGCGACCATTACCTTTGATTTTTTGCGGAGCAGATGCGCCATCTCCTCAGCTTCGCTGTTTCGTATCGAGCCATTGAAAAGACAGACGTCGATCCATCCATCAGGATAGTCCCTGACATCGGAATATTTGAAGTCCATGCCGAGCGGGAAGAACACGATATCCGCCACGGCCGCGACGTCCAGTATCTTTTCATTTATGTCCAGAAAGGATACCTCACATCCTCCGCAGCCAGCTCCCCAGTAAATTGCGAATCTAAGCTTCTCTTTCATTTCAGCTCCCTATCTTCATGCCCAATGGGCCCAGTTTTCTTATATCCTCTGTCATACTGTTGGCGACTTCTGCAAATTTGTCTCCCTCTCCGGCGGATATCCACTCCAACCTCATGCGCTGGGGTTCTACGCCGAACTGCTCAAGCAGATTTCTTAGCAGGGGGATCCTTTTAAGGGTGTTCTGGTTGCCCCTGATATAATGGCAGTCTCCGGGATGGCAGCCAGCGATCAGTACACCGTCTGCTCCTTCGGAGAAGGCCTTAACGATAAAGGTCGGATCCACTCTTCCTGAGCACATCACCCTTATTATCCTTAGATTAGGCGATGACTTGATCCTGGATGTGCCAGCCAGATCAGCTCCTGTGTAGGCACACCAGTTACACAAAAAGCCCACAATTTTTGGTTCGAAAATTTCGTTGTTCATCTTAGTAACCCCTCTATCTGAGCAAGTATTTGTCTGTTTCTAAAGTGCTTAGCATCCAGAGCGCCTGATGGACAGCTCGCCACGCATGATCCACAGCCCTGACAAAGCACATCATTGATGTTTATGGTCTTGCTTTCTTCGTCAAATTCAATCGCCGAGTACGGGCATATATCAATACATATTTTGCATCCTGAGCACTGGTCCTTGTTTACAGTAGCAGTGATCGCCTCTACCGTGACAGTACCTCTCGACAGCACCGACAGCACTTCTGATGCTGCCGCTTTTGCCTGGGATATCGTCTCCGGTATATCTTTTGGGCCCTGGCATGCGCCCGCCAGATATATACCTGCTGTTGTTGCTGCTACAGGTTCCAGCTTTGGATGAGATTCGAGGAAGAACCTGTCGTTGGAGCGCGTAATATTGAATAGTTTTGCGACCTCCTCCGAGTCTTGCTGGGCTACCATTCCCACGTTGAGAACAACCATATCAACTTCCAGCTCAATGGGTCTTCTCATCAGCGTATCTTCACTTTTGACTATTAGCTTGTTATTTGGCCCTTTTATTATCTCGGCCACCTTACCGCGGATGAAGATTACGCCCTCCTTCTGCACGCGTTCGTAGAACTCCTCATATCCCTTGCCGTGAGCTCTGATATCAATGAAAAATTCATATACTTCTGCCCCTGTCTTCTCCTGGATGAGGTGAGCATTCTTTATTGAATACATGCAGCATACCCTTGAGCAGTACCTGTTGGTTTTTTCATCGCGGCTGCCAATGCAGTGGAGCATCGCAACGCGCTTGGGCATAGAGCCATCGGTGCACAGGATCTTGCCATTGGTTGGACCAGAAGCGTTGTTCATTCGCTCTATCTCCATGCAGTCAAAGACATTTTCAAGCCTCTTGTAACCGTACTGCGGGAGGATCCTGGCATCGAACTTCTTGTAACCGGTTGCAAGGATGATATTTCCAACTTCAAGCTCGACTATCTTTTCTTTGTCATCGTAATTTATCGATTTGCGCTCACAGAACTTCTCGCATTCGTGACACTCGCAGCATACCCCGCAGTTGAGACACCTGGACGCTTCTTCAATTGCCTGTTCTTCCGTATATGGCTGTGCTACCTCCGCGAAGTTTGTCGCCCTGAACCTGGCATTTAGGAGCGGAATTTGGACCCTTGGTTTTTCCTTTATCTCGCCGTAGTAGATCATCTCCTCGATCTCCCTGGTCCTTTCATCGCTTATCTGTGATTTGTTCCAAGTCTTGAACTTCTTATACGGAGTTTTTCTTAAGTATGCGTTGATCGATAGCGCAGCCTGCTTGCCGCTGGCTATTGCCTCGGCAATCGTGGCCGGTCCGAGCACCACATCACCTGCTGCAAAAACGCCATCCATGCTCGTCATGCATGTAATCGGGTCAATGGGGATCGTGCCCCAGTTCGTCTTTTCGATCTCCGTTCCTTCGAGTACTTCATCAAGATCCGGAATCTGACCTATAGCCGTGATGACCACGTCCGATCTGAGCAAGAATTCAGACCCTGGGATGGGAATGGGCCTTCTCCTGCCGCTTGAGTCGGGTTCGCCCAGCTTATTTTTTATGAATTCGATCTGAAATACCTTATTTTCCCTGCCGATGATCCTTGTTGGGGATGCCAGGAATTCAAACTTGACACCTTCCGCCTTTGCTTCTGCTATCTCCTGACGCATTGCGGGCATCTCATTTTCCGTTCTCCTGTAGGCTATTGACACATCCTTTGCGCCTAAGCGAAGCGCAGTCCTCGCGGAGTCGATTGCGGTGTTACCTCCGCCCACCACTACCACCTTTTCGCCCATGCTGGTGATCGTGCCGTCCGCTACCTGCTTTAAAAACAGGGTACCTGGGTATACGTTTTTGATGTTCTCGCCATCTATCATAAGTTCAACGTTTTTATGAGCGCCAGAGGAGATGAGGATTGCGCTGTAGCCATTTTTAAACAATGATTTGAGCGTCTTGTTTTTACCCAGGGGCGTCTCTGTCTTTATTTCAACACCAAGACTTTTTATGTCATCAATCTCCCTGTCAACTATTTTTTTGGGCAGCCTGTACTCAGGTATCCCATACTGCAGCATTCCGCCTGGTTTGTTCTGCGCTTCAAAAACAGTCACAGGGTAACCCATCTTAATAAGGCTTTCTGCTGCGCTCAAGCCCGCGGGACCGGAACCGATGATCGCTATTTTTTCTTTTTTGGTCATCCTTGCGGGCTCGATTTTCGGTCTTTCATTTTGATATGCCCAGTCGGCAACGAACCTCTTGATGTGGGCAATTGCCATTGGTTCATCCACCAGGTTTCTTCTGCAAACATCCTCGCAGGGATGCGTGCACGCCCTTCCACAGATTGATGGGAACGGGTTGTCCTCCCTGATTAGCCTGTACGCTTCAGGGAATTTCTTAGCAGCGACGAGTGCCATGTATCCCTGTGCTCGCTGGCCTATCGGGCAAGTAGCTTTGCATGGAGGGGTCTCTCTTTTATCGATGGCATATGAGTTCGGTACTGCCTGCGCGAACATCCTGTATATAGCTTTGCGAGTCGTGAGTTTGTTTTCGAATTCGTTTGGTACGTTTACAGGGCATTCCTTATCGCACTCCCCGCAGCTTGTGCAGTTTGTATAGTCAATATACCTTGGTTTCTTCTTTACCTTTACCTTAAAGTTCCCAACCGAGCCGGAGACTTCGATCACCTCCGAATAGGTGAGGAGCTCGATGTTTTCATCTGCTCCTGTGTCCACGAGTTTTGGAGTCAGGATACAGGCTGAGCAATCAAGCGTGGGAAAAGTTTTGTCCAGCATTGCCATGTGTCCACCGATTGAGGGCTCGCGCTCAACAAGGTAAACTTTTTTGTTAGCTTGAGCTATCTGCAATGAGCATTGAACACCAGCGATTCCTCCGCCGACGACCAGCGTGTTCTGGTTGACTATAACCTCTCTGGTCTCAAGCGGTTCCTGCAGTACTACTCTGTGGATGGCAGCTCTTACAAGCGCCGCTGCTTTTTCAGTTGCTTTTTCATGATCATCAGTGACCCATGAACACTGCTCTCTGATGTTCGCCATCTCCAGGAGGTACGGGTTAAGTCCCTCTTCTTTTATTACATTTCTGAACGTTTTTTCGTGCATCCTCGGGGAGCATGAAGCAACGACAACGCGGTTTACCCCCAGCTCCTTGATGTCTTTTCTTATGAGTTCCTGTCCAGGGTCGGAGCACATGTACTGATAGTCCCTGGATATAACGACGGACTCCTCGCCTGATATGGCCTCAACCACCCTGCTGCAGTCAACGGTTCCAGCGATGTTGGAGCCGCAATGGCAAACATATACACCTATTTTGCAATTGTTACTCATCAACTTAACCACCTTTCCAGTGTCTTGACCGGTGAGATGAACTGATTGTTTAAACCGTACTTCATTTCATCAACACCAAATGCAATACCGATCAAGTGCGTGAAGAAAATTATCGGCATCTCGAAATCAGTTTTATAGAACTTGTTTAAGCCCGTCTGGAAAGCATCCAGGCTCATCTGGCAGAGCGGGCATGCTACCGTTATGAGGTCTGCTTCCCTTGCGGACATCATTATCTGATAGCCCAGTTCGTATGCTATCTCCGTTTTAATCGTGGAGTACACCCCGCCACAGCACTTGGTCTTCATTGAGAAATAGATGGGCTCGGCGCCCAATACTTTAATTAATTTTTCGAACGACCGCGGGTCCTGAGCGTCATCGAAGTCGTTTTTTGGTCGGGTTAACAGACAACCGTAATATGTGGCGACCTTCAAACCCGTCAACTTATTCGTCACCCTTTTTTTGATCAGTTCCGTGATCTCAGGTTGACACATGAACTGCAGCAGACTGTTTATCTTCACGTCTCCCTTGTATTTGAGGCCGACGTGTCCAAGGATGTGCTCTATCGTCATCTTCCTTCTGGTGTCCCTGTTGTATATGTCGTTGATCCTTTGCAAGTTTGAATAACAGGCCGCGCACGGTGCGATCAATTCTTTATAGCCCATATCTTCAGCAATGCACAGGTTTCGAGACGGTAAGGCGAGCGAGAAATTGTAGTTTATATTCCTTGCACAGAGTGCCCCGCAACAGCTCCAGTCCTCGAGTTCGTGCAGTTCGATATCGATCTCCTCACAGGTCTTTTTGGCTGAAATGTTGTAATCAGTTGCCGATGTCTCCAGTGAACAGCCAGGGAAATAGGATACCTTCATGGTGTGTTCCAGAGTTCACTTGACTTATCAAACATGCGGTTGAAGATTTTGCGATTCTTGATATTGTGCGCACGGAATTTGATTTTGTGTTTAACCAGCATTCGCAGTGCAAAAGGAATCTTCGTAACAAGCTTTATGTTGTATGAGTGCAAGAACCAGTCCATTATCATGTGAAGTTCTGCCACCCTGCCGTGTTTTTTTATGCTGTCGGTGAATGCCTTATAGAATGTGTAGTTTCGCCTGTCTCTCAGTCTGTACCCTTCGCTTATGGCAAGCGACCTAAGGACTGAAAGGATTTCCGTTCTTTCGATATTGCGTGGGCACCTGATGGTGCACAGGTAGCAATTTACGCAGATCCAGATTGCTTTGCTCTCCATGATCTGCTTTTTCTGCCCTAATTGGATCATCCGGATTATCTCGTGTGGTTTGTAGTCCATCTCATGTGCCACCGGGCAGGTCCCGGAGCATATACCACACTGAATGCATGTGTTGAGCATCTCGCTTACCGGATATTTTTTGAGATACTCTAAGAATTGCCTGTCGATGTCTTTTAGTAATGGCCCAGCAGGCACGCCTGTTGATAATTTGGTGCCTTGGGGAATGGCACCTTTGCTTGTTGTAGAGGCGATCTCCATTATTCACTTCCTTGTTATTCTTAATTTTTTACCTGTCTGCTTCATCCTTTCTGAAAAATAGTCGTCAATAACTTGAGATATTTTTCACAATTCATGTAACATTTATTTCAATATTGTTATTAGTTGTTACTAACAATACTAGATACAGGTGAAAATGTAAATATTATTTTTAGAAATAATGCGAATTATTACTAAAATAAAACCTTTGTTTTAACGGTTTAAGTTTCTTATAATATCGAATACTGGCTAAAACTGCCGTGACCGTGTCTGAAAGGTGGACAGTTGCAGGAAGAAATAAAGTGGCATTCTTTAGGAATTGATGAGATAGAGAAGACGTTAGGATCTAACAGAAAAACAGGTCTTGCTTCATCAGAAGCAAGCAGCAGGCTTGAGTTATATGGTAAAAACGAGATAGGGGAGAAGGAGAAGGGTGTTATATTAAGAATGATCCTGTCTCAATTCAACGACATCATGGTCTGGATCCTGGCTGTAGCAACTGTTATATCGGGATTTGTCCTTAAAGAAGTCATTGATGCGATAGTGATATTCGTGATTCTAATTTTAAATACCGTTCTGGGTTTCATTCAAGAGTTCCGCGCTGAAAAGGCGCTGCAATCACTTAAAGCGATGAGCACGCCAACCTCGGTGGTAATACGAGATGGGAAGGAGATCGAGATACCTTCAAATATGATAGTTCCTGGGGACATTTTGTATCTTGAACCGGGCAACAGGATATCCGCTGATGGTAGGTTGTTCAAGACGATCAATTTGATGACGGATGAGTCATCCTTGACCGGGGAATCTTTTCCTGTTGACAAGATCCTGGAGTTGATAAGGGAGGATGTCCCGATAACTGATCGCTTCAACATGGTTTTTGGCGGGACGATTGTCGTTTCGGGCAAGGGTTATGTCATGGTGACAGCGACCGGCAGCAGCTCAGAGATAGGAAGAATCGCAAAGCTGATCAGCAGTGAAAGGGAGGCTACCCCTCTTCAATTTGAACTCAAAAAGGTGGGCAAGATGATAGCTGCCGTCTGTCTTGGGATAGCAGCTCTGGTTTTTCTGGCAGGATGGCTCAAAGGTTATGATCTTGCATTTATGTTCCTGGCTGGGGTGAGCATGGCTGTTGCAGCAATTCCGGAAGGACTACCGGCCGTTGTTACCGCATCGCTTGCCATCGGGGTGCAGAGGATGGCGAGGAAAAATGCCGTAGTAAGGCGCCTGTCTGCGGTAGAGACGCTGGGATGTTCGACCATCATCTGCACAGATAAGACGGGCACCCTCACTAAAAACAAGATGATGGTAGAGAGGTTATGCATTGGCCGGAAATGCGAGAATATATCTGGCCGTAGATTAAAGTCAGATGTGATTACCGATAAGCGATTTAAAATAATGACTTCTGCGATGATTCTGTGCAACGATGCTCGGTATTCAGGTGATGATAATGCAATTGGTGACCCTACCGAAGTGGCTCTGCTGGATTTTGCCAGGAATTTTGATCTGCATAAATCCAGGTTCGAGTCACAGATGCCCAGGGTTGGTGAGGTATCTTTCGATTCGACGCGAAAAATGATGACCACGGTACATAATAATCCTGAAGGTGGATATATTGTGTTTTCCAAGGGCGCTCCGGAATCCATAATCAGTCGCTCAAAATATTATGATTCTGAGGGCAGCACGATTCTTTTTGATAGAAAGATGAAAGATGAGGTTTTAAGTGTTAACGATGAGATGGCAATTGATGCGCTGCGGACACTTGGTTTTGCATATAAGAAAATTGATTCGCTTCCAGATAAGATATCGTCTTCAACAGTTGAAAGCGATCTGATTTTTTTGGGAATGATCGGGATGATCGATCCGCCGCGCGAAGAGGTCTACGATGCCCTTTCTGCGTGCCATAGCGCATCCATTGGTGTGAAGATGATAACAGGAGACCACAAACTGACTGCTGAGGCGATAGGCAGGATGCTTGGAATGCTAGATGAGGACAGCAAGGTTGTGACAAGTGAAGATCTTTCTAAAGTATCAGACGAAGAGCTCATGACATTTGTAGAGGATACGAGCGTTTTCGCTCGCGTTTCTCCAGAAGACAAGCTCAGGATCGTTGAGGCGCTTCAAAAGAGAGGTCATGTTGTAGCCATGACCGGAGATGGGATCAATGACGCACCTTCGCTTAAAAAGGCGGACATCGGGATAGCTATGGGCATTGTCGGCACGGACGTCTCCAAGGAAGCTTCGGACATGGTGCTTGCTGATGATAATTTTGCGACCATTGTGAAGGCAATAAGAGAAGGAAGGATAATATATGATAACCTGAAGAAATTTATTTTCTTCCTCTTGTCATGCAATGTCAGCGAGGTGCTCACCATGTTCATATCGATAATTTTCGGAAGCTACATATACTTTCTGCTCACAGGTGAGGTTTCCTCTCTTTTCTTACCTCTTTTGCCCGTACAGATACTATGGATGAATCTTGTGACGGATGGGTTACCGGCGCTTGCGCTGGGTGTTGATACACCTGAGAAGGGGATAATGGAAAGGCCACCCAGGGCAAAAAACGAGGGAATGCTCAACCTAAGAGGACTCTTGACAGTATTATGGCAGGGGCTTTTGCTGTCGATAGGAGCAGTAGCGGTCTATTTTGCCGGTGCTGTGCTTTTTAGATCTTCTGGAATTGATAGCGTCAGGGTTACTGAGACTATGGTTTTCACGACGCTTGTTTTAGTCCAGCTTTTTCACTCTTTTAACGCCAAGAACAGCGAAAATAAGGCCTTTAACCTGAATAGTTTTAACAACCTGTTTTTACTTGGCGCTGTGTTTCTTTCGATTGGCCTGCAGATAGCGATAATTTACATACCAGCGTTGCAGTTGATATTTAAGACGGTGCCACTTGATCTAAACATGTGGCTGATTGTGTTAATCGGAGCAATCGCACCTGTTATATTGATTGACTTGATAAAGCGGATTAAGTTAGCAATTAAGAAAAAAATAGGATTTGGTGCCGCTATCTGAGCGGTTCATCCCAGATCTTGTGAAATACATTCCAGCATTCAAGGTGTTTACCTATATATTCTCCAAGGATGTCAGAAATTTTCTGGAGGTACATGATCAGAGCATCGGCATTATTACGGTTGGTTTCGACCTCAATCGGCTCAAGAAAATCGATGTGGTGCTCATCCTCACCAACGCGATAGGTGAGGGCAGGGGCGATTATTGCCCCGGTCATGAGTGCCATCGCTATTGGACCTTTGGGCATGTGTGCCTTCTTGCCAAAAAAATTTACATACTCTCCTGAACCTGTTGAGTCCCAGTCACCAAGGAAAGCCAGGATATTTCCGTTCTTTAAAACTCTATATGCTTCTCTCAATGTACCGGCTCCGACCGGTATCGATCTGATACCTTTTTGGTGTCTGAATTCCGTAAAAATGTTGTCTATCTTACTGCGAGAGTGGGGAAGAGAGATCGCGTATAACGGATAGCCGCATTGGGCAACATATACACCGCCGAATTCCCAGTTGCCGAGATGAGATGTCAACAGTATCAGACCTCGCTTTTTTTTGAAAGCGGCATCAAATTTTTCAAGCCCAGATACGGATATCTTCTCCATGAGGTATTCACGGGTGATGCCGGGGAGAGATAAGAAATCGGTCACGTTCTTAGCGAAATTCTCAAAAACCTTTAACCCGGTATTCTTGACCTCTTTGGAGTACAGCGGCTTTTTCATCGCCACTGACAGGTTGTGGTGCAGTGCCCTTCCATTCTTATCGTTGAGCATGTGCCAGATCCTCGCGATGAACCTGGCGATGCGAAAAGACGTCCTTCTGTTAATCTTCTGGGCTAAAAATATACCCAGTTTATAGAGCAGGTATCCCATATCAAGTGAAAATATTATAAGAATTTCTACTTTTTAAAAAGGAAATTAAGTAGAATGATCCCAAGAGTCAAATTGATAATATTTTGCCAATTTATAAGATTATATAATGTTGTGCGGAGAAATATATATTGACGATTACGAATTTAAGGTATTTTGTGACAATAATGGTAACAGCATAATTTTTTGGCGGTTCAACAATGACCATAATACAGCGGGATGATAATAGTAAATGAAAGAAAGAACCTGGCATAAGATAATAATCGGAGACTCCAGACATATGAATGAGGTGGAGGACAAATCCATTCACCTGGTGGTCACCTCACCACCCTATTGGCAGCTAAAGGATTATGGAGTGGAGGGCCAGATTGGGTTTAATGATTCATATAAGGATTACATTGATAATCTGAATAAGGTTTGGATGGAATGTTATAGGGTTTTGCATCCTGGTTGCAGGTTATGCATTAACATTGGAGATCAATTTGCCAGGGCAATTTTTTATGGCAGATATAAGGTTATTCCAATCAGGACAGAGATTATTAAATACTGTGAATCTATTGGTTTTGATTATATGGGAGCGATAATCTGGCAGAAAGTTACTACTTGCCAAACTACAGGTGGAGCCACTGTGATGGGTTCCTATCCATACCCAAGAGGGGGGATAATAAAAATTGATTATGAATTTATATTAATTTTTAAGAAATTAGGCATAGACCCAAAGGTTTCTGTTGAGGTAAAGGAAAAATCCAAACTCACGAAAGAGGAATGGAATGAATTCTTTAACGGGCACTGGAATTTTACCGGGGAAAAGCAGGATGGGCATATTGCCATGTTTCCATTTGAGCTGCCGCGCCGCCTGATAAAAATGTTTAGCTTTTACGGTGATACCATATTGGATCCTTTTCTGGGAAGCGGTACTACTTCAAAAGCGGCTTTAGATCTAAATAGAAACTCCGTTGGTTATGAGATAAGCAAAGATTATTTAGAAATTATTAATTCTAAGATTGGAATATCTGATGAACCCTCTCTCTTTAAGGAAAATTTTGACTATGAAATTATATTTCAAGAAGAAAATCATAAAGAAGAGAAAAAAATAATGGCAACTGAAGCCACACATGATCAAATAGAAAGGTTAGTAGATCCCAAAAAATTTAAATTTGGAACAGGAAGTAGATAGGCTTAGAAATCTGCCTAAAAAAGTCGAAATAGAATAATATTTCAAATTATCAAAGTTAATTCCGAAATATCAGCGAATACGTTTTTATTTTCCATTCACCAGCAGCAAGAAAAGGAAATAGCAATCGACGAACGATAGCAGGACAGCCAGGGATAGCACATTAAGATTAGTAAAAATAAAGACTTGCCTCCTGAATTTTGTTTGTAAAACGCAGCCCATAAATCCCGTAATCAGTGGCACCATGGAAACTAACCCGATTAACCTGAAATTTATAGTGGATGGTAGTGCATTGAAAATAGGAATAGCCAAAAGATATGATGTCCCGATGAGGGCAAGGAACCCGGTCAAAACAAAACTAAATTTGCTCCCTAAATATGAGGCAACTGTTTTCTTCTTAGCAAGAATATCTGCTTCAATATCTGGAATCTGGACATTTAATATGAAGTAAAGTCCGTATATCTCAAAAATAGCCATAAAAATGTAAAATGGCCTGTCTATTGATTCTTTTATCATGAAATAGCCTGAACCTGGCAGGACAAATCCAATTATTGTCAATATTATTACCTCACCCAGTCCTCTGTATGAAAATTTGACCGGGGGTGCTGAGTAAAACCAGCCGAGCAGGTTCACTGTCATTACAAACAGCACGAATATTAAAGAGAAAGAAAAAATCCGAACGAAAATAAAAGATAAAAGGACGGATAGAACCATCAAGGAAACGGAAAACCACCTGGAAAAATTTCTTAATCCAGGATTTTCCTGTAAAATGCCGCTTCCGCCCGAGAACACCCTGGGCTTATTGAGCTTATCTGCCTCGAAATCGAAGTAGTCATTACTGTACGAGACTGATAATTGCGCAGTAAATAATATGGAATACCCCAGTAAATATTTGAGCATATCGAGTTTCGCTATGGATATTGCTGCTAATAAAGCACCAGCCGTATATAAAAGAAATCCTGCCGCGACAAAGCGCAGTCGTCCCAATCTTATGATTTTTACGATTGTCCTGCAAATCCCATCTTGTCTGATCACTTAACTCAGACACTCCTACACACAAGCAGTGTTTGTTTGATAGACTGGTTAGATGACTAAATTATTATGAGTCCAATATTATTTTTTTTGAAGTATTTCTAAAGCATTAAGTGAATAGATGTGAGGTAAATACTGACAATATGTAGATACATTTTCCTACAGAAAAATCAGAATTTTGATGATTGTAACTTTTAATTCATAACAATATAATTATAAAAAATAATCTTTGGAGGGTAATATGGTTAACAGAATAAAAATCTTTCCAGTAGTATTTGCATTACTGGTGATACTGTTTGCAACATATGGTTGTTCAACAGCAAGCACTGTATCAACAGAAGCATCTGAAACCCAGGGTCAGCAGAACAGCGAATCTGCTGCTACAACAGCTACCGAGACTCAGGCTCCTGCGGCCGGAAACAAGATAGCGATCGAGAACTTTGCGTTCAACCCATCTGAGATGCAAATAAAAATCGGAGAGACTGTGACATGGACGAACATGGATTCAGCACCGCACACGGTTAAATCGGATTCTTTCCAGTCTAATACGTTAAACAATGGGGATAGTTTCAGTTTTACCTTTGATAAAGCCGGAACATATGATTACATCTGTGGTGTTCATCCGACAATGAAGGGTAAGATAATAGTAAATCAATAAGATGGGTGTGTGAAAGAGGGGTAACATGAAACGAGTTAAGTTTAGTTTTTTTGGAGTTTTATTAGTTCTAACTGTAATCACACTGATGGTTATTTCCGGTGCATGCACAAAAGTGGATAATATCCCTACAGAAGTAAAACAATCAGCTAAAGACTGGCCTCTTATGAACAGGGACTATTCCAATACGCGTGCAACCACGGATTCAGAAATAAATTCAGGAAATGTAAGCAAACTTGGAATTGCGTGGTCATTTAATTTACCGGGATCAAGTGGCTGGGGCGCTGCTGCCTCTAATCCGTTGATTTTAGGGGATACGGTTTATTTCCAGGACCTGAAAAGCAATGTATTTGCCCTTGACCTTAAAAGCGGTGAAATACGTTGGGATAGATTATATAACCTCGATAACATAGGTCCGAATGGGCCTGCTGTGGCATGGGGGAAGGTATTTGTCGCAAAAGGGCATTATGAAGTAGCAGCCCTGGATATGAACGGCAAAGAGCTGTGGTCCACCAAGATCTCTGATAAAGAATCAGTAGGAATCGATATTCAACCAACTCCTTATGGCAACATGATATATGTGTCTTCTGTCCCCGGTGTTTCCAACCAGAATTTTTATAAAGGCGGCAGCGTCGGCGTTATTTACGCTCTTGATCAGGGAACTGGTAAAATAAAATGGAGTTTTGACACGGTAGATTCAAAAGACATCTGGGGAAACCCGGACGTGAATAGTGGTGGAGGAAGCTGGCAACCTCCTGCCATCGATACTAAGACAAATACCATGTACTGGGGCGTAGGCAATCCTGCTCCATGGCCTGGCACCGAAGAATTTCCTAACGGTACCAGCCGTCCAGGTCCTAATCTGTACACGGATTCCATCCTGGCGCTAAACCATCAGGATGGCAAACTCTTGTGGTTCAAGCAGGTCCGTCCCCATGATCTATTTGATCTGGATTTTCAAATCTCACCAGTTCTTGCCACTGCTACAATAAATGGGGTAAAGCGCGATATAGTGATTGGCGCAGGTAAGCTGGGCAAGGTGTTCGCATTTGACCGCAAGTCAGGAGAAATTCTCTGGGAGACATCTGTTGGTGAACACAAGAACGATGACCTGACTGAACTTCCGGAGGGGACGACAAGAGTTCTCCCGGGTGCACTTGGTGGGGTAGAGACACCGATGGCTTACGCTGAAGGCACATTATTCGTGCCAATAGTCAATCTGTTCAGTGATTACACTCCTGCAGCCTTTGATTTCTCTACGTTTGACTTCACAAAGGGTACAGGTGAACTGGTTGCAATAGATGTGAACAACGGGAAAATAATCTGGGATCAGAGACTTGATTCAATAAACGTGGGTGCAGCAACAGTCGTAAATGACATTGTTTTCACATCGACATTTGATGGTAAGATCTATGCATTTAATTGTAAAACAGGTGATCAGGTGTGGAATTATCAAGCTCCCGGTGGGATAAATGGATGGCCTGCTGTTGCAGGTGACACGATTATCTTTCCCGTAGGACTTGGCAACCCTCCTGTGCTGATTGCATTTAGGCTTGGCGCAACTACGCCAACAACAACCGAGACAACGACAACAACCACACCATCTGGTCCCTAAACTAAATTTTAACCTTATGATTGGGCGCGGTATAGGGGAAATAAAGAAATCTCTTTGTTTCCCCTATATAAAACAAAATTCGTTTAACATTAGTCCAATAAAGAGAGAATATTGGGTAATTAATATATGAATTCGTCCAAACCCTTCAGGGCTTTCGTTATTGTGATTTTTCTAATTACATATGGCATTGTATTTTTTTCTCCAGCTAGTGACTTTGCTGAAAATGTCCAGAAGGAGCAGACAAGTTCCACTTTACCGCTGGAGCCTGAGCATAGATCGGAGATGACATATTCCGATAAAGACATTTTACCGGCAGGGGGAGGTGATAGGATCATGCTCATCGCTCCACATCCTGATGATGAAACGATCGCTGACTTTAGCTATGCAAAAAAGTCAGTTGAAAACGGTGCTCAGGTTAAACTGGTTAAACGGAGAAACTAATATCTCACCAGTTCTTATGGCAGGAATTAGCCAATACCAATTTGTTGATATCCATCCCTTCTTAGATGGAAACGGAAGAACCGCCAGAGTTCTATGTACACTTATCTTTTACCAGAATGGCTGGAATATTTTACAGAGGGATTACAGAATCAACTAGTAGAAGTAAAAACAAAGGGAGAAAAAGCTATTAAAAAGGAAGTGATTATTGAGAAAGCCAAAAGACTCAATTTGAATGAACGGCAACAAAAGATTTTGATTTATTTACTAAATAGAAAGCGATGTTCAGTAGAGAATATCAGACAGAAATTCAATCTGGTTAGGAGAACAGTCCAGCGGGACCTATCAAAACTGATTGATTTAGGTTTGATACAAGAGATTTCTAAAAGTAAGACAGATCCAACAAGATATTATGAATTACTGTGACAAATTACTGTGACATAGTCAAAGAGGTCGCATAAAGATCATAACAAAATTTAAGGGTGATTGAAGTTGTTGATAGAGTATCGGGCCGCGAATCTAAAGAGTAATAAGAAAAATCTAATTGATAAAGGACCATCGAAATTTAAACTCTGGCTAAATTCGCACTGGCCTGATCTTGTGATCATATTCTCTTTAATTCTATTTGCAGCGGCAATTCGAATTCCAAAACTAATGGAAGTGCCACTTTTTGCAGATGAAATTGCAGATGTAAAGGCCGTATATAAGATGATGCTCGAGCAAACTGTGCATCTGCGTTCTCCTGTATCGCCTTATACAGGACCAGTTCTACATTATCTTTTGGAAGGATTCATGAAGACTTTTGGGGTTAATATTTATATGCCCCGTATATTGATTCTTATCCTGGGTGTATTGACTGTCCCGTTGCTCTACTGTTGGTGCAAGTCCATGGGGAATCGTGTCTCAGGATTAATTGCGGGGCTGCTTTTATCGCTTAATCTCCCACATATAATCATAAATAGTCACATAGCCTGGTCAAACAGCATGACCCCATTTTTCTTAATATTAGCCATCACCATAATGTATTATTCGGTTAAAAACAATAAGGGGCCATTACTAATAATAGGGGGATTTCTTTTAGGCATTTCCCTGCAGACTCACCCCTCTGTTTTAGTAATATTTCCTGGTATTTTAATCTGGTATTTGGCTCGACGCGATATTGGATCAAGACTAAAGAGACCATGGCCTTATCTAACCGTTTTTGCTGTTTTGCTCGGTTACGCCAACATGATTGCCTACAATTTAGTTAATAAATTTGCCTCTGTGAAATATATTTCTCAAAAACAGACCTACGCTTTTATAAACAGACCATCGATTAGCACTTATTTTACTTCGCTGTTAGCGGAGCTGGGAGAACTATCCAAAGCGATAAGTGGTGTTATGCCAAGGCAGGTATTCCCAACAGGATTGCCCTTGTCCCTTACGATACTCTATATTTCATGGTTAATTGCCGAGATGGTATTCATTATTGTAAAGAAACGCCAGATCATGCCTCTTGTGCTGTTGTTATCTTCGCTGCTTGTCATGCCCTATTTTAACAAGGCATATCCTGGCGGTATAACAATCCACTATATCTCTTTTATGATTCCCATCTCTTTTGCGATCATGGGTCTTTTTGCTGCTGAATTTATTAATATTCATAAATGGATTATTAACAGAAGATCAGCATCAATTATTTTTGCTGCTCTGATAACAATTGTTTTTATTGCATACCCGGCTTTCCAGATAACCACATATTACAGAAATGAGATCAGGGATGGTAACACTAACACTCCGATAATTGCCATTGTTAAAGAATTGCGCAAGGCTCGTGATAGCAATGAAGAGGTATTTGTAGAGAAAGATCTTGAAAGATTTTCAATGATCGCGGGTAATCAATTATTATGGACATTTGAGTCGTTGTTATTGCTGGATAGAACACCCTACAGGTTAATTTCTGAAGGAATGATAGTTGAGACAGCTTTGGATAATAGGGAAAAGGGTTACAGAACCTGGTTTATTTTAACCACTAATGATTTTAATAAGGCTTCGGAGATAATATCTCTTAAACCGATAATGATAAATCCTGGGCCTGGCAATGATGGCTCATATGGTTTATTTAATTTTTGATAAAAATGCAATCACCAGCATTCTGGAGTTATTCCTACAAGGAGCTTCTTGATGAGCTTAATAGCTCACTTCAAGGATTGACTGACAAGGAAGCCCTTGAACGTCTTTACCGATATGGGTCTAATCTGCTTAAGCCAAAAAGGAAAGCGCACTGGCTGGCGCTGTTAGCTTCACAATTTAAGAGCCCTGTTATTTTAATACTTATTTTTGCTGCAGGATTGTCTGCTTTTTTGCGTGATGTCACTGACGCCCTCATTATTTTGGGCATCGTTTTGGTGAGTGGACTGCTTGGTTTCTGGCAGGAAAAAGGTGCAGCTAACGCTGTGGGAAAACTGCTTGCTATTGTTCAGATCAAATCATCAATCCTCAGGGATGGCAAACAGGCGGAGGTTCCCGTTGAAAATGTTGTACCCGGGGATGTTGTTGTTCTTAATGCGGGAGATAATATACCCGGTGATTGTTTAATCCTGGAATCGAAAGATCTCTTTGTAAATGAGGCCGCACTGACCGGTGAGACATACCCTGTGGAAAAATCCGCTGGGATACTGCCTCCTGAAACACCGCTGAATGAGAGGACAAATACCCTATTTATGGGAACTCATGTGGTGAGCGGTACTGCAAAGTCAGTTGTTGTGCTTACCGGAACTTATACCGAATTCGGTAAAGTCTCAGAACGACTGAAGTTAAAACCATCAGAGACAGAGTTTGAGCATGGTATCAGGCGTTTTGGCTACTTGCTCATGGAAATAACGTTAACGCTGGTGATTGCAATTTTTGCCATTAACGTATTTCTCGTCCGGTCAGTGCTGGACTCTTTTTTGTTCTCATTAGCGCTGGCTGTCGGGCTTACCCCACAACTACTTCCGGTGATTATTAGCATTAACCTGTCTCATGGCGCCAAGCATATGGCGCAGGAGAAAGTTATTGTTAAACGTCTTTCTTCAATTGAGAATTTTGGAAGCATGAATATTTTATGCTCGGATAAGACTGGCACGCTGACTAAAGGAGTGGTGCAACTACATTCTGCCATTGATATAAACGGAATTGAGAGCGAAAAGGTCATTTTTTATTCATATATCAATGCTTTTTATGAAACTAGTTTTACAAACCCAATCGATGAGGCGATACGTTCATGTCGCAAATTTGATATTTCCAGATACCAGAAATTGGATGAAATCCCTTATGACTTTATTCGTAAAAGACTCAGTATTTTAGTATCAAATGACGATGCGAATCTCATGCTGACAAAGGGTGCTCTGCAAAACGTGCTTGATACCTGCAATTTTGCAGAAACTGTAAATAATGAAATAGTCGATCTAAATGCCGTGAAAGAAAAAATTAATCTTAATTTCGAGCTGCTGAGCGGCAACGGCTTCCGTGTCCTAGGCGTTGCGTATAAAGACATGGGTTCTGTTTCGCGAATTACTAAAGAACATGAGGATGGGATGACTTTTTTAGGGCTTCTGGTTTTATTTGACCCATTAAAACCGATGATAGTCGAAACGATAAAAAAATTAAAAAATCTTGGGGTGTCATTGAAGATAATAACCGGAGATAACCGGCTGGTTGCAAAGTTCGTTACAAAACAGATAGGTATATCAGACCCTCAAATACTATCCGGTTCAGAGCTTCATGAGATGAGCGATGAAGCGCTATTAAAACAGGTATCCGGGATTGATGCCTTTGCGGAGATTGAACCCAATCAGAAGGAACGCATCATTTTAACGTTAAGAAAAGCAGGTAATGTGGTGGGTTATATGGGAGATGGAATTAACGACGCTTCCGCTTTGCATGCTGCCGATGTCAGCATTTCTGTCGATAGTGCGGTTGACGTTGCCAAAGAAGCAGCTGAAATTGTCCTGCTTGAGAAAGATCTGAGTGTGCTTGTGCAGGGAGTAAAAGAGGGTAGAACTACATTTTCCAACACATTAAAGTACGTATTTATGGCAACCAGCGCCAATTTCGGGAACATGTTCAGCATGGCAGGTGTATCATTATTCCTTAATTTTTTACCTCTATTACCCAAACAGGTCTTGCTCACCAATTTATTTACTGATTTTCCTGAAATGACAATTGCAACAGATTCCGTGGACAGCGAAGCTGTAGAAAAACCACGCAGATGGAATATCAGGTTTATTCGTAACTTCATGATTACGTTTGGCATCTTAAGTTCGGTCTTTGACTACCTGACATTTGGAGCCCTTATTTTTATCCTGCATGCCTCAAAAGAAGTTTTCAGGACCGGGTGGTTTTTAGAATCGGTCATTTCAGCGTCATTGATTGTGCTGGTGATCAGGAGCCGCAGGCCTTTCTTTAAAAGCAAACCCGGGAAATATCTTTTAATCTCCACTTTGCTGATTGTTGGAGTTACGCTGGCGCTGCCGTATACTCCAATCGCTGGAGTGCTTGGTTTTAAGCCGTTACCCTTTTTGTTAATTGCTGTAATAATGGCAATAGTTGCGCTTTACATTGTATCTGCAGAGATTGCAAAAAGGATCTTCTACAAGAAAGTAAGGATTTAAAACAGAGATAACTCTAAAGCGTTATCCAATTTCTTCGAAGATTTCATTTCGCTTTATAAAGCTAATAAGAAGGTCATATATATTGCCGAGTTCCTTCTGTGAAGCATACTGTTGTATCGCTTCTAATTTTATATTTTCTTGCTCGGTTGAAAGGTTGAAGCTGAGCCAGCCCATTTGTGAAAAAAGTTTTTCTGGTGGATATAAAAATTCATTTAGCGCCAGATTTTTAAGCGGCGGATACTGAGGATAGTGGATTAGATAAGTAAAAACTTTGGGTCTCATTTTTATTTCTAATAGAGCTTTTTCTAAAAACAGGTATGTAGCGCGATGATCCAGGTTTCTATCGCGAGGGTGAGGGACAATTATGATAGTCGGGTTGAAATTTTTTAAAATCTCCTCAAGGTCAGCGACTACATTACTTCCAGTATATGATTGCTGGCTTTTATAGGTTCCCGAATACGGATTAAATGTAAATTTGGTCCCCTTAGATGCAAAAGGAGCATTTGGGTCGTAGTATTTATTTAACATTAGGTACAATCCGCCATCGGGAAATCCGAGGAAAATCAGGTTTTCCTTTGTTAACCCCAATAGTTCGGTAGCCTTTTCGCCCTCCCTCATTCTTTGCTCACCAAGTGCGATGAACTCATTTGGATTTAATTTAAGGGTTTTGTCTTCTTCTATGATTGATCGGATGTTGTTGTCACCATTGGTTATATAAACAATTTTTACTTTGGCACCAATTTTTTCGGCTTGTTGGATCAGTCCGCCTGAGCTTATCACATCATCATCAATGTGGGGTGCAATTACCATGATTCGGTCATTTGGGCCGAGATCCGGGAGCCTGTCAAGTCTTCCTTTGGGTAAGAACCATCCTCCTAGTGCTCCAAGGCCTAAAAACCATAAGGTCCACAGGATGAGAATTGCAATTAATATTTTCCTGTATTTGAAAGTAATATTTTTTAAATTCTTCAGCAATTAAGTGAGCTTCATTTCAAACTTTTATGGCTCAGATTTCGGTTCACATAAACCCGGACGCAACAGTGTTATAATTTTTTTACCAGAATGTAATGTTCAATGTCCCTCTTTAAAAAGTACCTGAAATAAGACAGCCTGTTCTTATGAAATACCTCAAATCCCATTTTTTTGAAAAAATTTACTGAGTTTTCAGATTTAGTGCCAAGATGAACTCCAGTAATATTTTCTCTTTTCAGAAAATCCATATACATTTCAATTAATTTCCTACCAACTCCAAGGCTTCTATATTTCCTGTCAACATTAATATGCAGCAATGCAGGATATAGCTTTGTGCAGTCGGGGAATTTAAATTCACCTCTGAGCGCGCTTACAAAAATATGAAAAGAAAATTTCATGTTGTTTACACTAAACGGTGCACCCTTGAGAAAAGATTTAATGATTAATCGGGGAATTATTTTAATAAAGGTAGCATTTTGCCTTTTCTCGCTCTTGGCGCCCAACAGGTAGCCAATGACATTATTGTTCATTTCAGCAACAAAACATGACTGAGGTTCGTAATCGGTGAAGTATATGGTCAGAAAGTCAGCTAAGATCTCCCTTCCATCAAAAAACCGATCGGCAGATTACCCCATAAATGCAGTATCATATGCTATTGCCCTGACGCTGTCACGATCAGATTCCTGATAATTCCTTACAACAAATTCTTTTGTCATCAATTCAGTTTAAGCAATATGAGCCACTGATGGAAAGATAATAGATTCGAGATAGTCTTTTTAATATTACATGGCTTCCTTTTTGCCTAATATGAATAAAGCCTAATTTTTTCAGTGTATTTATGGTTTCTAATCCGGATATCCTTCTTAACTTAGACATTAGAAACTTTAAAAGTAGTCAATATAATTGAGAAGATTATATAAATTTAAAGGTCGTTTGGCAGCTCTTTGAGCTGTGCGAGGCTGAAAACGGGGCCGTCAACGCATACGTATTTATTTCCTATTCCGCACCTTCCGCACTTGCCTATGCCGCACTTCATCCTTTTCTCAAGGGTGGTTATTATCTGTTCGGGCTTGAAGCCCAGTTTTTCCAGCTCTTCGAGTACGTACTTGATCATAATTGGAGGTCCGCAGGTTACAGCAAATGAGTTCTTCGGATTAGGGGCGATCTCTTTTAGGACGGCAGGCACAAAACCAACCCTTTTATCCCAGCCAGGATATTCGTTGTCAATGGTCAGCACGACATCGAGATCATCGCAGCACTCCCACTCTTTTCTGTCGTCCAGGTAGCATATATCCCCCGGCGTTTTGCAGCCGTAGAGCAGCTGGATGCTGCCGTAGTCCTTTTTGTTGTCAAGCAGGTAGACCAGCAGTGAGCGCAGGGGAGCCATGCCGATGCCGCCGCCGATTATGTAAATGTGCTTTCCCTTCATCTCTTTGACCGGAAACCAGTTGCCGAGCGGTCCCCTGAAACCGAGCCGGTCGCCCTCGCGCAATTCGTGAATTGCTGCTGTATTTTCGCCAATATTCATTACACTGAATAACATGTGGTCCTTACGCGTGGGGGATGAGGCAAAGCCGAAGGTTGATTCTCCAAACCCATATATCGATAGCTGTGCGACCTGGCCGGGCATATAGAAAAATGTCTTCATCCTGTCCGGATTCTCGAAGATGAGTTCAAAAGATTTGATATTAGGTGTTTCGTTGATCACCCTTTTCACTCTCACTGTTTCCGGCTTGTATGGATTCTCATGCAGTTGATCGTTCATCTTTCCATATTCCTTTTCAGGACCTCTCTAATGTCTATTCCAACCGGACAGGCTGCTATGCATCTGCCGCAGCCCGTGCAGAGGAATTCGTTAAAGTTCTGCGGATAGTAGCTGAATTTGTGGTTAAACCTGTTCTTGAATCTTTTATCTCTGGTGCTTCTCGGGTTATGTCCGCTTGCCTCAAGCGTGAATGGCGGGAACATGCAGGCATCCCAGCTCCTTATTCTTTCTCCGGCAAGACCAAACCTGTCATCGGTTATATTGAAGCAGTGGCATGTTGGACAGAGATATGTACATATACCGCAATTCAGACAGGCAGAAGAGAGGTCCTCCCATATGGGATCCTCAAAATTTGCGAGAAGTTTCTCCTTTATGCCGCTCAGATCGATCCTTTCGATCCCGGCTTCTGCTTTTTTTGCCATCTCTTCTGATCTTGCTATCTGTTTTTCATCTGCGGTAGAAAACTGGTTCATTGACAGTATCTCTTCGCCCACAGGTGATAGCGATTTGGCGAGGAAAGAATTGTCCTCGTCCAGAGGGGTCATAATTACATCGGAGCAGGTTTCGTCAAATGGACCGCAACCCACGCTTGTGCAGAAACAGGTCGCTAGCGGAATTGCACACCCTATCGTTATGAAAACTGCATTTTCCTTCCTTTTATTGAAGTAGGGATCCTTGAATTCTCCTCCTGAGTATACGTTATCAAAAAGCATAATTGCTTTCACATCGCACGGCCTTGCGCCGAAGATGAGCTTTTTCTCATATTCCAGGTCCGTTTTGACCTCAATTGAGGTAGGCTTGAACGGGTCCTCCAGATTTTTTTTGTATTCGTATGCAAGCAAGAGCTCTATCTGCGGGAACGTCATCTCTTTTGCCGATAGCCTGGTGTTCCCACTGGTTGCTTTAAGAAGTGATGGCTCATTGCTGGTAAGGCAGGTTGAACCGCTCTGCGCTGACGGAAGATAAACTAAGTATTTCGATCTCAGTTCCCTTAACAGCGAATCGATGTTATCTTTTCTTAAAATTTTGTAACCCAAATTTACCCCTTGCTTAAGGAATATTTTCCTCAGTCTTCTTGAACGTCAGAAGCGGTGGCTGTTCATCAGCGTTCTTTCCAGCAACGTAACCAAATAAGTTTTCGACGATCTCGTTGTTCTTCCTGAACAAAAGCGAGATCGGGATGTTCATTGGGCAGACCCGCTCGCACTCCTGACAGCCGGTACACCTTCCCATGAGGTGCGTAGCCCTGATCATGTGGAACATTGCGTTTTCCTCGAAGGTGGTCCTCTCGCTTAACCACTTGGGATCGCGCGTGTTTGCCAGGCAGTTGAACTGGCAGTAGCACATGGGGCATGCATTTCTGCAGGCATAACATCTAATACATCTTGAGAACTCCGTGCGCCAGAAATCAAGCAGTTCATCGTTGGACTTCGAACTAAATTCAGATACATCAAAATAGCCCTCTTTTGTTGCAACGGGAGGTTTATTGAATTCACCCACTGATGCATCCATTATCGCCGGTTCATAATAAGAACATGATAAGCACTTGTCGAATACCACTTCGCCAAGCGGTATCTTGATATCTATGTTATCGTCGTAAAGGCTGACGATCAGGGTGGAATCCTCAACTTTTGCAGTCTTTATGGATGCGCCGCTTAGGTTCTTATCTACTTTTTTTGCATTTATTGTACCTGCGCATGGCATCGCAAGCACGAAAAGGTCATCTCTCATGACCCTCTCCTCTACGATTAACTGGTTGATCGCACGGCTATCGCACCCCTTTATGACCAGGCCTATCTTTCCCTTGTAGTAGGAGAGGTATTGCGGCAGGCTCTGCGAGCTGAAAAATCCATAGTCAAATCTTTGTATATCCTCTGTGTTTTTAATGAACAGTGGAGAGTTGGAGAGGGGATTTACACCTTTTTGATAACCTACTATGAGGTCAAGATCGCCGATTTTGTTCTTTAAGATTTCCTTTGCCTTGTTTATTATTTCATTATTCTGCATCAACTTTTTCCCGTTTTATGGATAAAGGTCCCAGTTCCTGAATCCGCAGTGTGAACTGGGTGATCGTCTCCTGCCATTTAGTACCCTCAGTGGCCGAGATCCATGTATACTTAAACCTGTCTGGTTCTATGCCGAGAAATGGCAGAAAGTTCTTAAGTACCTCCAACCTTCTTCTTGCATAATAGTTACCCTCCACGTAATGGCAGTCTCCAGGGTGACAGCCGGATACGAGCACCCCATCCGCGCCGTCAAAGAATGCGCGCAGAGGATAGAGAAGGTTCAATCTTCCTGAGCAGGGTATCCTTATGACCCTGAAACCATAAGGCTGTTTCAGTCGCGCGACGCCCGCCGTATCAGCACCCGCATAGGAACACCAGTTACATAGAAATGCAACTATCTTGATCGGTTTTCCAGCAGCTTCAATCGGAGCTTTATTTGTTTCCTCTAATACATCTACCATAATTTAAACGAACAACCCTTCCAGCTCATTTATTAACTGTTTATCGCTGAAGCCGTTCAGGTCTATCGCGCCGGTCGGACATGCCACGGTGCATGTCCCGCATCCCTGACAGACAGAACTGACCACATTTGCGACCTCGCGGCCGTCCCTTAATACGACTTTCTCGATTGCCTTATACGGGCAGACCTTCTGACACTTAAAGCATCCGACGCATTTGCTGTTGTTCACAAATGCAACCAGGGGGCTTGATTCAAGCTTGTCTTTTGAAAGCAGGCTCAGCGCCTTTGCTGCTGCCGCACCTCCCTGCGCGACGCTTGCGGGGATGTCCTTTGGGCCCTGGCATGTCCCGGCTAAATATATGCCTGCAGTATTGGTCTCAACGGGCTTCAACTTGGGATGGCCCTCAACAAGAAATCCATAGCTGTCATAGGATATATTCAACTTCTGAGCCAGCTCTGCCGCTCCTGGTGATGATGTCAGGCCGACCGACAGCACTACGAGATCCGCTTCTATATCTACCTGATCACCTAGCAGGGTGTTGACTCCTCTTACGATTAATTTATCTCCCCTTTTAAAGATCCTTGAGACCCTACCCCTTATGTATAGTGCGCCGTAGTCCTCGCGCGCCCTGTCGATGAACTCCTCATACTCCTTTCCTGTTGCGCGAACGTCAATGTAGAAGAGGTAGGAAGTGGAGTCGGGCATATGCTCCTTTGTGAGTATGGCCTGCTTGGCCATTATCATGCAGCAAACGGATGAACAGTAAGGTCTTCCAACGGAGTTATCCCTGGAACCAACGCAGGAGAGGAAGACCACGTTCTTTGGCTCCTGGTGATTAGATGGCCTCAAGATGTGGCCCTGCGAGGGCCCTGATGCGCACATCATCCTCTCGTACTGAAGCGTGGTAACGACGTCCTCATATCTTCCGTAGCCGTATTCGACGTACTGACTTGCATCAAATATATCGTTTCCGATGGCAACTATGATCGCGCCGACCCTTCGCTCAATTATTTCGTCCTTCATATCAAAATCTACTGCACCGGCGGGACATGCCTTTTTGCAGTTTCCGCATTTGCCTTCCGTTATGAATTTGCATGCATTTCCGTCTATTACAACGCGGTTCGGTATTGCTTGAGGGAATGCCTTATTTATAGCCTTGGTCTTGCTGATGCCCTGGTTGAATTTATCAAGTATCCGGGTGGGGCATTTCGCAACGCACTGTTCACACCCTGTACACTTGGACCAGTCGACATATGTAGCTTTTTTTCTTATCTTAACGGTAAAGTTGCCCACATAACCGCTGACATCCTCAATCTCGGAATATGCAAGCAGCTCGATATTCTCATCGGAAGCGGCATCTACCATCTTTGGGGTAAGAATACAGGCAGAGCAGTCTATGGTCGGGAAGGTCTTGTCAAGCATTGCCATCTTGCCACCAATGGTCTGGTCTTTTTCCACCAGCACTATCTTATGACCGCCTGCTGCTACGTCGAGGGCGGCCTGTATGCCGGCAATGCCTCCTCCGATTACCAGCACATCTTTACTTATCTCAAAAGTGGTCGAAAAGAGCTCTCTGTTCATCGCTACTTTGTAAACGGCTTTCTTGACAAGGTCTATGGCTTTTTCAGTGGCATCTTCCGTATCCGTGTGTATCCAGGAGCAATGCTCGCGAATGTTGGCCATCTCAAACATGTATGGATTCAACCCACCTCTTTTTATTGCACGCTGGAAGGTGGGCTCGTGCATCTTTGGCGAGCAGGATGCGACCACAACTCTGTCAAGGTCATGCTCCTTTATTGCTTTTATTATCAGTTCCTGGCCATTCTCCGAACACATATATGCATAATCAGTTGAGTAAATTACAAATGGGAATTTGTAGGCTTCCTGTGCTACTTTCTTGCAATCTACTGTTCCTTCGATATTGGAGCCGCAGTGGCAGATGAACACACCTATTCTCATATTGCAACCTTCTCGAAACCCTTTATCTTTTCGCTCAGGATCTTCCTTGAGCTGACCAGGTGCTTGTTCAGCATCAGTTTTGAATAACTTATCCCAAATGAGAGTCCGAGCAACTGCGTAAAATAGACCACCGGTATTCTGTAATTAGTCTTGTATCTGCTGTTTATCTGTCCTTCGCGCATATCAAGATTTTGCTGGCACAGTGGGCACGCTACTGCGATAACGTCGGCCTTGCAATCTACTGCCATTTCAAGAATATCGCGCGCTTTTTCCAGGACGAACTCTATGTGCGGTGCTATGCCGAATGCCCCTCCACAGCATTCTACCTTGTATTGGAAATCGACGGGCTCTGCACCGCAGTGAAATATCAGCTCATCCATCGATATCGGGTTTTCAGCATCATCAAATTGGGTCACCTCGGGCGGTCTTGTTATAAGACATCCGTAATAACAGGCGACCTTCAGGCCCTCAAGTGGGACTTTAACAGTTGATCTTATGTCTTCCTCTTTTACCTCTTCATAAAATGCCTGCAGTATCGTCCTTACGTTGACACCAAGTTCGTAAGGCTCATCCAGCAGGTTATTGACTTCCTCAAAAAATTTTTCGTTTCTCCTCATCTCGTAGTCGGTCATCTTAAGTCGGTTATAACATGATGGGCATGGTGCTATTAGTGATGGTGAGCCTGTTTTTTCTGCTAAACGGAGGTTCCTGGCTGCGATGCCAGCAGCAATTAGTTCATCAATATTATGCGTTGGATGAGATCCGCAGCAGTTCCAGTCCTCGAGCTCACGCAGTTCCAATCCCACTGCAGCCGCAGCAGCTTTTGAAGAAACGTTAAATTCTTTTGCCATTGAATGCAGGGAACATCCAGGGTAGTAAGATGATACCTTATTCAAATTTTCACCTTCGACCTCTGAAATATCCTTCTGAATCCAGCAAGGTCTTTAATCCTCTCGGGAAGATATCCGATCTTGTTTTTCAGGAGGATTTTAGGACCGACAGCTGCATTGGTTAATGGAGCGCCTGAGGTCAGGTTATATGTGCCTACCAGCCCAACCTCATAGACCCTGCCATGTCTCTTTATGGACTTAAGAAAAGATTTATAAAAGATCAGGACTTTCCTGTCCTTTATTATGTTTTTTGAGATGGCTTCTCTAAGCATGACCGTCATTATATTGGCTATATCGATTTCTTTGGGGCATCTTGTGGAACAGGTATAACATGTTGCACAGTACCAGATGGTCTTTGAATTAAGCACTTTTTCGATCTGGCCGAGTCGTATTAGCTCGATGACCTCATTGGGATTCAGATCAAAAATGAAATCCATTGGACAACCTGCCGTGCACTTGCCGCACTGGTAACATTTTGATAGAGAGGTTCGCGCCTTCTCTTCGATTGACCTTAAGATTTTTTTATCAGTAGTTTTAATGTTAATCATGACTTAAATTAAACTATAGCCACGAAATTTAGCATATTTGGGCCTCGAATTCAATCGGAATGTGCTAAATTTCACAAAATAAGTAACAACTTTGAGACAACCTTGTGTATATATTCACAATATTATTGAATAGATTTTTCAAACCTGGTATTATTCACCAGATATAATTTAGGGTCTTAGTACCACAGGACACCTAAAACTTTTAATTTTTCATTTATAGACCATAAAAGAGGAGGATTGAGAGTTAATGTTATATAAGACCTTGCCCAAGAAAGAGCTGAAGTCTTTTGTGGAAGGTTTGATAGGAGACTACAAGGTCGTTGGTCCTAAGAGGATAGATAGTCAGCATATATTCGGCGATATATCTAAGTTTGAAGATCTTGACCTGGATTATCATATGACCATATTGCCTCCAAAAAAGTACTTCTTTCCACAAAGGGAAACCCTGTTTAATTATTCGATCGGGGATAAGATCGAGATAAAGGAGACCCTTGAGGTAGAGCCGATGATACTATTTGGCCTGCATTCCTGCGATATAAAGGGTATTGAGATGCTTGACTATGTATTTACCAACAGGTACATAGATCCCTATTACGCTGAGCGCCGCAAGAAAAATATAATAATAGGAATAGACTGTGAGCCCAGTGATACATGTTTTTGCAAGAGCATGGACGCTGACCAGGTGGACAGCGGTTTTGACCTTTTCCTCGTCGATTTGGGAGAAAGGTACCTTGCTAGAATTGAAACAAGCATGGGGGATTACCTGTTGAACATGTACACGAGGATACCTTATTACAGCTACCTAACCTCTGAAAGTGATCCTCATAACGACATTGCTGCATATAAGAATAAGATCAAGGAGCACAGTGAAAAATTCACGCTTGAGATTGAAGCGGCTGAACTTGCGGACCTCATGGACCTTTCGTATGAATCAAGGGTCTGGGAGGATACGGCAAAGGTGTGTTTCGGATGTGGTGGATGTTCTTTTGTATGCCCTACCTGTTATTGTTTTAACGTCATGGATGATGTTGACCTGAGAATGGCGATGGGCAAGCGGGAGAGGCAGTGGGATTCTTGCCTCCTGACTGATTTTGCCAAGGTGGCTGGCGGTCATAATTTCAGGGAAGACCGCGCGACCAGGCTGAAGCTGCGCTATTATCACAAGCAAAAGGGATTTGTTGAGATGTATGGCAGGCCTGCCTGTGTTGGATGCGGAAGGTGCATTCTTTACTGCCCTGCCAAGATTAATAAGGTTGAAGTACTCAAGATGATAAAAGGTGAGGTGAGGGTCTGATGGTTGATATTCCACAAAGTGTAAATGAATACCTGCCCAATATTGCGGCCATAACCAGGAAGCAAACACTTACTGATACGGAGAAGTTGTTCGAAATAAGGTTCAATGATGAGACTGTCAGGAATTCGTTCAAGTTCAGGCCCGGTCAGTTTGTTGAAGTTAGCGTCTTTTCAATTGGCGAGGCACCGATATCGATATGCTCCTCTCCGACCAAGCAAGGTTTTTTTCAGCTTTGCGTTAGAAATGTTGGAAATGTAACTAACGCCATGCACGATCTACCGGAAGGTTCAATTATCGGAATAAGGGGACCGTATGGCAACGGTTTTCCTGTGGAACAGATGGTTGGTAATGACCTTCTTTTCGTTGCTGGTGGTATCGGGCTGGCTCCGCTTCGTTCTTTGATTAACTTCACGATAGACGAACGGCAAAAGTTCAGAAATGTCACCATTCTTTACGGTACGAAGTCGCCGAAAGAGCTTCTATTTGAGCCTGACATAAGGTGGTGGCAGGAGCGTGTAGACTTAGATCTTAGGGTCACCGTGGATAGTCCTGATGATAAATGGACAGGCGAAGTTGGTGTTGTAACCAAATTCATTCCGGATCTAGATATCCATCCTGGTCAGACTTATGCAGTAATTTGCGGGCCACCAGTTATGTACAAATTTGTGGTCAAAGAACTTTTAAAGAAGAAGTTTATGAAGGAAAACATATACGTCTCGCTGGAGCGTCTGATGAAGTGCGGAATAGGTAAGTGCGGTCATTGTGGTGTCGGATATAAGTACACATGTCTGGACGGCCCCGTATTTAATTACTGGGATGTACTTAATTTACAGGAGGCAATCTAATGAAGCCCAAAATCGGTGTTTTTGGATTTACTAGTTGTTCGGGCTGTCAGCTTCAGATAGTTAATCTTGAAGATGAGATACTCGATCTTCTTGGTGCAGTAGATATCGTTTACTTTAAGATGGCAATTAGTGAGCATACGGATGATTACTCGATCGCCTTTGTGGAAGGTGCCATTACGCGTGAGTCCGAGATCGACGATTTAAAATGGATAAGGGAACGCGCAAACAAAGTAGTTGCGCTGGGTGCGTGTGCCTGCATAGGCGGTATCCCGTACATTAAGAATTTCATCGGGGTAGATAGAGCCAGGAAGGCAGTTTATGGTGAGGATGCAAAATATTTCGACTCCATTCCGACGAAACCAATCGACCAGGTTATAAAGGTAGATGGTTACATAAGGGGTTGCCCGATAAATAAGAATGAATTTTTGAGGGTGACCAAATCGCTTTTATTGGGTATAAAACCACCGATACAGAACTATCCGGTCTGCGTGGAGTGCAAATTAAATGAAAATGTGTGTGTTTTTGATGAAGGGATGACCTGTCTTGGACCGGTTACGCGTGCAGGATGTAATTCTGCCTGCCCAAACGTCGGCAATCAGTGTTATGGCTGTCGTGGATTGCTTGATGACGCTAATACTACATCCGAGAAGGATATCCTTGCCAAGCATGGTCTCACGGTTAATGATGTCCTTTCGAAGTTCAGAATGTATGACGGCTATGCGGAGGTGTCGAAATGAGTTCGGTTGATGTAAATGTCGAACATGTTGCCCGGGTTGAAGGGCATGGAAATATCATCGTGAATGTAAAGGACGGAAAGATTGAAGAGTTAAGACTGGAGATCGTTGAATCGCCCAGGTTCTTCGAGGCCATGGTCGTCGGTCGGCGATTTGATGAGGCACCGCATATCACATCCAGAATATGCGGTATATGTTCAGTAGGTCATACCCTGACTTCAATTAAGGCTGTTGAGGCTGCTATGGGCATCAAACCCTCGAAGCAGACAATCAAGCTGCGAAGGCTATTGACCTACGGAGCTACCATGCAGAGCCACATTCTACATGAATATTTTCTGGCCGCACCTGATTTTCTGGGTGTCGGGAGCGTGGTCCCGCTTGCGGCTAGCCACCCGGATGTTGTTAAGAGGGCACTATGGCTCAAGAAGCTTGCAAATGATATGTGCGACCTGATAGGCGGCAGGACAGTACATCCAATATCTGCTGTAATCAACGGGTTTACCCGAATACCCACGGTCGATGAGCTGGAGGGTTTGAAGAAAAAGCTGATCGGCTCCATTCCCGATCTGGAAGCCACAGTTGAGCTGTATAAGACTCTTTCAATTCCTGACTTCAATCGGGAGACCGAATATCTTGCTCTGAAGTCAGATGTGGAGTACGCATTTTATGATGGTGACCAGATTGCGTCTTCAGATGGCGGGTTGACTCCTGTCGTGAAGTATAGGGAAAAAGTCTGCGAAAAAGTAGCACCTCACTCAACGGCAAAGCACTGTAATTCACTCAGGGAGTCACTAATGGTAGGTGCACTGGCAAGGGTCAACATCAATTATAAGCAGTTATCCCCGATGGCGAAGAAGGTCGCTGAGGAGCTGGGATTAACAGTTCCATGCTTTAACCCGTACATGAACAATGTTGCGCAGATAGTTGAGGCTGTGCACTGCGCCGAAGAGAGCATTGATCTCATTGAAGAGATCATAAGCGATGGTCTGAAGAAGGAAGACAGGAACTTTAAGGTTAGAGGCGGTAAGGGGATAGCTGCATGTGAGGTACCCAGAGGCACTCTCTATCATGAATATGAGATAGACGATAAGGGAATAATCACGGGCGCTAATTTGATAATCCCTACCAACCAGAACGTAAAGAACATCGAAATGGATATGATGGAATTAGTTCCCACGATAATTGACAGAAGCAAGGAACAGATCACACTTGCGCTTGAGATGCTTGTAAGAGCATATGATCCCTGCATCTCCTGTTCAACACATCTTCTAAATGTAGAGCTGAGATAGCGATTAACGGAACAAAAAGTAAAAAAAGTTTGCTTGTTGTAGGGGCGGGCAACCCGATGCTGTCTGATGATGGCATCGGGTTGCGTGTTATTGATGAAATTTTAGCCAGAAATGTAGCAGGTGTCAAAGCCATAAAGGGCTTCTCAATTGGCATCGATCTTTTGTTTGAGGCAAGAAAATATGAAAGAATACTGGTCGTCGATGCCATGCGGGCAGGTCTTGAGCCAGGCGACTTCAGGCTCTTGAGCGAGGATGATATAACAGCGAAGCAGCTAAAATGGTTTTCTACTCACGACATAAGCCTGCCGGATGCGATTGAACTCAAGAAAAGCCTGGGTATTGGGGCGAAGATATACGTGCTGGGCATTCAGGTGAAGAGGGTTGAAGTTGGCGAGAATATTTCGGATGAACTTCTTGCCAGGATTCCTGAATATGTTGACCTTATTGTTAAGCTTGACTTTTAAATCGCAGATTACTATACAACACAACCCAAATATGTTATCTTTTGCCATTGTTTTAACCCTGACCTTTGGGGATTTGAATGGCAGATCAATATTTCATTAATTACATTGCGCTACTGATTTTTGTAATTACCGGTCTTGTATTCGTGCCGTTTGTTGTTACTCTCAACAGGCTGGTTGCACCAAGAAATCCGCACCCCGAAAAGCTGGTCCCGTATGAGTGCGGGATGGATCCAATCGGGGATCGATGGTCGAACGTTCATGTCAGATACTATGTATATGCATTGTTATTCCTCATCTTTGATGTCGAGACTGTGTTTATTTTTCCGTGGGCTGTATATTTCAAAGCACTTGGATTGTTTGGCTTTATTGAGATGATGACGTTTATTGCGATACTGATTCTTGGATTGATATATGCTTGGAAGAAGGGCGTTCTCAAATGGGTGTAATGAATAACCGGTTCACAAGACCAAATATAATCACCGTCCCTTATGACAAGTTTGTCAATTGGGCAAGGAGAAATTCGCTGTGGTGGCTGTTATTTGGACTCCGCTGCTGCGCCATTGAGCAGATGGCAGCAGGAGGACCGCACTATGACGTCGATAGATTTGGGTTCTTTTTCCGCGCAACACCTCGGCAGGCTGACCTCATGCTGATCTCAGGAACGGTTACCTATAAGATGGCCCCTGCCATAAAGAGGCTTTATGAACAGATGGCTGAGCCGAAATATGTTGTTGCTATGGGGTCATGCGCAATAAGCGGAGGTCCGTTTGTGAGCTCGTATTCCGTGGTGAAGGGCGTTGACCTGGTATTGCCGGTTGATGTTTACATACCTGGCTGTCCGCCGAGGCCAGAGGCGCTCTACTATGGACTGATGAAAGTGCAGGAGAAGATAAAGGGTGAGACGATAGTTGTCGGGAAGCAGTGAAATGTTGAAACCCGGTGAGCTTTACCTTAACAGGAGATTTGACAGGGACGACCTGCTCAGAAAAATCGAATCATCGCTCATAGGAATTGATTATGCTATTCAGGAAAATTTCGGTGAGGTTTTTCTTGTAGCAGACAAAGAAAAATTATACGAAACGCTCTCAATTTTAAAAGAAAAGCTGGGCTTTAATTATTTAAAGAGTCTCACCGCTGCTGACTACGTTGATCATCTTGAGATAATCTACTGCCTTTATTCCTTTTCAAATGCGTATTCACTTACCGTGAAGTCGATACTTGATGCTGATAGCCCTGAGGTCCAAAGCGTCTTCTCTTTATGGCATGGCGCGGATTGGCACGAAAGGGAGGCTTTTGATCTGTTTGGAATAAAATTTATCGGACATCCGAACCTGAAGAAGCTCGTGCTCTGGGATGGGTTCGATGAACATCCCTTGAGAAAGTCCTTTGTGCTTGAACTGTCTGGAGAAGAGGGCGGTGATTCCTAGTGCCGTTTGATCTCACAAAAGATATTGATACGGAGGTAATGGAAATCAATTTTGGCCCTCATCACCCCAGCACGCATGGGGTGTTCAGGTTTGTTGCAAAACTTGACGGCGAGGTTGTGGTCGATATTGAACCCTATATCGGATATCTGCACAGCGGTATTGAGAAGATTGCGGAGACGAGGAGATATCTTCAGTTTTTACCGCTCGTCAACCGGCTCGATTACACGGCTTCGCTGACCTATGAGCTCTGTTTATGTCTTGCGCTTGAAAAGATGATGGAGATAGAAGTCCCAGAGCGAGCGCAGTATATACGGATTATGCTTACCGAGCTGCAGAGGATTGCAACTCACCTCATATTCTTTGGCACCACCGGTCTTGAGGCTGGGGCGTATACGCCGTTTTTGTATGCGTTCCGCGAAAGGGAGGTCATATTACGGCTGATTGAGATGACCTGCGGCTCGCGTATGACGACCAACTATTTCAGGGTCGGCGGATGCAAGTGGGACCTTCCTGGAGGATTTGAGGATCTGTGCCGTAAGTTCATAAAGAAGTTCCCGAAGAGACTTGATGAGTACGACTGGCTGCTCTCGGGCAATGAAATTTTCAGGGACAGGACGATCGGGGTGGGCAGGCTGGATGCGGACCTGGCGATAAATCTGGGTGTGAGCGGGCCAACATTGCGCGGCAGCGGGGTCAGGTTTGATATAAGGAAAGCTGAACCTTATTCGGGCTATGACAGGTTCGATTTTGATGTGCCGTACGGATTAAACGGCGATGTCTATGATAGGTTCATGGTAAGAGTAAAGGAGATGCGCCAATCACTTCGGATTATAGAGCAGGCACTTGACGGCATGCCAGGAGGGGATCATATCGCTAAAGTTCCAAAAGTCTTAAAGCCGCCACCAGGTGAGCTTTATTACCGTAATGAAGGCACAAGGGGAGAGATAGGTTTTTATATTGTAAGTGATGGATCTACGATGCCGTACAGGCTGAAGATAAGAGGACCGTCTTTCTCAAATTTGATGTCGCTTCGCCATATGATGGTTGGACACAGCATTCCAGACATAGTCCTTATTTTTGGGAGCATAGATATCTGTGTTGGAGAGGTGGACAGGTGATCGTCCAGGTTTTGATTGTGCTTCTCAAGTTGGTCATAGCCATCGCATTCATAATGGCAAGTGCACTTGTGCTGATATATATGCTGCGGAAGGTTATGGGGCACATGCAATCAAGGGTAGGGCCAAACAGGGTTGGCCCATTTGGAATCCTTCAGACGGTCGCTGATGCATCAAAACTTCTTTTTAAGGAGGATATAGTGCCGGCCAAAGTTGACAGTTGGTCCTGGCGGATAGCGCCGTCCGTGGTCCTGATGGCATCGATGGCCTCATTTTCATTCATCCCGTTTGCAAAAAACCTGACGATGGTTAATTCAAACATAAGCCTGTTCTTCATTTTCGCAATGTCGTCGCTTACATCAGTTGGCGTAATAATGGCCGGCTGGTCATCGAATAACAAGTATTCGCTCATTGGCGGCTTGAGGAGTGCAGCTCAGGTTTTGAGCTATGAAGTGCCGCTTGTTCTATCGACAATTGGGGTTGTGATGATGACCGGCAGTCTGAATCTTGTTGACATCGTGGAGAAACAGAAACATCTGTTCAATATATTTCCACAATTTTTGGGCTTTCTGATCTTCATGACGGCAGCTTTGGCTGAGCTTAATCACACTCCTTTTGACATCTCCGAAGCGGAATCGGAGCTGGTCTCGGGGTTCAATACCGAGTATTCAGCGATGCGTTTTGCAATGTTCTTTCTGGCGGAATTTTTTAATGTTTTCGTGATTGCGGCGCTGGGAGCGGTTGTTTTTCTGGGCGGATGGAATCCGGTCTTTATCCCGATTCCCGGCTTTATCTGGCTGATAATAAAGTCGTATGTATTAATTTTTGTGATAATGTGGATACGCTCCACTTTTCCACGCTTTCGCGCTGACCAGTTGCTTAATATTGGCTGGAAGCTGCTCTTGCCTGCTTCCCTGATAAACATATTTGGAACGGGCATCGTGATGCTGATAACCAGGGGAGGCATCTCCTGATGAGAGGAGTTAGCCTGTTAAAGGGTCTTTTCATAACGCTCCGTGAATTTTTCAGGCGCAGGTTGACGGTCTATTATCCCGAAGAGATGATTGAAGTTCCTGTGCGTTCGGGCATGCCAGCGCTTTTGATCGATCCTGAAACTTATAATCCCGAAACAAATGAATATTTCCTGAAATGCACCGCATGTGGTATTTGCGCCAGGAACTGCCCTGACAGGGTGATCACGGTCACCAGGGCGGAGGGAGAAAGGAAGCAGCCCGAAGTTTATCAGGTTGACTTCAGGGGATGTATGTTCTGCGGGATATGCATCGAGGTCTGCCCATTTGGCGCGCTGGGTATGCAGCGTTTTTACGAAAATGCCGTTTACAGTAAGGACGATCTGATATTTGATAAGAAAAAGTTGATATACAAGGAGGGTTACCCCGAACTTATGAGCGAGGGAGAGAAAATGTTTTTTGAGAGGAAAAGGAAGGAGTTCAGGTTCTGAGGGTTGGCTGAGCTGATATTTTTTGGCGTCTTCACGATAATTCTGCTATTTGCGGCGGTCAGGGTTGTCACGTCGCGTAATATCGTTCACTCCGCATTTTTCCTTATACTTGTGCTGTTCTGCGTTGCAGCGTATTTTATATTGCTATTTGCTGAGTTTTTGGCTGCGGTGCAAATTTTGATTTACGCCGGCGCTGTGGTCATCCTTGTCCTGTTTGCGCTGATGCTGACGCGAGCCAGGGTAGGTGAGAGCACCGAAGTCGCAAACAAGCAGGTCATACCAGCAGCGATAGTTTCCCTGGTGCTATTCGGTGTTTTAGGGTATTTCTTTTACATGGAGGAATGGAGTATAACACCGGCGCTTACTTATAGGCCGTCTCTCCAGGAAATATCAGGGTCACTGTTCACAAATTTCGTGCTGCCATTTGAGGTCGCATCTGTGCTTTTGCTGGCCGCGCTTGTCGGATCCATAATGCTTGCAATTAAGGAGCAGTGATGTTAAGGCTTGAATATTTTTTAATTATATCTGCTGCGTTATTTTGCATAGGCGTATTTGGTGTGCTTTCCCGCCGCCATGTGATTCAGCTGCTTCTATCAATAGAGCTGATATTAAATGCCGTTATTATCAACTTTGTTGCTTTTTCGGCGTTCATGCACACTGCGAAGCTCACAGGTCAGGTCTTTGCAATTTTTATAATCACCGTTGCGGCTGCAGAGGTTGGCGTCGGCCTGGCGATAATCATATCGGTATATCGGAATCTTAAAACTGCAAAAATTGAGGATATGAAGATATTGAAATGGTAGATCTAAATAGGATTGTCTTGATATTTAGCTTGATGATAGTTGGTCTTCCTGCTCTTAGTTTCCTTTTGCTATTGCTCTTGCGAAGGTTCATGCCCAAGAAGGGCTCAGTACTTGCGACTGCGCTTGTCGGCATATCACTATTATTGTCATTCTTCGTCCTTTTCGCAGTGCTCAATGCTGATAACTTTACATACAGGTTTGCATGGTACGTCTGGGGGAATCTAAGGGTAAACTTTGGATTGAATATCGATGAACTAACTTCGATGATGCTCGTGGTGGTGTCAGCCATCAGTTTTTTAATTCACCTTTATTCGATCGGATACATGCATGGTGATAAACGGTTTGGCTGGTACTTCGCAGTGCTGTCGCTTTTCTCATCCGCGATGCTTGGGCTTGTTATCGCGGATAACTACCTCCAGATGTACATATTCTGGGAACTCGTCGGCCTCTGCTCTTACCTGCTAATAGGGTTCTGGTTTGAGAAGAAGTCGGCGAGCGATGCCGCTAAGAAAGCATTCATAGTAACAAGGTTAGGTGATGTAGGGTTTGGGCTCGGGGTGATCTTGCTGTTCACATCGACAGGCTCCTTTGTGTTCAGCGAAATTTTTAAAGTGGCAGGGGGACTGGCTCCTCACATTATCACTGCTTCTACCCTGCTTATTTTCTGCGGGGCGGTCGGCAAATCAGCGCAGTTCCCGCTGCACGTTTGGCTGCCCGATGCCATGGAAGGTCCCACTCCAGTGAGTGCATTAATACATGCCGCTACCATGGTGGCAGCTGGTGTTTACCTGGTGGCAAGGAGCTTTCCCTTGTTTGAGTTGTCAAAAGTGTCCATGAATGTCGTTTTGTGGATAGGGGTATTCACAGCTTTGCTGGCGGCAACCATGGCAGTGGTGATGACCGATATCAAGAAGGTCCTGGCGTATTCGACCATAAGCCAGCTGGGTTATATGATGGCGGCGCTCGGTGCCGGCGGTTATTTCGCAGGCATTTTCCACCTTATGACCCACGCCTTTTTCAAAGCGCTGTTGTTCCTTGGTGCTGGAAGCGTTATTCACGCAATCGGAACCCAGGAGATAACCGAAATGGGCGGCCTGAGCAAGAAGATGAAAACCACTGCAATTACCTTTGTCCTCGGTTCTCTTTCCATAGCAGGCTTTCCGCTCTTTTCGGGCTTCTGGAGCAAGGATGAAATCCTGGTCGATGTCTTCAACAATAACTTGTTCGCATTTATCATACTTGCCTTTACTGCTTTTCTTACTGCGTTTTATATGTTCAGGCTCGTATTTTTAACGTTTTTTGGAAAATCATCTGATAAAGCAGACCATGCACATGAGTCACCTCGCGTTATGAGGATTCCGCTGATAGTGCTTGCTGTCTTTGCGGCTGCAATTGGTTTTATCGGATCGCCGCTTCTCCCGGAGGTGTTCAGGTTCGCGACATTATTTTCTCCTGGTAGTTTTGAAGCACATCACACTGCCTTGAATTATATGGTTATGATGATATCAGTCGTGCTGGGGCTTGGCGGTATTGCACTTGCTTACGGCATGTATGGAGCAAACCGGATCCCAAGGGACTGGTTGTCCAGGTTCATAATGCCTTATTACCGTCTGCTTCAAAACAAGTACTATCTGGATGAAATTTATGTAAAAGGAATAGTAAGGCCGGTGCTGTGGATTGCGGATGTCGTGTTCGCATTTGACCAAAAGGTAATCGATTGGGTTGTAAACATGACTGGTAAGCTCACCGTCGTGTTCAGCAAAGCCATTGGTATTTTTGACCTCAGCGGAATTGACGGAGCGGTCAACTGGATTGGAAAAATTACTATGGGCAGCGGCATGGTGGCAAGAAAAGCGCAGACTGGCTATGCTTTGAACTACGCACTGGTATTTTTTGCTGTGGTAACTGTGATGATAATATGGATTTTAGTCATGGGAGGTTTATATGCAGGTTGATCTCTTATCCCTTTTATTATTTCTACCGCTGGTAGGAGCAATCATAATTCTGTTTCTGCCCAGGAAATCAGCAGCTGGAATCAAGTGGGTGAGCCTCATATTTTCACTGCCATCGCTGTTCATAAGTTTTGTACTGTATTTCTTAATGGATCACTCTAATGGAGGGATGCAGTTTTCGATAAATCTGCCCTGGGTGAGGTCGATCGGACTTTCGTACCACCTTGGGGTTGACGGGATCAGCCTGCCACTGATTATCCTTACCGCTATTTTGACCACAATTTCCATAATTGCATCGTGGAATATTAATGAAAAGTTAAAGGGATACTTTTCGCTGATACTGCTGCTAGAGACCGGCATGCTCGGCGTGTTTGTGGCACTTGATTTCATATTGTTCTACATATTCTGGGAGCTCGTCCTGCTTCCCATGTTCTTTCTGATAGGGGTATGGGGAGGACCTCGAAAGGATTATGCGAGCATAAAGTTCTTTATTTACACTCTCCTTGGAAGCGTGCTGATGCTTGTGGGTATCCTGGTGCTTTATTTCAACTCCGGGCTTGGCACTTTTGATATGACCGAATTAGTCGGTGCAAAGTTGAAGCCGGCAATTGAAAACCTGGTCTTTATCCTGACATTTCTTGGCTTTGCGGTTAAGGTGCCGATCTGGCCATTTCATACATGGCTTCCGGATGCCCATGTTGAGGCACCAACAGCCGGCAGCGTTCTGCTCGCAGGCATACTGTTGAAGATGGGGGCTTACGGTTTTATGAGGGTCTCGCTTCCCATCCTGCCAGAGGGTTCCAGGTTCTTTGCGTCGATGATCGCGATCCTGGCTGTCATCAGTATCATATATGGTGCGCTCGCTGCCATGGCACAGAAAGATCTGAAGAAACTTGTTGCGTACTCGAGCGTGAGCCATATGGGCTATGTGATGCTTGGAGTTGCGGCTAACACTCCTGCGGCACTTAACGGTGCTGTCATTCAGATGGTAAGTCACGGCCTGATCACCGGGATGCTGTTTTTGCTCGTCGGGCTGATTTATGAGAGGACGCATACGCGCATGATCTCTGATCTAGGTGGACTTGCCACGAAGATCCCGATCATATCGGGCATACTTGCATTTACGTCTTTTTCATCGCTTGGGCTTCCGGGCTTAAGCGGGTTTTGGGGAGAATTTTTCGTGTTACTTGGCGCGTTTTCAAAGGCGACCGTGTTTTATAAAACCATGGTCTACATTGCTGCAATTGGGGTTGTCATAACCGCTGGATATCTGCTCTGGATGCTTCAGCGCGTTATCCTTCAGACCTATAAGTTAAAAGAGGAAAGCTTGCCTCGCATTAATGGAAGGGAGCTGCTGACGCTGGTGCCGATAATTATTCTGATAGTACTGATCGGTGTTTATCCTGCTGTAATTTTGAAAATGATAAACAGCGCGATTCTGTTAATATCGGGTTGAGGATGGGGAATTGAACCTGGATGCGCTTTTGCCGGAAATATCAATATTTGTTTTTGCCGTAGTTGCGCTCTTCGCCGTTCTGCTTGGCAAGGGCAAAGGCAGGCTGACCGCCCCGCTGATATCCGTGTTAGGGGTAATCGTATCAATAGCCCTGCTGATTTTCATCGTACCATTTAACAGAGAGGCGCTTTACGGGTGGTTATCTGCGGATTCGTTTTCTTACTTTTTCAGGATTCTTTTTATGAATATAGGCATCATGATGATATTTTTGTCCGCGGATTTCATAAATGACGATGACAGGCACCACGGGGAGTACTATTTCCTGCTTTTGATGGTCGTGCTTGGTGCGATGTTGATTTCATCTGCCAATGACCTGATAATGATATATATATCAATTGAGCTCATAAGTTTTCCTGCTTATATCCTCGCCGGTTTTAGAAAGAGGGATGTCAAGTCTAATGAAGCTTCGGTCAAGTATTTCATCCTGGGTACGCTCGCCTCTGCTATGCTTCTGTACGGTATGTCGCTTGTTTATGGCCTGACGGGCACCACTAACCTTATCGAAATAAGCCAGGCGCTTCCTGGTGGACTTGATCCTATATTCCTGATCTCTGTGGTCATGATAATTGCAGGTGTCGGTTTTAAAATCGCCGCGGTCCCTTTTCATTTCTGGAGTCCTGATACATATGAAGGAGCTCCAATCACGGTTACTACGCTGCTTGCCACGATATCCAAGCTTGCTGGTTTTGTCGCGCTTTATCGAATTTTGATATTTGCATTTGGTGATTTTGCTGGGATCTGGTCTAAGGTCATCGCAGTGCTGGCGGTTCTTTCGATGGTATTCGGTAATTTAATTGCACTGCCTCAAAATAACATAAAGCGACTTTTGGCGTATTCCGGCATTGCGCACGTCGGATATATGTTGATATGCTTTACATTTCCCTCTGCAGATGCAAGGTGGTCGCTGATCGTTTATTTCCTTGCTTATATTTTCATGAATATCGGAGCTTTTTCGGTTGCGATGATCGTTGAGAAGACGAAAAAGTCCAGCGAGTTATCCTCTTTTGCGGGTATTGGCTATTCCAACCCTTATCTTGGTGTGGCGATGACCATATTCATGATGTCACTGGTAGGGCTTCCGCCTTTTGCCGGGTTCATCGGTAAACTTTACGTTTTCAAATCTGCCGTGGAGAACGGACAGCTTTATCTGGTTATAATTGGCGTGATAACCAGCGTAATTTCACTTTATTTTTATTTGAAAGTCGTCAGGCAGATGTATTTTGAAAAAGGAGATGGTATAAAAGTCGAGGTACCAATCCTGACTTTAGTTGTCATAACTATTTGCGTTATATATACTCTTTTGATAGCATTATATCCTGAGTTTTTCACAAGGATCGCTATTTCGGCAACCTCCTAGCATGGGGTTGCTATTTTTTGTCAGTTGCGGCGACCCCGAGGGTAGATTTTTGTTGCCCCTAAAAATGGAAAATGTGAGATATGGAACCTGAGATTAGTTTTAGTCTTGTAAACTTGCTAATATTTGTTGGTACGGTTGCTTTTTTATTTACTGTCATAACTTTCATATCAAGAAGGATCAGGCCAAAGACAATATTAAGCGAGACAAAATACGTGGATTCTGGCAGGCTTGAGATAAAGGCAATTGATGATCATCCCTACAGGTTTTTCGGTGCTGCCATTTTTGCTGCGATATCAATTTTTCTGATGGTATCGCTGCTCGCACTTGGGGCGGTTTCCGCGATGTCAACCGGATTTGACAAGGTGCTTGTTTTTGGAATACTCTATTCGATCTTTTTGCTTTTGGTGGGTGTCACGTTTCTGATAGAAAAGGGAATATTTAGCTAATTATGAACGATGATAAAAATATATCTTTAATCAGCGAATATTTTAAGTCTTTTGTAAATTGGGGAAGATGTTTCTCCATTGGTACATACCTGGTAGGCGGTGGATGCTGCGCGCAGGAGATGGAGTCCATATTCAATCCGAGCTATGATGCGGAGAGGCTGGGCATATATCATGTTTCATCTCCTCGTCATGCGGACTTACTGGTTGTGGCGGGGCCCATTAATGATAAAATGGCCGGCGAGATTGTCGAGATTTATTCGGAGATTGGCATGCCCAAATGGGTTATAGCAAATGGCGCGTGTTCGTGCGGCGGGGGTTTATTTAACAGATATGGAAATTTGAAAAAGTTACGTGATCTTGTTAAGGTGGACCTTTTCGTTCCGGGATGCCCCCCAAGACCTGAGGCACTTATATATTCCATTTTACGTCTCAGGCTTAAGATAAAAATGACGGCGCATTAATCTCCGGAAGGGTAGTGTTTTGATAGAAAATATAGAACAGCTATATTTAAAGGGAAGATTAACCAAACTTCTCTTAGAGGAAGAGATTTCGAAGGCTCCGTCTGGTAGGAAAGTTGACGTTAAGGTACTTGAGAAGCGAATAGATATAAAGCTGGATGGGCGTGATCTGATAGATGTGCTTAAGAAGCTTCGCGAGTCAGAGAAGCTCTCTTTTGATTTCCTTGACTGTATAATCTGCTATCAGAAAAAAGACAATTTTTTGCTTGTTTATCAGATATACTCCACCGAGACGTGGCAGGCGTTGAGCATAAAGGCAGTTTTGCCGCCAGGCACAAGTTCGATTGAGTCAGTCACAAGCATATACCCTGCTGCGCTTCTAATGGAACATGAGATCTTTGAAATGTACGGGATTAACTTCGAGGCAGCTAACTACGAAACTAATTTGTTTCTGACTCCTGGAGATCGTAGCTTTCCCATGAGGAGAAATGCGGATGGATGAGCGCGATGTGGTTGTATTGAACCTTGCCAGTCCTTTTCCAGGACTTGATAGATATTTCAAGCTTAAGATCAGGGTAAAAGGCGAATTAGTGGAGGACTGTGAACCTGAGGTTGGATTTTCCTACAAAGGTCTTGAAAAAGTTGCGGAATCAATGACATCCCAGCAGATTCCATTTCTTGCTTCAAAGATCGATTCATCAAGCGGTATTTCAGGTGAGGTGGCTTACGCGATTGCCGTGGAATCCGCGCTGTCGCTGAAGGTACCTGAGCGGGCAAATGCGATCAGGGTGGTATTGATGGAGATTTCCAGGATTGCCAGCCATCTTGGTTGGCTGTCCAATTTTTCGCTGGCAGTTGGTTTTGTCACCTGCTATCACTATGCCCAGCGTGACAGAGAGAGAGCACTCAGGTTCATAGAGCTTTTAACTGGCTCGAGAATTTCTCCTAACTTCTGTGTGCCCGGCGGTGTCAAGGGTGATTTAAAATCGAGTGTCATATTTGAATTCCTTGACTTCCTGACATACCTGGACGGGCGGATGGGTGAGTTCGATCTCCTGTTGACCGAAAATAAGTTTTTCAGGGGAAAGGTGGATAATATTGGTCGCATCCAGCGTGAACACGCAATGACCCTTGGGCTGACGGGACCCAATCTTCGTGCATGTGGTGAGAGAATGGACGTCAGAAAGATTGCACCGTATTGTGGTTATGAAAACTTGAACTTCAAGATACCTGTTGGCAGGAGAGGTGACTGTTTCGACAGGTATCAAGTACGGATGAAGGAGATCAGGGAATCATCTGATATTTTGAAGAGTCTCTTAAGCAATACGCCAGATGGAGATGTATATATAAAACCGTTAATTGACATACATAGCCGTGAGGTCGAGGAGTATGCACGAGTGGAATGTCCACACGGAGGGCTTGGGATTTTTATCAAGTACGACATACAGGATGTTCCCACAAGGTTCAAGGTGAGAACACCTTCCCTGGCGTCTGTGTCACTGTTAAAAGATGCAATGGTCAATCAACGTATTTCAGATGTAGGAGTAATCGTGAGCAGCTTTGATATTTGTCTAAGTGAGGTTGACCGTTGATTTACTTTTATTCGTTTCTTAAATCACTCGGCTTGCTTGCTTTGATGCTGATAACGGTCTATGTGATGATATATTTAGACCGTAAGCTCATTGGGCACCTTCAGGCAAGACACGGTCCCATGACTGGCTTTCACGGTATTGTGCAGCCGCTCGCGGACTGGTTAAAGATGACCTTCAAGGGCAGGTCAGTATCTCAGAAGAGCAGGGGGGCGCTGGTGATATTCGCTCCTGCGTTTGCCCTAATTCCTGCGACTATTGTTTATACGATAATTCCCGTCTCAAGAAAATTGCTTTTGTACAGGTTGGATGTCGGTCTGATATTGATTTTTACATTGCTCTTTCTGTCGATCCTCGGAATTTCAGTCGCAGGTTTGTCATCTGGCAATAGGCAATCTGCTTTTGGGTCGCTTTATGTAGTGGCAAATGCGCTTGGTTTTATTCTTCCGATGATAATATCAACCATAAGTGTGATGTTTCTGTCTGGAAGCATGGATGTGATTGATGTAATCAATGCTCAGAACAGGGCGTGGTTTGTGCTGACTCAACCCATAGGTGCGTTGATTTTTTTGGTATCCACCATCCAGCTCGTAGGCCGCAGTCAGCTTGAGATACCCTCGATAGACCTTCAAAATATTGCGGGGTTTGACGCGGAGTTCTCAGGAATAAACTTGAATTTTCTCAGGCTTACTGAATACATCAACGTGCTTACGCTGATCGGGCTAACTACGATGATATATCTGGGCGGGTGGTTAGGTCCAATAAACCTGCATTCCATCGGATGGTATATCGTTAAAACTTACGCGGTGCTTTTTCTGGTGCTCTGGATTAAGAATAGCATACCGTGGCCGCGGTTTGAGGCATCCATGAGCAGGATTTCATGGAGGTTTTTATTCCCATTATCTGTTTTTAACCTGATCATAACGATTGTATTCGTTGTTTTTATTAAGCCTTTGATACGGGTGTGATATGGAAAGCATTCTAAAAAGCATGTGGCAAACTTTGAAGAACATGTTCAGGAGATCGGTAACAGTGCTGTATCCCTATGACAAGATAGTTGTTCCTGAAACGAGTCGAGGGATGATAATCCTGAAAGGTGACCCGGATTCGCATGAGCTGCTCTGCACGGGTTGTGGTGAATGCATGAGGGTATGTCCAACAGGCGTGATAAATGTCTCATCTGTTAATGATGGTGAAAAACAGCGGGCATCGATTTTCAAGCTTGATATTTCAAACTGCGTTTTCTGTGGTTTATGTGTGGACGCCTGTCCATATTCTGCTATCGAAATGACGTATAAGTATGAACTCACTGCCTCTCACGCTGATTATTTGCAGTATGAGCTTGAAGAGCTCGTCGAGTATGGTAAACAGAAGCCAAGAGAGTTCTGGGCATGATAGTGCTATTTTCCATCTGTGGTGCAGCGATATTTATTTCTTCAATAATGGCCATGGTTTCACGCAGGCCGTCTTATGCAATAATCTTCTCGCTGATTGCTGGCTCTGCTTCATTTGGACTTTTTACCATGGTTGTTTCACACACAGTTGGCCTTTTCGCACTGATCTCGGTATTTGTATTTGCAGCAGTCGCCTATGTTCTTGAACTTGGGGAAAATGAGATTTCTGGAAAGGTGAACATCGAGGCAGTCAACTTGACCATATCGCTTATTGTTGCAATTGGCATTGGAGCACTGCTGGTGATCTCTTTTTATTATTCAAGTATTGAGGTAAATGTGGGAGATAGCGCTGTCCCGATAAGACCACAGGAGATTGGCAGGTTTATTTTTATTGATGCGCTATATCCTTTTATCATGTTGTCAAACATCGCTCTTCTGTCGCTTCTTGCGGTTGCAGTGAATGCTGTGAAGCGCAGACAGTAAAGGAGTGTTAATTTGATAGATCTAAAGTGGATTATATATGCTGCAATATGGTTGATGATGGTAGGGATTTTTGGGCTTGCATTTAAACGGCGAATGTCCATGCTTGCCATTTCTTTCCTTTTTCTAGTTATTGGAGTTGAACTGATTTTGACCACAATATCTGTTTATGTAAAGCCCGATAGCCCCTCTGGTCCAGCCCTGGCGATTATATCCACGGTAATTTTTGCTTTGATTGGCCTTCTAGGCGTGATGTCGAGTGTGACCATATGGCCGGATGGACACTGCAGGCATGAATTTTCGTTATTCGCCTTTAAGCTGATTGACATTGAGGACATGAAAGACGGGGAAGAAGAAATTGGATAGTCTTTTAAACTGGCAAATACTGCTGTCAGATTATAGATTGCTGTCTCCGGAACTTTCGCTGGCTGGAGGCTTACTGGTTACTGTAATTTTTCTAATTCTTTTCCCGCGTACGAAGTGGATTGCAGTCTGGCCGATAATTTCGATTCTGGCGTCCGGATATTTTAACTTCTGGAGCCTTAATATCAGCGGTTACGCCTTAAACAACATGATAGTATCGAACCCTAACGTTACGATCACCAAATTTACGGTTCTGCTCAGCGGGCTTGGTCTGATCATTCTGTTTCTGCTTTCCATCAGGCGATCAGATGACCGGTTTGGATTTTTCCTGATAATATTTTCCTCGCTTATTTTTGGGGTAAGCGCTGTGGCGGCAAGCTCCGATCTGATGTCCGTTTTTGTCTCCCTTGAACTGGTCTCATTTTCAATTTATGCTGCTCTCAATTTTTCCACACAAAATGGTGGGGGCAGGGAGTTTTCGGTTAGATTTACCCTGATAGGGTTACTTTCATCAATTTTCATGTTATTGGGATTTGCACTTGTCTTTGGTCTTGCAAACACGACGATAGTCACTGATGCCCTTGCCAATATGCCGCTGAACCATCCGTTGACTTATGCATCGGTGTGTCTGATAAGTATTGGACTTATGGCTAAACTCGGCATGATCCCGTTTTTCGCATATCAGCAGGATGCAATCGGGGTCTCTAACTCGATGGTCGGTGTTGCGTTGACCTCTCTGTTCCTGCCCTCCGTAGCTCTCGTTTTCTTTAAGTTTGCTCCTGGCTTCTATGTGTTAGCTGGTAACTATTTTATGTGGGGTATGGTGGTCGCATCTGGACTTACGATTTTGATCACTGGCGCTCTTCTATTCTTCCAGAGAAGTGTCAGGCGTGTATTATCACTCGTATCAACGCTGATATTTTTTGGAATACTTGCAATATTTGCAACGGGCATTACTGATATTTCCACGCCGGCTTACGTGCTTGTAATCATAACATCTTTCAATCTGTCAGCGATATGGATAGCCTGCGGGATTGCTGAACTGAGTTTCCCGGGTTTGAAGCTAAGAGACATAAACGGTCTCATCAAGACCAGCCCATTTTTTGCGGTGATCCTGACCATCCTATTATTGACTTTGTCGCTCATGCCTTTGTTTATTTCTAACTATTTCGCGTTGTACAGAAACCTGGCAGTACTGTATTATGCATATCCCCCTACATATCTTGTGTTGATCGCAATTGCATCAATACTCATTGTTCTTAGTTGCTCTATATACATAGCATACGTTATGATCCTAAAGAAACCTGAGGCAGGACCTAAAATTACGATACCCAGGTTCTCGTACGTATATCTTTCTCTTGCATCGGTTATAATGATCAGCATCTATGTGCTCGGCTATCTGGATATTTTTGGTGGAGTTAATTATTTTTATTATGTGATGAAGCTCTTATCAACGTTTTAAATTTTCCATGCCTTGAGTGGTATAATACTTTAGTATTAAAGTTACATTTGTTTCAAAGTGCCAGGGGATTTCATCTTATAATACTCTTATGTATTGAATAGAGGTGAATAATGGGTAAAAAAATTGATGAAGTGCTTTTAATCATCAACATGTTAAATGACTTCACATTAAAAGGTGCACCGCTCGAAGTGCCCGATAATTCGCGGATAATATCAAAAATAAAAAAGCAGATTAAGGCAGCACATGAAGATAGAGTCCCCGTGATCTTTATAAACGACAGCCACGACCCGTACGATCGTGAATTTAAGATCTGGCCAAAGCATGCCGTAAAGGGAACGCGTGGAGCGCAGGTGGTAGACGAAATTGCACCGACAGTCAAAGACCTTGTCATCGAGAAAAACACATATTCAGGGTTTTATAATACAAAGCTGGAATCCATTCTAAAAGACCTTGGGGTCAAGAGGGTTAAAATATGCGGCTGTGTTTCCAATATCTGTGTACTGTACACTGCATCAGATGCTGCTTTAAGGGGATATGAGGTCGAAGTCCTCGAGGACTGTGTCGCTGCGCTGAACAAAGAGGATCACATTTTTGCCATGAAACAGCTTGAAAATGTGATTGGGGCAAAAGTTGTCAGAAGAGACAATTGAAATCGTTATTTTATACCGCAACAAATGATGAGATTATCGATAAAGAAGTAAAACGTGTCACCCTCATAGATCCTTTAACGATGAGAAGTTTGAGGCTTTGAGGGTCGCAAGGTCGCTTGGCGATGATCTCTTTGCGGTCGGGACATCGATTAGCAGCGCTCCTGTGCTTGATTTCGCAGGTTATTAAGGACGCACTGTTCCCATAGTGAAACGCGTGAATTTGTCCTTTCACAGCTACAGTGGGCAAAAAATATCTAAAATTATAAAAAAATCTTTGTAATTCTCTAAAGTTTTATTTATACTATGACGATAATAATTTAGTTCTATGCATGTAGCAATATTTAGATAATTGATTTCAAGAAGATTGTTGACAATTTAATAAAAATACTTATAATAACCAATAATTACAGTTATTAAGAGGTATTAGTTGAGAGTATTAGTAATAGACGAAGAATTTGACGCAGCAAGGGACAGGGAAACTTATAGAAACCGCGGTATAAACCTTATTTCGATTGCCAGTGCGCAAGCTGCGCGTTTGATATATCAGGATTGTGATCCGCATTTCATATTCATCAGACTGAAAGATCAGGATTCTAACTTTCTTCTCAGAGAAATTCTCAAAAAGAGCAGGGCAAGAGTCGTGGTTGTAAAGGATGAGGATTTTCGAATAAATTTTCGACGCTCAAATCATTTTGAGGTAATAGAACCCCCACTGGACGCAGCAACTATTTTGACGATCCTGAGTACTGAGGATCAGAAGCAAAACGTCGAAGCTATTGAGGTTAAAGATGGGAATGTTCCTGGAGGTAGAGAGTCGGGGGGTTCCAATAAGGATGTTAAGTTTCAATGGATTAATGATCTTGACAAAAACTTTGAAAGATTTGAGCGTCGAGCCACTAGTTTTGAGCTGGAAGATAATGGTCGTTCTGAAGATGCTGATGAGGAGAAAGATGAGGTTTTTCGCGGTAATGTAAATAACAAGAAGCGCAAGCAACGCTCATGTGAACCTTTCAATATTTACCAGATGCGCGGCTTGAATTTGCACAAGAGATTTGTAAGACAGGAGGTAATTTCGGTTTTCTCGTGCAAGGGTGGCGTCGGAAAGACTTCGATTGCAGTTAGCCTCTGTCATCTGGCAAGTGAGTTAGATCCACTATTGATTGATCTTAATTTTGCTGAGGGCTCCAGTGATATAGCCATCGTTTTACAACTTCCCAAGATCCCCCACCTTGGTAAATTTGTCTCCGAATTAGGCAATAATGAAAGAGCCCTCAGCGATATTTTGGTTAAGCCGAATATGTCCGGCTTTTCGGTGATTCAGCCACCGCCAACCCTGAAACAGAGCGATCGATTCAAAATAGATCATCTTGCAGCCCTTCTGGACGAGGCGAAGAGACAATTTGGGCTGGTTATAATAGATCTGCCATATAGATATGATGACTTAACTTTAATGGGACTGAGAATGTCCAACTGTGTGTTGCTGGTTGCTACTTGCGATTTTGGGTCTGCACTCAGGTTGAAAGAGCTGGTTTCTATGCTTGACCCAAATCAAAGAAAGATTCTTGTTGTGAACACGTGCTCTCAAGATGTGCAATTAAAACCGAAGGATATCTTAAATTACCTGGACATAAGGGAAACGGTGCTGATAGATTATGACAGCGAGTGCCATAAATACTTCAATGGAAATAGATTGTTACCTGCCGGTACTATATTTGGCGATGGAATAGAGAAGTTATTAAATACTATTTTTGGAGATGGGATGGAATCAAGTTATTATGTTGGGGGTTGATTGAATGAACGATAATTATGGGGATGATTTTATTAAAGAGATCGAAGACGATTTTAAAGCCCGTTCGATGGGGCTTGGTGATGATAAGATACTTTACACCATAGAACAGGCTGCGGACATCTTGGGGCTGAGCGAGAAGGAAACTACAAGGTTGATAAGCCTTGGTGAAATTCAGGCAGTTCTTGTTGGCAAAAAGATCAGGGTCACGCAGGAGTCGCTTGATAACTTTGAATCAGCCCTGATATCGGCCAGGCCTTCAGCCGAGGGGCCGATTTTGTATTCTGCAGAACAGGTTGCTGAGATTCTGCAACTTTCGCTGGATAACGTATGGAAGCTGTTAAAAGAAAAAAGGATAAAAGGTTTTAAGATAAGAGAAGGTAGGTCTTCCTGGAGGATACCAAAAGATGCGCTTGATGAGTTCATCAGGGAGAAGATGAAGAAGGGATAAATTAAATTATGGAATTCGTCGAAGTATTTAAACGCAGAAGTTTTAAATTAGCAGCAATGTCAGCAGTGATCGCAGGTATAGCAGCATTTTTTATCCTGAACGCACTTATAAGCAAAAAAGAGGTTGTCATAGCAAAAGTTTTCATTCCTGCTGAAGTCCCAATTCAGAGGGAATGGTTAAATGTATCTCGTATTGATCCCGATAGTGTCTATGGGACCTCTTCAGTTGAAGAGGTGTTGAGTAAAAGTCTATCGACGCCCCGGTTCCCCGGGGATCAATTTACTCCTGATATGTTTAAAGAGGGAAGCAGTGCAAATTCGGTCGATGGAATCGACCCCCTTGAGAGAGTTATCTCAATTCCAGTTGATAGGATTGATTTGTCTGGTGGTTATTTGAAAAAGGGAGATAAGATTGATCTTATAGCAATCTACGGTGGAGACCTCGGGTCTGATGTCATTGCCGAGACAGTGCTTAAAGGTTCTGAAGTAATCAGCTTTTCTGATTCAGAAAGCTCTGAAGCTGATTTTGATAGTTCAAATTATGTTGTCGTTCGTGTTTCACAGTACGAAGCTGAGCTGCTGTCTCTACTTGGCAAGATTGGTTCATTTAAAGTCGTGGGGCGTCCCCAAAACGCTGTTAACGAAGATGTAGAAAGTATTTCGATTAATCTCAGTAGTTCATCAGATCAGCAAGAGATCGAAGAAGAGACAGAGCAGATCGTAGAATAGAAAAGTAGCAATAATTGAATAATTTGATGAAAGAAGCAAAGGTCGTGGCAGTGAAAGCATGCAAAGGTGGCAATGGGTCAACAACTCTTGCTTATCTTCTATCCAGAGTTTCTGCTAGCCTGGGACATAAGACTGCAATAATGGATTTAGACCTGACCTCATATGGAAATTTATCGATCATCTTTGATAGCGGTCCGGAATTCGGTATCCAGATAGCGGCAAACAGGGAACGAATATCCTGTGATGATTTCAAAAAAGTGTCTGATGAGCTTTTCTTTTTATCGTGCCCTGCTACACCAGATGCAAGTGAGATATTAAATCAGGCACACATTCTGGATCTAATTAGCAGCTCAGCTAAGATCTTCGATCTCATTATTCTGGATCTTCCAAGCAAATTTTATCCTAAGGATTCTATCTTCTATTATCAGCTCATGGAGCTTGCAGATGTTAGTATTCTCATTTCAGATTATTCGTTGTCCTCAATGTTCCTGCTGCAAAAGTTTGTCTGTTATTCCAGAAAGATCATAGCAATGGAAAACTGTAAGCTGGCTCTGAATAAAAAGGATGGTACAGCGGAAGTGGGGCTGCAAGAATTTTATTCAATCGTTGATCTGCCAATTCAGTTTGTTATAGGCAGAATTGCGTACCTAAACAGGGAGGTTGAATCTGGGCTTTTTTCCAAAAGACTTAAAAAATCGGCAATATCCAGAAACATCTCTTTGTTTCTCATGAATCTTTTTAAGGGAAGTGCAGAAGTGCCATTCTCAAATGGTGGGGAATTCAAAAGATGAATGGCAAGAGCATTCTAAATTTAAGTGAACGTTTAAAAGAGATTTCGGCGCTTGATAAGGGTGCGATTTTTGAGAAATCAAAGAAGATTTTATTCGATTTTTGCGTCAATGGGACTCCAAGGGAAGATTTGGAGAAGCAGAAATCAGAGCTCAAAGACAGGGCGGTCAATATTTTAAATATCCAGGCCCAGAAGATGTTATCTGTGCTGAGCAATGAAGAGTTAGAACAGATGGCACAAGATATGGTCGATAAGGTCGTGGGGATCGGAGTCATTGAGAAATATCTCAGGGACTCGAGCATAACCGATATCTTAGTCGATGGTTCTACCCTGAGGGTCTCAAAGAACGGAGAAAGCGCTATCGTAGCAGAGAATTTTGATAGTGCTGAAGATGTTAACTATCTAATTGACAGGCTTTTATTCTTTTCAGGCAAGAGCGTTACCTTTAAAAATCCAATCACGGAATTCAAACTTCATGATGGGTCAAGGGTATGCATAGTGATCCCTCCTGCCAGCGAAGTCCCACATATTTCCATAAGAATGTTTAACTGTGTTGATCTGGAGATCGAAACCTTGCAAAGAGATGGGTTCATGTCACAGCTTCAGCTAGAAGTTATAAAGGATGCGATAAAAGAAAGGATGAATATTCTGGTGTCAGGGGCCACTGGCAGCGGTAAGACCACCCTGGTTAATGCCTTATTGAAGAAGGTGAGCTCAAACGAAAGGATCATATGCATTGAAGACCCACCTGAGCTTTATATAACTCAACCCAATTTCGTCAGGTTGATGGCCTGGCACTCATCAAACGAAGACATCAGGGATTTGGGCTTCAGAGAGCTGGTCAAGACAGCCTTGAGATTGAACCCGGACAGGATAATCCTGGGTGAGGTAAGAGGTGCTGAGGCGTTTGATTTGCTGAGGGCACTCAATACAGGACATCGAGGTAGTTTTACAACAATTCATGCAAATAATCCAGAGGATGCACTTTATGCACTTGAAACTTTAGTCCTCACGGCTGAGAGCGGGTTACCGTTAGTAGCTATTAAAAAATTAATTGCTAGAAACATAAATTTTATACTACAGGTTGAGAAGGTCTATGACTCCAGGCTAAATGTGTGCATCAGAAAGCTGAGCGGTCTGGTCTTTTTGAGACATGCATTGTTAAGGGATGGTGAGTATCGATTGGAGGAGGTCAAGTAGCTTTGGAGCTAAACGCGATAATATTGCTGATCATGTTTTCGGTGTTTATAGCTTTCTTATCCATAACAACCTATATCGTGGAGAGAAGGAATGTCATTTCCAACAGGATAAGCAGGCAGATAGAAACTGATCCCAGCGGAACAAAAATCAATAAGGACGTTTATGTCAGTGCTTACGAACCACAGATTTTTACCTCTATGCTTGTCTGCTCAATATTTATTTTGATCATGATTGTTTTGAGGCTTCCCCTGATGTTTTCAATATTTGTTGTTTTGCTTGGAGTTTATCTTCCATTTCTGATGTTCGATGTATTTCGAAAGAAAAGAACTGCACAGCTGGAATCTCAGTTTGAAATTGCACTTCTGGATATGGCAAATGCTGTGAGAACAGGTGCCAACCTGATGCAGTGCTTCGAAGTCGCAAGAGAAGAAGCACCAGTACCCTTAAGGGGTGAAATTGAAATGTTGATTAACGAGGTTGAAATGGGAAGAGATGTTGATGAGGCATTAAAATCTCTTTCCAGGCGGGTCGGGAGCAAGACCATAGACATTGCTATAAACTCGATGATGATACAGAGGAAAACTGGCGGGAACCTTCCCAGGTTGCTGGAAGAACTATCAAAAAGGTTGAGGATTGAAAATAACCTAAAATCGCAGATCAGCGCAGCTAGTATTCAACAGAGGACTCAAGCCATAATCATTTCGATTTTCCCGGTGATCTTTATGCTCGCTGTGAGCATTTTCAATCCCCATTATCTTGACTATCTTAAGAGTGATGTGGGAACAGTGGTCATAGTTTATTCAATAATCTCGAATATTATGGGATATTTTTTGATAAGACGTTTCACATCTCCGAAAAGGCTTTAGAGTTTATGAACATCATAGCTTTCTGTTTTATCTTTGCCATTTTTGTTTTTTCTATTACCAGTTTGATGTTTGAAATGAGAACGTTTCCATTAAAAGCAAAGCTTGCAAGGCTTTCGCGTTATAGATCTCAGGCAGATGAGGATGATGGATTTTTAAAGAGACTGCTTCCTGGATCATATCTGTCGAGGTTGGAGGATAAATTTATAGTCCTGGGTTGTTTAAAAATCGCAGGCTTCAGGGTTGGTGACCCGATCATGTTCGTGGGATTAAGAATATTTACTACATTAATGGTGTTTATAGTGACATTGATGATTAGTACTTTCACTGGGAGTTGGTATGCAATTGTATTTTCACTCGTGGCATGGTTTCTTCCAGGTTACCTTCTTGAGAGTTCTTTAAGGAAGAGAAAAGAAAAGATTTCAGCGGGAATCCCTGATTTTATCAGCGCAGTTAATATATGTCTAAGCTCAGGTCTTAACCTGGATGAGGCGCTTCTTGAGATATCACAAAGGTATGATGGGGAAATCTATAATCTACTTAGAAAAGCTATGGTGGATATAGAAATGGGGAGAGATAAGAGGGAGGCGCTACGAGACTTTGCTTTAAGAGGTGGAGTAGATGAGCTGAAGATGCTGATAAAAAGCATCATTTTTGCTCAAAATAGCGGTGCTGAGATAAATAATGTGATGGAGTCGGTTTCGGAAAACGTAATTGAGCGGCGAAAACTAAAAAGTTATGTGAGGGGTCAGAAGTCCCCAATCCTGGTGATCGCAATGATCATAGTCTTTATAGTTCCGCCGACGTTAATTTTAATGTTCATGCCAGTATTACTAAATTTGAGAAATTTTTGATTAAGGAGGTAAAGAATGAAACTTTTAAAAAAAATTTTCAAGCACGAGTTCGGCTCAGAAGTGTTGGAACAGATTGCCTGGATAGGAGTAATTCTGGTAGTGCTTCTGATTGCTGCAATTGCTATTAGGGATAAGCTTCAAACGCTTGCTAATACCTTTTTGAACTGGCTTTAATATGATGAAATCCGTCAGGGCGTCAACGACGATCGAAACCATATTCTGGATCCCGGTCTGGGTGATAATATTAATGCTTATGCTCCAGGGAGGAGTGGTGCTTTATGCCAAGATCATCGTTTCGCAGGCTGCACGGGAGGGTGCACGGGCAGGCGCGGTCTCTCTAAGTCCGGTTTCAGATGCTAAGTCCGAGATAATAAATTACGGAGGCAACAGGCTGCCGGGCTGGAGAGATTTAAGTAAATTATCCATCTCAGCAGAGACGCCTGATGGGGCTTTACCTGGTAACGAGATCAGAGTAAGCGTCAGGTACGAAGTGCCCGTAATCTTCTCCGCACTGTGGAAATCTTCTAATTCAAATCCTCCGTCATTTTTGAATGTTGAGGGCAATAGTTCAATGATAATCGAGTTTAAAGAATGAGGTGTAGGTTGCCGGCTGGGTTCAAAATTTTAAGGAAAGAATTGGTCCGCGAAAAAGCTGTGTCCACAATCTGGTCAATTATATGGATACCAGTCTGGGTTCTTATGTTGCTGATAGTCCTTGACCTTGGGCGAATTATGGCAGCTGAATCTGTTATCGAATCAGCTCTTGACGCTGGAGCACTTGCTGGAGCATTTCAGGTTGACGGGAAGTACTTCAAATCGTCCGGTGGAGAGATCAAGTTCACTCAACATTATAGCGAATTTGTTAAAGATTATTTTGATAGAAGCATGTCAGCTATTTATGGGGCGAAAGCTGATGTTCTTGTGACCCAGATTAAAGATGATAAGGTTCAGGCGAGAATTGAAATTAAAGTTCCTCTTTTATTTGGAAAGATAGTTGGAAGGGATCAGGTATCATTTGTGAGAGAAGTTACCTCGAGTGCCCACAGGGTTAAACTGGATGACTATTTGCCTGTGGACCCAAGTCTAGGAAGTTAGGAATGCATAGGATTTTTTCGTTCAAGATGTTCTGGCCTTTTGTTATTTTTTTAACTTTCGCTTTGTCTTTTGGCTCTCGGATTGCAAAACCGTTCAGGTTTGATCTATTTAAAGATAACAGTGTTTCTGTCTGTCTAAACTCTGTTATCCATGCGAGTTCGATTTATAGTCTAAAAGAATGTTCCAGGGATGAGCTCATAAAGGAATATATAACTAACGGCGATCTTGTATCAAGAAAATTCATCGAGCTTGTAGATGTCGAAGGTGAGGAAAAATTGGATGAGATTTTTGGCATGATGACGCCAGAAGCTGCTCTTTGCAATAGAGGTTATGAAAAAGACTGGATGTATATGGACAGCGATAGGGAGACCATGGTTAAAACCGAAATCGTTAGTCTTGATTTTAATGAGGAAAGGTCGGTCGTCAGGTTGAATGATGATAACGGGCTCATCGAGATGATATTGCTATATGAAGAGAAGATAGGCGCTTATCTGAACAACGGAGAAGTATGGGAGGCTATCAAGTATGTGGAAATAGCACTGGTGGAGAGAAGTGAAAAGTTACTGGTCAGGAAATTTTTTGCTGAGCAAAGAGAGGAGGCAGTGTTCATAGGAAAATGGAAATAACAAGGAGGGTTGCTCTGATTGTTCTGTTAATATTATTTTTCCCTTCAGTGGCTGTGGCATTTCCGGTAGTTACATCGAAGGTTAGTTCAAATTTGAAAAGCAGCAACACATGGATTAGCCATACTTCAAGCAAGCAGGTCTTATCCTATACAAAAGGATTTGTGAAAACGGTATCCGGCAAGAGCGATAAGCAGCGTACCGCTGAGGATGTAGCTGCTATGGTGCGCGAGGGTTTCTCAGTAAGTTACGCTTTGAAGTTCGTCAATAAGTCGGACTACTACACTAATAACAGAGGCGGTCTTTCATTTGTAAATTATTCAAATTCGAAGACTACAGTGGCCAAGACCGGTAATTCAATTGACAGATCACCGTACACCTTTGTTGATCCTGTGAAAAACCCGGGAATTAAACTTACAGGAGGCAACGGCATTAAAAATGCTGTAACGGTAACTAACAATGGAGTGCATAATAAAAATGATGAGAATAAAAACGGGACATACGATAGAGACTCGGTTACTGATGAAAATGCAAATATACCTGATGAGGGTGGTGCTACTGTCGATAGCCCTTCGGGTCAACAGGAGCAGGAGGTGATCTGGAATATTGGCATAATTCCTGAAAATGATTTACATGTTACCGAACATTTCGATCCTGATGGCGAAAATTTTGTTATAAGAATCGAGTGCAGCATTCCTTTTGACAGAATTTCGCTGGAGTTCTGCGGCTGCCCTCAGGATTTTGATGGTCGCGGCAGGCTTATAATTTCAAGGGATATAGATCCTGTTAGATCTATTGAGTTCATACAGAATGTGCACTATAAGTGGCCGGTGAATGACGCACCTGTAACCGTATGCGCATGGACGGTTGATGGTGACACGAGCTATTCCAGGATCTTTGTTGATGTGAACGCATTCAATCCGTACCTGAAGCAGTAACTTGATATTTCTCGATTATCTTTGCTTTAAAACCTTTTAAAAATGATGGGAGGAAAGATTTGATAAATATTGTGAAGGGTACTTCAATCCTGGCGCAGTAAGGTTACCTGTGTATTTCTGCCTATCTATCCGGATACCCCGACGTTCTCTCCTCCTGCAGTAATGATCTGATCGTTTCCTTAATCTGCTTAGAGGACTTTCATCAACATTTTTTGTCATTTTTTATACGTATCTTATTTAAAAAATCAATTAATAAATTCTATTGACAAATCGGTATATATAACTATAATACCTATTAGTTAATTAACAAATTAGTTAATAGGATAATACAAAATGGTTATTGAACTTATAAAAGATACCAGTTTGAAGAGCAAGATAGAGTTCAGGATCTCAGGAGTGTCCGAGTTCTTCATGAGCCTGAATGTACTTGGTGATCCGTCACATCACATTGAGTGCCTTGAGTGGTCGAACAAAATGTCAGGCCGCCTTACCAAGGAGCAGTTGAGCGATATTGCCTATTTTTACGAACTGTGCCGGGAGTGGCTTGGGGTCTTCGATTTAATAGGCAATGATTATTACAGGCGAAGGATATCCGAGGTGATCGGGACAATTAAAGAAGCAGGAGATGATGAGTTTAAAAAGGTGCTTCATAAATGTGACCAGAAATGCTGGGAACTTAGGGTTTGTGACTACAGCGATGACGAGATTTTAGAAAGCTACAAGGACGATCCAACTTTTGACGAGATCAAAAGGATAATTAAAAACCCCGGGCAGACAAGGGAGAGAATGGTAGACCTTCTGGAAGCTTATCATCCGATATTTGACGAGGAGTTCGGTTTGATAAAAGAGCGGCTGATAGCTTATATCCAGCAGAAATATCTGGAATTAAAGAACATGGATGTCATAAATTTTCTGGAGAGCCTGGATCCGGAGGCAAAGCGGATTCATAGTGACGAAAGCAGAACCAAGCTCATCATAGAAAAGCCGTTCAGGCTGTTTCTTAAAACAGAAAAGCTTCAAAATTTGGTAATTCTGCCAAGTCTGTTTGTCGCACCGCATCTATTTATCAGTGCTGATGAAGCGGATGAAGAAGGTGATATAAAGCAATTTATGATAATCTTCGGGGCGCCGTATGCGTATAAATCCACGGTGGTCGTCGAGAAACCAACTATGAACCTGGTTGATTCGCTGAAGGCTTTTTCTGATGAGGTCAGGTTGGAAATCCTGGGACTGCTTAAGATTGGCGATATGACCACAAAGGAGATAGCCGGCAGGCTTGGCATGACTGAACCCTCTGTTTCAAGACACCTTAAGCTCTTAAGGTTCGCGAAACTGGTAAGCCAGAGGCCAGAGGGTAACTTTGTTTATTACAGCCTGAACGAAGAGAGGATGAATGAACTCTTCGGACAGGCAACAAACTATATATTGAAGAGAAACCTGTGATGTTAATCAGGGGGGCATAGATGCAGTTTTCAAGACTTAATATGGATGGAGTAATCAGGGACTGCCTTTCGGGTAGGCAGGCTTACAGGCTCAAATATGATTACGACAGCGAAGTTTTTCTCATGCACGGGCATCAGTGCCTTGATGAAGCGGCTGGTTTTTCGTATAGGTGTCTTATAGGAAGGATAATGGTCATTATTGGCCTCCGGTTGCTTGGAAAGAATTCGATGAATATCACTGTCACAAGAAACCTGGCTTCGCTGTGGTCAAAAAAATGAATGTCTGTATATTGTCTTTATGTACATTTTAGCTTGATTTAATCAGGCTGCCGTCAAATTTTTTTGGGTAAGATACTTAAATAATTTAACTAATTATACTTGACAAGCTAATAACGAATAATTACAATAACGAAGTTTTGACTTGACTCCTTATCCCCTCATACTGGTGGCAGGCCGCAAAGCCTGCCATCAGTAATTTTAGGGCCAAAACGCAGAGCTCAACCTCAGAACTCGAAATTCAAAACGGAAACAGAGAACTCTTGTTCAAAGAGCCGTTACTGTTTTTGGGATTTTTATTCAACTACTGCTTTTAAAACACCCTTTATCCTTGAGACCCGTTTCAAGGTCTCGAGGATTCCGATCTTCTTCTTGGCTGCTACTGTGAGCTCTAATGAGATAAGGTTGTCGCGTACGTGGCTTTCGATTTTTGTGCTTATGAGCTTGATGCCAAGAAAGCTTAACTCGTTTTCCAGATTTACGAGGTTGCTAATGCTTTCGTCAAATTCGATATTGATCTTGAATTCTTCGGGTTTTGATAAATATTTATCCTCAACTATTTTAAAAATTGCAAGCACCATGAATACCAGGATAGTTGTAATGACCGCGCCCAGGTAATAGCCGATACCCACTGCAAGGCCGATGGCGGAGACAACCCATATGCTTGCTGCGGTGGTAAGACCTTTAACTATGCTTCCCTGTCTGATAATGGTGCCAGCTCCAAGAAAGCCTATTCCGGTGACTACCCCTGCTGCTATCCTGGTCGGGTCAACGGCAGGATTTCCCTTGAAGCCTTCCGCTGATATTAACATGATCAGAGTGGACCCAATGCATACGAGCACATGTGTGCGAAAGCCTGCAGGACGCTCGGCTCTTTCTCGCTGCAGCCCTATTATTCCGCCAAGCCCAGCAGATACTGCCAGCTTTATCAACATCTGCCAATCAAAAATCATATTGATCACCCCGTATTATTAGGTTAAATTTCGAAATGGTTCTTTATGGGTGTGGTGTTTTTGTTCTTGATCTGTTCTATGAAGTTGAGTGCTGAAGTGACCTCATAATCAAATCTTGTGGCACAGGCAAAAACGCTCTCGATGTCGTGACAGTCACTTCCCCCGGTTTTCGCTGCTCCGAGAAGTTCGGCTATGCTTCTTGTTTTCTCTATGAACTGTGCTGACATATCGTAGTGGCTGTTATAGATTTCGACTCCGTCAATATATCCCCTTAAAACATCTGTGTATGAGTCGCTGTAAACAGCGCCGCTCATGCCTCCACCCATTAGCGGATGTGCCCAGACCACGGCTATATCAGGTCTTGGTAACAGCGAAAACGGAAAGTCCATTCTGGCACTGAGTTTATTCAGAAACTCTTCGTTGCTGCCATAAAACAGGAAATCGCCGTATTGTGTGGAGACCTCAATACCAGGTATGAACAGGATATTTTTTTGCTCAAAGAGCATTCTTAGCAGGTGATTGGCCAGGGTGGTTCCGTGGTTTGTTATGGTAGCCACGCCCGCACCCTCTTTATATACGGCTATCACATATTCGTAAGGGTCAATCATTGAGCATCTGCTTGCTGGATATGTATGTGCATGAAGGTCAATGATTTTTTTATCCGATATTCTACCGTTCATCGTAACGAGATCAGGGTAATAATTGACTTTATCAATCGATTATGGTTTTCAGTAACCGTTTTTTCTTATCAGGGGAGGATTTCAGTACAGTGAGGGTGGTGCTGGCCAGGGTCTTTAGCATATCGCCCTGAACTTTAACCCAGATTTCATGCATAGGGCAGTCGTCTTCTTTCTCGCATTCACCTTCCCTGAGCAGGCATATGTTAAGTGATATCGGTCCTTCGATCGCTTCGACGATATCCTTAAGGCTGATCTCACCAGCACTCTTTGCCAGTCTCACGCCACCATGAGCTCCGCGATTTGTATAAACCATGCCGGCGCGGCTTAGATCAAGTATTATCTGTGCAATATATTTTGGAGGGATCTGCTGTCTATTGGCAATCTCTTTTGAGTATGTCGTGCCATCCTCTTCATGTATAGCAAGGTCATACATTGCTCTTATTGCATATTCACCGCGTCTTGTTAGCTGCATAATTTCTCAATATATAATCAATAAAATTATATTTATTATAAAACACTATTACCGGTTTGACACTTAAATATTTTCCCTACCGGTTATTTTATAAAATATTACTTGACACAACAACATGTTGTTGTTTAATATCCCAGTTAGGCACAACATATTGAATTCAGAGGGGTAATATGAAATGTCCTTACTGTTTCTCAATAGAAAACAAGGTAATTGACTCCAGGTTGACAGAATCAAGCGATACCATCAGAAGGAGGCGACAGTGTCTCAACTGTGATCAGCGCTTCACTACGTATGAACGCGTAGAGGAGATACCGATTACGGTCATAAAACGAAATGGAGAACGCCAGCCCTTTGACAGAAATAAAATCTTAAACGGTCTTATAAGAGCATGTGTAAAGCGCCAGATTTCAATGACGGTGCTTGACGATATAGTTACTGATATTGAGAATGAGATCAGGAGCCAGTTCAAATACGAGACCAACTCTCAGGAACTGGGTGAAATGGTACTTGAGCGTTTAAAAACTCTGGATAAAGTCGCCTATGTGAGGTTTGCTTCTGTCTATCGACATTTTGAGGATATAAAGCAGTTTTCGGAGGAACTAGAGAAGTTAGAGAGAAGGTCAAAGGCCAGGAACAGCGCTCGAGGTTAAGGAGAAAAGGATGATAAGAGTAATCGATAAGTCAACGAGCTACAAGAGCCCAACTGATGCAAGCCTCCTGATAAGTTCTATATCACAGGAGACACTCGGCCCATTTGACAGCAACAGGATTTATAATGCACTGCTAAGAGAAACGGATATTTCCCCTAAAAAAGCGCTTGAGGTGACGAACAGAGCTTCTCAGATAATACTGGCATCGGGTTTAAGATCCATAACCCCTGCCTTAATCAGGAGCGTCGTAAATACAGTTCTTCTGGAGATGGGACTGGATACCGAATTGAGACAGCAGTACCAGGCGAACATCCCGCTTAGCACGATAGATGATTTTCTTCATATAAAGGACAGGAATAACTCCAATACCCAGCATAACCCTGCTTCATATGACTATTCTCTCTCAGAATATGTGATGAAACAGTATGCGTTACAGCGAGTTTTCAGCAAACCAGTTGCTGATGCCCATCTGACTCAGCAGATATATCTTCATGATCTGGGCAAGCCGACGCTTCCGTATTGTGCTGCATTTTCGCTGGCATATATCGCGAAGTTCGGGATACAACTTGATACGATGGACACGGTGTCAAAACCTGCAAAGCATGCAGATATTCTCGTCAGGCATCTTGTGACGTTCCTGGCGAGCATGTCAAACTACTTTGCTGGCGCCATGGCCGTCATGTATACAAACACGTTCATGTCACCGTTTCTGGTGGGGATGGAACGCAACCAGATAAAGCAGATAGCACAGCATCTGATATTCAGCATTGCACAGGAGTCGTTCAGCAAGGGTCAGATAATATTTACGGATTTGAACCTCTATACGGGCTGTCCCAGATACCTGCGCAATACTAAGGCAATATTACCTGGTGGGAAGGTGGGGGATGGTACTTACGGTGATTTCGAACGCGAATCACAGATATTACTGGAATGCCTGTTAGAGGTAGCCAGGGAAGGTGATGCAAACGGTTGTATCTTCACCTTTCCGAAGCTTAATTGCAATTTGACCGAGGATTCGTTCATTGATCCCGTACAGATAAGGTTGGTGGAAAAGATATGTGATGTCATTTCGCATAACGGGATGCCGTATGTCATTCCTGAGAGGAGCAATGGGCCACTTAAAGTCTCCTCCTGCTGCAGGCTGAGGATGTCGATCGATGATAAGATAGAGCGCTTTGCAGCGAACCAGCCTGAATCACTGCGCCAGTTTGGAATACAGAATGTCTCCATAAACCTGCCGCAGGCAGCATTTCGCGGAAATATCTACGAGGAGCTGGATAGGGTGATTGAGATAGCTGTTCAGGCGCACAGGGATAAGAAGGCTTTTCTGCAATCGTTCTATAATGAGGGTAGAAGAAGTATGATCTCAGCAGTTACGCATGCAGCAGACGGTATGCCATTTGTTGACCTCGATGATAACATATATCTTATCGGCATTGTTGGTCTCGATGATGCTGTCAAGTTCATAACTGGTCAGAGGATGCATGAGAGTAAGGAGGCACTAAGGACCGGATTGAGGATAATTTCGCACATGAAGCTCGCGGTCGACTTGCGCTCAAAGCAGACTGGAATGAAGCTGGCTCTCGTCCAGTCACCGGCGGAAAGCGCTGCACACAAGATGGCGATAACCGATTTTCAGCGATACCCTCAAGAGGTGGCAATGACCGCCCAGGGAGATATAACGAGACCTGAGACCATCTACTATACCAATTCCACACAGCTTTCTTTTTCTGAAGATATACCGCTTGGAGAGAAAATCGATATTGAGGGCAAGTTTCATGGCTTCGTAAGCGGTGCGATTACGCATATATTTATTGGCGAGAACAAGCCCAGTCCGGCCTCGATATTTAATGTCATAAAAAAGACCTTTTATAACACAAATAATACACAGGTTGCATTCAGTCCGACTCTTTCACAATGCGAGGACTGTGGATTAATGCAGCGTGGTGAAAAGGATTCATGTCCAAATTGCGGATCGCAAAATATTGAGTTCATCACGCGCATAGTTGGTTATTATTCCAGGGTTAAGTCGAGATGGAGCAGTTCTAAGCAGCAGGAGTTTGAAGATCGGTTCCTGTACGCATAGACTGATATTGAGTGATGGAGCACTTTTTTAAAAGCTCTTCACAAAATAATGATATTGTCGATTTCATAAAGCTGCTTCTCGGTGAGAGGTGGACCGAGGAGAGGATATGCTATGTAAAGGAGATCCCGCCGCGGGAGGCGGTCTATACTGAGTTTCCCGCGGTTGTTAATCCCTTGATAGTCAACGCGCTCAACTCTATTGGGATTGAAAAACCCTATCTACACCAGGGGAGAGCTTTTGAGCTGGCGATCGGCGATAAGGACATCGTGGTCGTGACACCGACTGCATCGGGCAAGACGCTTTGCTATAATGTGCCCGCGCTGAACAAATTCATCGAGGATCCAGGGTCAACATTCTTATACATATTTCCGACGAAAGCTCTTTCACAGGATCAGCTAAAGACGCTATCTCAGTTAGCTGAAAAATTAAACCTGAAGGTCGGCGGGCAGACGTTTGACTCTGATACTCCGCCTGCATCGCGCCAGCAGGCGAGAGCGCAGTCTCAGTTCATAATGACAAACCCGGACATGCTCCATACAGGTATTCTTCCCAATCATATGAAATGGGCAAGGTTTTTATCTAACCTGAAATATGTAGTCATTGACGAAATACACACATATCGTGGTGTTTTTGGAAGCCACGTTACTAATGTAATCCGAAGGCTGAAAAGGGTCTGTCGGTATTATGATTCAAATCCAGTGTTCATATGCTCGTCGGCAACTATAAAAAATCCAAAGGAGCTTGCAGAGAAGATAATTGAGCGCCCTGTCGTGCTAATTGATGAGAATGGAGCTCCGTCAGGTAAAAAGCTGTTCATTCTCTGGAATCCTCCGCTTCGCGCCCCCGAGCTGGGAGAGTTCATAAGGGTTGACTCACTGCTTGAGGCGGAAAGGATCATAAGATCAGCAATGGAAAATGATGTCAGCACGATAGCATTTATGCGGAGCCGTAATAACGTGGAGTTACTGACGAAATATCTGCGTGAGGATTTACCGCCTGAAAGGTCGTCAAAACTTCGTTCCTACAGAGGTGGATATTTGAAAAACGAGCGACGACAGATTGAAAATGATCTGTTCACAGGAAAGGCGAATAGCGTAATAAGCACAAATGCCCTGGAGCTCGGAATAGATATAGGGAATCTCGATCTCTCAATAATCGTCGGATATCCAGGTTCCATGGCCTCGATATGGCAGGAGGCGGGGAGGGTCGGAAGGCGTAATGATCTTTCGCTTGCCATTTTTATTGCAACCGACTCGCCTATAGACCAATTTCTGGTAAATAACAATGACTACTTTTTTGGACGTCCTATCGAGTCGGGATATGTGAACCCCAATAATATATATATTCTGCAAAGTCACGTTAAGTGCGCAGCCTTTGAACTCCCGTTTATGGATGGGGAGGCTTTTGGCGATCAGGACATATTCCCACTTTTGGAGCTTCTTGATTCAAGTGGTGTGTTAAGACATTCCAATACAAGATGGCACTGGTGTGTAGAAGGCTATCCTGCTGAAAATGTAAAGCTTCGTTCTGCCACTATTGAAAACTACACGATAGTGAATGATGAAAGCAAGGAGATAGTCGGGGAGGTAGATGAGGACTCCGCATTCTGGTTGATATATCCTGGGGCGATCTATTTTCACCAGACAGAACAGTTTATAGTGAAAAACCTGGATCTTGATAATCATATTGCGCATGTAGAGCCAAGCCGTGTTGACTACTTCACACGGCCGCGCGGTGAATATGCTATAAAAGTCTTATCGAAGGAAAACGAAAAGGAGAACGACTTATACAGTGCAGGCTTTGGGGATGTGCGGGTAAACAGCAGGTGCGCTGCTTACATGAAAATAAAATTTGATACTCATGAACTCGTCGGTTTCGGGGAGGTGTCACTTCCAGAGATGGAGTTGCAGACTCAGGGCACGTGGTTTAGCTTTCCGGGATTAAGGATGGATAAACCGGAGTACCTTGCGTTTTTGAGTGGGTTTGCAAATGTCCTGTCAAACATCCTTCCTTTTTATCTGATGAGCGACAGCATGGATGTGCGCACTTTTGTCGAGAATCAACTTTACGTCTATGATCAGGTTCCTGGCGGAATAGGATTTTCCAATAAAATTTTTCACAATTTTGGTGATGTCGTAAAGATGGCGGCCGATGCGGTTACAAATTGTAAGTGTGAGCACGGTTGTCCTGCCTGCGTTGGACCTGCGGCAAGAGCAGGTTTGAAAAAGCTTTGTCTGGATGCTTTAATGCGACTTGCTGATAAAATATAACCATGAGCATCATTGATGATTTAAGGCGTCTTGGTATCTATTCTGAGAAGCTCGAAAAAAGAATAGAGTCAAATAAAATCCTGAAAGCTGAAGTTGAGATGGGCTGTGCTGATGCTCTTGATTACGAGGTGGTTGACTCTGAGGCTGGACAGTTCAAATTATATAAGGCTGATTTCTTGCCAGGACATTTGCACGGCTTGATTCCTCTGTCATCCGTTTTTGAGATGAACCCTTTTGAGTTATATGATTTCAGCAGGGTACTCTTTCTTGATAGCGAGACTACTGGGCTTGGCGGGGCAGGTACGGTTGTGTTTTTGATCGGGATTTTATATTTCGATGGCTCTAAATTCATCCTGGAGCAGCTTTTAATGCGTGATTACGAAGATGAGATAGCAATGCTTGAATATTTCAGAGAGCTTTTAGGCAGATTTGATGTTATTGTCAGTTTCAATGGGAAGTGCTTCGATATCCCGGTGATAGCAGACAGGTACTTTTATAACAGGATTGTTCCGCTTGAATGTGAACGGATTGAGCACATCGATTTATTAAATTTTTCAAGGATGCTATGGGCGGGATTGATTGAGAACTGCAAACTTAAGACCATTGAGCGCGAACTGCTGGGGTTTATGCGTTATGGCGATATTGATGGATGGCAGGTTCCGAATATTTATTATGACTATTTGAGAAACGGTGATGAAAGCAAGCTAAAAGAGGTTATACTTCATAACAGGTATGATCTAATATCACTTATTTCGCTGTTGAGCAAGGTCAGCAGATCATTAAGCTCACCTCGTGAGATGGATTTTGGTGATTTTCAGAGATGTTTGAAGGTCGGGAGATATTACGAGCGAAGAAGAAAGCATGAAAAATGCATCGATTTTTATTCCTGGGCTTTCACCGCCACCTCAAGCCTCAGTGAGAAGCTCCAGGCTGCCCGCAGATGTTCGTCAACCCTTAAGCGGACGGGGAAAAACGATGAGGCAGTAAGGTATCTGAAGAGGGCGGTCGAGTGCGGATGCGAGGATGCGTATCTGTTGCAGGAGATCTCAAAGTATTATGAACATAAAAAGAGGGACTATATTCTTGCCCTGGAATATGCAGTGCGCGGGTTAAGGGTGCTTGATGTGTCGAAGGGAGGCACGCACAGCCCCACGCGTGCGGATTTTATAAAACGAATTTCAAGGATTGAGCGAAAGATCAGCAAAGCCGATAGGAGATATACGGTAGAAGATCAAGGAGAGAATGCAGGGAATAGAGGGCAAGAAGGTTATTCTTCATTCGCTTGAAAAGATCTCAGGGATAATACTTGCAGGTGGAAAGTCGTCCCGGTTTGGGGTTGATAAAGCACTTCACAGGGCATCTTCAGGCAAGCTGCTAATTGAGTTCGTAATTGAAGCTTTATTCGAATTTTGCGATGAGATAATAGTCGCAGGGTTGGACAGTCCATTTTTGCATTCATTTGATAAAGTCAGGATTGTTAGAGATGAACCTGGGGTGGAAGGTCCACTTGCTGGCATTATGCCCGCGCTCCACCCGGCAAAAAACGATGTATGTGCTGTTGTTGGGTGTGACATGCCGTTTGCTAGTCCTCATCTTTTCATACGGCTTGCATCGGTGCTGAAAAGGGTCGGTGCGCTTATATGTGTTCCCGAGAAGAACGGGAACATAGAACCGCTGCATGCTGTTTATTCCAGGAAAGTATTGCCCATGCTCATAGATTTTGTGGGAAGAGGGGGCAGGTCGCTAACTGAATTCATAAAATGGCGCCGTGATAATGTTGAAGACCCTGTTCAGAAGAAGAGTATCATTTTTTATAGATACGGGCCCAAAAGATATGCGGACGGTAGTTGTGATCCCTTTTTCAATATTAACACCATGGGGGAATTTGAATATTTTGAAAACTATTGCAAAAAAGGGATTTAGGAGTTAAATTATTTTTTATTTTCTGCGCGGCACTCTGTTTGCAGTTGACACCCGCAGGGCAAGAGAATAACATAAGCATGTAGGTTATATTTATTATATTTTGGAGGAAAAATGGCTGAAGACAATAGCAAGGTTACGAAAGATATGCTCATTGGAGATGTCATAAATAACGTGCCTGAAGCAGGACAGGTTATTGTGAAATATTTTGGTTCTGGTTGTTTTACGTGCCCTGGGATGCGCATGGAATCGATTGATATGGGTGCCATTATGCACGGAGTTGATCCGGATAAAGTAGTTGAAGAGATTAATAGTCTGAAGAACAAATGATGTGATTATGTGATTTCAGGACAACAGGATATGAATCAAAAGGAGAAAGTAGAATCGGTAAAATCCTTCTGTATGAGTTGTGGAAACTCGAGCGAAAATATCATATTATTGCACTGCGAATTTCAAGGGGAGCAGAAGATGATTTGTGTGGGATGCTTACCTGCTTTAATTCATGGATCGCACTAATTCAATGGCGTGAGGTTCGCGGCTGGCTGAAAGGAGGAAATTAAGTGGCATCGGACAAGAGACCGGTAATTGATGCAGATCTTTGTACCGCTTGTGGCATTTGCTCGGAAGAGTGCCCCACTAATGCATTAGAAGTTGACGACATAAGCGTCTTGGTTAGGCCCGAGGACTGTGATGGTTGCGGAATTTGCGCCGAGGTCTGTCCATCGGAAGCTATTGAGATGAAATAGCTTTTGCGAACTTATTATGCTGCGCACAGTTTATATGTGCGCAGCTTTTTTATTTAAATACCCCTATTGACTATTTTCATATTCCTTTTAAAATATATTTAGGCATACCTAAATTATAGATTAGGTAGTATAGGAGGAATAATGAAAGTAACTCAAAAGACAGAGGAGTATATAGAGTCCCTTTATAAATTAGAGCAAAAAAATGCCATAGTGAAACCTTCCATGCTGGCGGATGACCTCAATGTCTCACAGGCATCGGTAACTGAGATGGTCAAAAAGCTTTCAGACAACGGTGTAGTTACGCATAGCCGTGAGAGCGGTATCAGGTTGACTCAAAAAGGTGTTAGGTCAGCAGCCAGAGTAGTCAGAAGACATCGTCTCTCCGAGCGGTTGTTAACAGACATAATTGGAATACCGTTTGAAGAAGTGCACGAGGAAGCTTGTAAGCTTGAGCACGTTATTTCTCCAGAGGTCGAGAGAAATCTCGAGATAGCTTTGAGCAATCCTAAGACGTGCCCTCACGGAAACCCGATTCCCGATATTTACGGTAAGACAAAAGATGAACCTTCGGATAGATTGTCAACCCTTAAACCAAAGCAGAGAGGCATAATTGAAAAGATTACCGAAGAGGGAAGAGATTTTCTGAAGTATCTAGCAACCCTGGGTCTGATGCCTCAAATGGAGGTGGAAGTGGAGCAGGTAGCTCCCTTCGATGGTCCGCTTTTAATCAAAGTCAGCGGGGCGAGCTATGCGATAGGGCGTGAAGTTGCATCAAAAATTTGGGTGAAGAAAGTGTCCTGACATGCCTGTTTCGTGTCATGGTGCTGTAAACAAATTAAAAAAGGACGTGAAGTTCACAGTAGCGCTTGCAGGTAATCCGAATGTAGGCAAATCGAGTATTTTTAACCAGCTTACGGGCATGGGCGTCGTGACTGCAAACTATCCCGGAAAGACCGTTGAGCTTAATATGGCGGTAAGCCATGTTCACGATATGGCAGTCGGTGTTATTGACCTTCCGGGAACCTATGCGCTGGGAGGGATATCAGAGGATCAGTGGGTTGCGCGGCAGGGCATTCTTGATGGAAAGCCAGACGTGATAATAGTCATCCTTGACGCCACGAATTTATCGCGCAATCTATATCTCCTGCTTCAGTTTATGGACCTGACTATCCCCATTGTAGTGGCTCTGAACCTGAGCGACCAGGCTGAAAAGATGGGGATAAGCATTGATGAGAATGTGATTTCACATCTGCTTGAGCTTGAGGTGGTGAAGACCGTTGCGACACGTGGGACAGGTGTCCATGAGCTTTTGGATAGAGCAATTGATCTTGCCAGTGGAAATGTTGATTATAAGCCCAAGGTTTTAGATTATGGGAAATTTATTAAGGATATTACAGGTGCAATAAGCAGTGAGATCGATAAATTAAAGTTATGCCTGCCTTATGGTTTGTCCGCCAGGTCTCTGGCAATACTTTATCTTGAGGGTGATCCTGAATTTATTGAACTTGTCAGATCAAATGATCTACAGGGCAGGATCGCAGCACTCATTGAGAGATACAAAGAGAGGTTTAACGTCACAGATCAGCTATTGTCCCTTTCCATTGTGAGAGAAAGGCACAGGCTCGCTGCTGAGATTTCGAAAAAAGTTCAGAAGTTCAAAACGCAGAGACAACTGATGTCGCAGAGGGTGTGGAGGCTAACCACGTCAGCATCGACAGGTATTCCCATATTATTGGGAGTAGTAGCGGCGCTATTCTCGTTCATGTTTTATGTGGGGAATATCCTATCCAGGCTTTTTGAGAGGCTGTGGCAGATAAGCGTCTCGCCGTTACTTGATATTATCTCCACGTTTTTATTTCATGAAACGATTTTTAAGAAAATATTCAAGTGGGGATTTGATGCCGGCATTCTTGCAGCGCTTTCCGTCGGGATTCCCTATGTGCTTACATTTTATTTTCTCCTGGCTTTGCTTGAGGACACTGGTTACCTGAATTCAGTCGCTTTTTTGATGGATAAAGCTATGCATAAGATCGGACTTCACGGAAGAGCTATAATGCCGATGATCGCAGGAGCTGGCTGTAATGTCCCAGCGATAATCGGAACGCGTGTTTTAAATACAAAGCGAGAGCGGTTTCTGGCATCCGCTCTGATAGTGCTTATCCCATGCAGCGCGAGAACGGCAGTGATAATGGGAGCGGTTTCGCTTTTTGTTGGCTGGCAGTGGGCCATTGTCGTGTTTGCAATCTCGCTTCTCGTGGTTGTATTCTCGGGCTTCTTTCTGAACAAGATAGTGCCAGGCCAGTCGAGAGGCCTGGTAATGGAGATGTTCCCATTTCGTGCTCCTTCAATTAGGTCAATTGCTAAGAAAACATGGTTCAGATTTAAGGATTTCATCGTGGTGGCACTGCCGATAGTCCTTGGAGGAAGTGCCGTACTGGGCTTGCTTTATGAAACGGGATGGATCTGGAATCTATCAAAACCGCTGGCACCATTGGTCCAGTTGTGGCTGGGTTTGCCGGCAGTTGCCGGCCTGACTTTGATATTTGCTGTGCTTAGAAAGGAGCTCGCCCTTCAACTACTGGTTGCACTGGCCATCATCCAGTCTGGCGCAAGCGCTGCGAATCTTTTGAATTTCATGACAAAAGAACAGATATTCATATATGCGGTTGTTAATACGATCTATCTTCCCTGTATCGCGTCCTTTACTGCGCTGGGTAAGGAGCTGGGCTGGCGCCAGGCAGTTGCAATAGCTTTGTTCACGATATCAATTGCGATCTTAATTGGCGGATTAGCACATAGACTAATTATTTATTTTAAATTACTATAATTCCAGAAATTGAGTCGACTGGAGTGAAATAATGGGCAAAATTGAGGAAGAAAAAACAGATCTCAATGATTCTGATGTTGTAACCTGTCCTCTCTGCGGTAATAGATTTACGCCAAACTTGAGCGATTTCTGTTCTGCTTGTAACAGACGTTCCGCTTGTGACCTGGTCATCTGTCCAAATTGTAGCTTTGAGTTTCCAAAGAGTTGAAAAAAGTTGCGCTTGGCCTCGACATTGGCGGAACAAAGATTGCGATTGGGCTGGTATCCGAAGATGGATATATAATATCGCGCACCGAGATACCTACTATCCCTGAAGCAGGATACGACGATGCTTTTCGCAGGATTGTGAAGGCTTCCAGGAATCTTATACGTGAGCAGAACCTGGGGAGGAAGATATACGGCATTGGCATTGCCTGTGCAGGACCCGTTGACTCCATAAAGGGAGTTACCATTATACCGACCAATATAAAAACCTGGGTTAATGAGCCCATTGTTGCCGATTTCAGAGAAGAATTTGGCATCCCGTGTTTTCTGGAGAACGATGCGGATGCAGCTGCGATTGCCGAAAACTGGATCGGCGCAGGTAAAGGGACAAAGCACATGATCTATGTTACTGCGAGCACAGGAATTGGTGGTGGGATAATTATTGATGGCAATTTATACAGGGGAAGTGTCGGTATGGTTGCTGAGATTGGCCATATAATTGTGGATTCAGGTGGCAGGTTGTGCCATTGTGGAGGAAGAGGTTGTATTGAGGCAATGGCATCAGGTTGGGCAATGGCAGAGAGAGCAAAGGAAATTTGCGATATCATTAAGAACGGCAGCGAAGACGGATTTTTATCAATCCGCGATGAATTTTTAATGCGTTTTGCGCAGATGGAAAGGTTTATTGCCAGGTCGATCTCCTTGATCAGAGAAGATGGTCCCGGTATGTTGAAGATCTGTATAGAAAGTCCACAAAAGATCACGGCAAGAACAATCTTTGATCTCGCTGAAAAAGGGGATGTTATAGCCAGCTTTGTGGCCAATGAAGCTGTTTGCTATCTTGGGGTCGGACTCTCTAACCTGCTTGTGATCCTCGCACCTGAGATGATAGTGGTAGGTGGTGGAATGACGGCCAGATGGGACCTCATCTATCCTGTTCTGATGGAAACGGTTAAACACAGTCTTTTTAACATTCCGACCCTTGTGATCAGGTTGACAAAGGCATCACTCGGCAGGGATGTCGGTATAATTGGTGCAGCCAGAAGCCTATTTCTGCGTGCCGAAACTACCAATGATCATGAATTTACATAGATAAATCTGTCATTTTGTTCAATTACTTTATTTATATATTACGGATAAATCTATTTGACTTTTTTAGTAAAGAATAATAGTTTATTTTCATGCGCTTAAACATCAAAATTCTATATGGTGTTATTGCTTTATATGATATTGCCTATCATGGGGATGGTGGACCGTCCCAGATTAAGGATATATCCGAACGGCAAAATATACCTAAAAGATTTCTGGAGCAGATTTTTTTCAAGCTTAAAAATGAAGGACTGCTCCTTAGTAAGCGCGGACCCAACGGTGGATATTACCTTCCCAAACCGTCTTCCGAGATAACTGTAATGGATATTGTCCGCATATTGGACAGCGGTATAAAATTTTTCCCAAATACAAACTCACGTTCGAAGAAAAAAGAGGGAGTTTTTGATGGCGAGCTTGTGACTACCCCCATCTGGCAGAACGTTGCATCAGTTCTGTCTGATCAATTTTCTTCAATAACCCTTGCTGATATCTGCGAAAGTGCTGAACAATTGAACGTTGAGAGGAACATCAGGCATCGCTATGTCCATCATATTTAAAGATGAGCATCCTTTCATAAGTATTTAGGAGATATGTATTGCGAAGTCTAAGGGTTGTGCAATGGGGAATGGGAGCAATGGGCTGTATGATGACCAGGCTGGTTACAGAAAAGGATGGTCTAAGTCTGGTAGGTGCAGTGGCAAGTCGAAAAGAAAAGATAGGTCAGGACTTAGGCCTGGCTGCAAGTCTTGGACGTGAGATCGGAATCCAGGTCAAGGATAACATAGTGGAAACGATAATGGACAGTAACCCTGATGTGGTTCTTCATGCACGGAACTCGTTTCTGTCGGAAGCCTCGCCGGAGATCAAGCAGTGTATAAAGCATAATGTAAATGTGATAACAATTGCTGAGGAGTTAGCCTTTCCGTGGGCTACCAACGTGGAGGAGTCCAGGGAACTGGATAGCATGGCAAAGAATCACGGTGTGACGATTCTCGGAACTGGGATAAACCCAGGATTCGTGCTCGATCTTTTGATTGTGATGCTCACCGGGGTCTCAGCGCGGGTTAAAAAAATCGAGGCAAAAAGGATTAATGATCTTTCACCTTATGGTCCTACCGTAATGCGGGCTCAGGGGGTAGGTATCACACCTAAAGAATTTCAAAGTGGAATAAAGAATGGAAGCATAGTTGGTCATGTGGGATTTGTCCAGTCAACGCATATGATTGCCGGGGCCCTTAACTGGAGCCTCGATGAGGTGGTGGAAACGAGGGAGCCAATCATATCTAACGTTTTGCGCAGGACTGAATTCGTTGAGGTTAAACCTGGAGAGGTTGCTGGTTGCAGACATATAGCATTTGGAAGGGTTGGGGGTGAGACCCGGATAGTTCTTGAACATCCTCAACAGGTTCACCCGGAACTTGAGTGTATCGATACTGGCGACTATATTAAGATAACAGGTGAGCCAGACATAAATTTGCAGATACTTCCGGAGATACCAGGGGGCGTTGGCACTGCTGCGATAGCGGTGAACATGATTCCTTTTGTCTGTGAGGCCAGACCCGGTCTTTTGTCTGCGCTGGATTTTCCGGTTCCCAGGTGTTTGAAGAGTATCGAGGATTGAGCTTGGTTAAAAAGGGCCAGTGGGTACAGATTCATCGCGTCATACTTACTCCAGAAGATAGAGCGCCGCAAATTCCTGATGATACAAAATTGGTGCCCTATGAGATGCGAACGAAGGGATTCCTCCTGGAGGATGCTCATATCGGCAATGAGGTGGAGATTTTGAGTTTTACCGGGAGGGTCCTGAAGGGAAAGCTTCTGGCTGTTAATCCTCCATATAGCCATGATTTCGGCAGTCCTATAGAAGAGCTGCTTGCTGCAGGGAAAGAGCTCAGGGATATCCTGGAGAAGGCGGACGGCGATGAGTCGTTCTGATTACTCATCTGTGATGGCAAGAAAGAGCGAGATTGTAAAGAGATCGACTGGCATAGATTTTTCAAAATATGATCGAAGCCCAATTTCATTTGATTACGATCATATGATGAGTGAGGTTGGGTATTCAATTGATGAAGCGGTTGAAATTCAGAAGGACACCAATGTGGGTAATACTCCACTGGTCGAGTGCAGGAATATTACCAGGCTTGTGAGGACGATCTCAGAGTTAGGGTGCGGCGCAAGGATCTTCATAAAGGATGAAGCTGCAAATCCCTCGGGCAGCTTTAAGGATAGACGGGCATCACTTTCGGTATTTCATGCAAAAGAATCAGGGTATGAAGGTGTCATCTCAGCAACCAGTGGAAACTACGGTGCAGCTGTCGCCTCGCAGGCCAACAAGTACGGTCTCAAATGTATAATAGTACAGGAGGTTTTTGACAGCAAAGGTATCGGTCAGCCCGAAATCCTGGAGAAGAGTCGGGCCTGTGAGGCTTACGGTGCAGAAGTGCACCAGATGAGCGTCGGACCGGAGCTCTTTTATTATTTTTTGCTTCTACTGGAGGAGACGGGTTATTTCAACGCTTCTCTATATACTCCTTTTAGCGTTGCCGGAATTGAGACGCTTGGGTATGAGATCGCAAATGAAATATATGAACTGTGTAGCAGGTTTCCCGATGTTGTTCTGGTTACTCATGCAGGTGGCGGGAATGTCACGGGCACTGCGCGTGGGCTGGCGAAGGCAGGGACAAAGGATACACAGGTGGTCGCTGTCTCAGTAGATTTAAGAGGTTTGCAAATGGCAAGCGATGGAGACTTTAACAAGAAATCGTTCACAACCGGTCACACTGGCTTTGGGATTCCGTTTGCTATATGGCCGGATAGAAGTGATGTCCCACGCAATTCAGCCAGGAGCTTGCGATTTATGGATAGATATGTCCTGGTTTCACAGGGGGAAGTTTTTTACGCTACTGAGATGCTGGCACAGATGGAGGGTCTGCAGCGCGGGCCCGCAGGTAACACATCACTTGCAGCCGCGATCCCCATTGCAAGACAAATGCCACGCAATGGTATTGTGGTTGTTCAGGAGACGGAATATACAGGTGCAGGGAAGCATCCGTATTCGCAGCTGACGTTTGCTCGCAAGAATGGAATCGAAGTTAAGAGAGGAGATCCTTCTGAAAACGTCCCTGGAAAGAAGATAGTAATTCCTGAACATCCACGGCAGATGCGTATGGTGGAGATGGATTTGGGGGAGATAAAAAAAGCTTACATAAAAAATGCTGTTTCCAGAAATCCTGGCTATGAGCTCAGGGATTTTGACATAAGGTTCATCGCCGATGATATTAAAGAAGAAGAGGAGTTTGTAAAAGAAGTCCTGGATAAGCTGGAGGTGTAGTTGCCAAGGGAAGATGATTATCTTGAGAGAAGAAAGAAGTTAGCAAGCCTTACTGACCAAGAACTGGAGAAAAGATTTTGGGAGCTTGCCAATATGCTGGTGGATCCTCTGATAGAGCTTGCAAAAACTCACACATCGCCTTCAATTGAGCGTTCAGTACTTCTTCGCATGGGTTTCAGTTCACTTGAGGCAAAAGCTATAGTTGACAGGATTTCCGAACTCGGGTTGCTTGGGAAAGGCGCAGGTAATGTAATTTTAGGGTTGGCAAAGTCACTTGACATCAGCTATCTGGTTGCTGGCAGGAGGATAGCAAGCGGTGAGCTTATTGAGGAGACGAGAAATCTCTGGAGTAAAAGTGGATAAGCTGAGAGAATCGGAGAAGATCAACGTACCTGAGATATTAAAGAATTTAGAATCCTACAGACCAAAACGAAAGGGCTGGACGTGGCGAAAAAAGTTACCACCCGGTGCGCAGGTTGGGGACTTCAAGTATAACCAGATCTCCGTACCTGTCCTGCAGGGCGCAGGACTTCCTGCAGCCAAACATTTTGATGGGATTGATCCTCAGCCGGACTGCGTGATAACAACTGAGATAGCGTCTGGACGATTTGAGGACGATTTGAGAAGGATGCGAATGGCTGTTTATCACGGTGCTGACCACATCATGGTGATCAGGACAGCAGGGCAAAGCCACATCGATGGACTGATGGAAGGCACTCCGGAAGGGGTAGGAGGTGTTCCCATAACAAGAAAACAGGTACGCGCTACCAGGAAAGCACTTGATTTATTTGAAGAGGAGGTCGGCAGGCCCATAAATTTCCACAGCTATGTTAGCGGAATTGCTGGTCCCGAGATAGCTGTTCTGTTCGCGGAGGAAGGGGTTAACGGTGCGCACCAGGATCCGCAGTACAATGTCCTGTATAGAAACATTAATATGGTGAGGTCTTTTGTTGATGCTGCGGAAGCGAAGATATTGATGGCCCATGCTGATATGCTGCAGATAGACGGTGCACATAATGCGAATGCCACGGCCAGGTTTGCCTGGAAGGTGACGCCCGAGCTGCTTGTTCAGCATGCCATAAATTGTGCATATTCACTTAAAGTCGGAATGAAAAAAGAGAACATCGCCCTATCTACTGTGCCTCCTACGGCTCCACCCGCGCCGTGCATAAGAATGGATCTTCCATTTGCTGTTGCGCTGCGCGACCTGTTCAAAGGTTTTAAGTTCAGGGCCCAGATGAACACCAGGTATATGGGGTCATGTTTCCGTGAAAATACTGTCACCCATGCTTTGAACGTGCTTATTTCCCGCCTCACTTGTGCCGATATTCAGTCCACGATAACTCCTGATGAAGGCAGAAATGTTCCCTGGCACTATAACAATATTCACGGAGTAAACACTGCCAAGCAAGCTCTAATCGGGCTGGATGGGATCACGGATATGGTTGAGCTTAAGAAGGACGGTCTACTCGGGGAGAAGGTCAGGGAAATCAAGGAAAGGGCGGTCCTTTTCATAGAAGAGATGGTCGAGTTGGGCGGATACTTTAACTCGGTTGAAAAAGGTTTTTTTGTCGATTCCGGCTATTATCCTGAGGGAGTCGGTGATGGCGTCGAGCGATTTATGAATGAGGGTCAGGGAACTGGAAGCTGTGTGGAGCGGGATGAGGATTATTTTGCTCCAGTATGTGCGCATTTTGGATACAACAATGTGCCCGCGGATCTGAAGAAACCGTGTGATATGATAGGAGGCTGCACTCTTTGTGACCTCGACAAGATCGTTTACATTGATGAACTGGATGAAGATGATAACGTTGAGAAGAGGCTTGAGAGGACTAAATTTTACAGGGAGAAAGATCTCATAAGGCCGGAGGTCGAATTTGCAGGTGACGGAATAATTAATATCTCTGTCTTCTTCCCGACGGATGAATCCACTGCAAAGTGCGCTGCCACTGAGATGGCGCAGCGCTTTGGCCTTGAGGATGTTCAGGTTATCCATAAGCAGGTGATGCACCCTGCTGAGGGTACGTATTGCGAGGTGAGAGGTAGGGTCATGTTTGACATTAAAAAGAGTGAGCTGAATGTTCCCGTTTCCGAGCCCAACCTCGACCCTTCGTATATCCGCCAGAAAGTCAGGGAATTGGGGCTGAAGACCGTTGCTGCTACCGTGGGTGAGGATGAACACTCTGTTGGAATCAGGGAGATCTTGGATATAAAACATGGTGGTCTGGAGGCATTCGGCTTTAAGAACAAGTATCTGGGCACATCTGTTCCAGTTGAAAAGATTCTTGATGCTGCCGTCGAGTACGATGCGGATGTTGTGTTGACGAGCACCATAATTACGCATAAGGATATTCACCGCATCAATATGCGCAGGATGAACAATATCGCAATTGAAAAAGGGGTGCGCAAAAGGATGTTGCTGATCTGCGGAGGTACGCAAATAAATGATGATATGGCGAAGGAGGAGGGACTGGATGCAGGCTTTGGCAGGGGTACTAAGGGGATAGATGTAGCGACATTTATTGTGAGGGAAATGGAGAAGAGAAGATGAGTGTGGTTTCAAGGGAAATAGAGGCTCAGGTCAGGAAGATAGGTTCAGCTGATGTTGTCGTGGGCATACCAAGCTATAACAATTCACGAACAATTGCTCGAGTTGTCGAAGCCATGGCCAGCGGTCTGAAGAAGTACTTTCCCGAGTTGAAGTCCGTGATAATAAATTCTGATGGTGCTTCCATAGATTCTACTACCTATAAATTTATGAATTCGCATACTCCAAGGGGGATAACAAAGCTTGCGATCAATTACAATGGCCCGTCTGGCAAAGGAAGTGCCCTGAAAACTGTTTTTGAAATTGCAAAGCTGCTGGGTGCTCATATTTGTGTCGTCACTGATGCAGATTCAAGGAGCATTACGCCGGAGTGGGCAAATCAACTTGTGAGTCCTGTCTATTATCATAATTTTGGGTTTGTGGCACCACTTTACCTGCGCGATAAGCACGACGCCACGATAACAAATAGTCTTGTATATCCGATGACGACGGCTCTATACGGGCTGCGCATAAGACAGCCAATTGGTGGAGATTTTGCGTTCTCAAACGGGTTTTTACAGGTCCTGAATCAGGAGATCTACTGGGATATGTTCACGGATATATACAAGTTTGGTGTGGATATATGGATGACCACAACGGCGATATGCGAGGGATTCAGGATCTGCCAGACTGCGCTGGGGACCAAGATACACGATCAGAAGTCACCTGGCATAGATCTTGCAAGCATGTTCAAGCAGGTGGTGGGCACATTATTTGAGCTGTTCAGATATTACCCGCACAAATGGAAGATAGTCAAGTACTCCAGGGAGGTTGAAATTTTTGGTGATTACCAGTTTACCGAGGTTGAGGATGTTCATATCAATCCGGAAGATCTGTGTAAGATATTTTCGGAAGCTCAGTCGGAAAAATTTGATTTATGGGAGAGAGTGCTTTCTCCTGATATCTTCAAGGAAGTCAACAGGCTGGCGGCTTGCAGCTTTGAGGATTTCGAGCTCCCTACGGACCTCTGGGCGAAGCTGGTTTATGACTTCGCCTCCTTTTATGCATTTAACAAAGAATTTGATTCAGCATTGGTACTCGAGAGCATGGTCCCACTTTATCTTGGAAGGGTTGCATCCTCAGTGAAAGAGATGTCACTGATCTCTGATGAGCTGGCTGACTGTTTTGTCCAGGGGACGGCAAACACCTTTGAGCGTTTAAAAAGCCATTTGCTGAAGCGATGGGAAATTTTATCCGAAAAGACGAGGGGGAACGATAAAGGTTCTTAGTAAGGTCATTAGTAAATAAAAGATCAGATTCATAGAGTAATTTTGTCTAAGTTTCCAGATATATTTGTAAAATTTCGAGGTCCAATAGAGGATGAGCTAAAGCGGCTGCTCAGCATAAGAAGACTGCCGCTTTACGAAATGATGCGCTACCACCTCGGTTGGGTTGACGAAAAAGGACGAACGATCAGTGGTGGGGGGAAATACCTGCGCGCCACACTGTGTCTTCTTGCATCTCAAGCTGTCGGCGGTGAGTTTGAAGTAGGTCTTCGGTTTGCTGCAGCTATTGAACTTGTTCACAATTTTTCGCTTATTCATGATGACATCCAGGACAGGGATAGTGAGCGCAGGCACAGACCAACTGTGTGGAAGGTCTGGGGAGAGCCGCAGGCAATAAATGCAGGTACAGCAATGCGCATGTTGGCCAGCATGGCAATTACGGATCTGAAAACTACTGGACTGCAGGCGGAAAAGCTGATTGATGCTTACAAGATCCTTGATGAGAGCTGTCTCAGCATGATCGAGGGACAGTATC
>Ga0315293_10000042_pt1 | contig 101343 bp, 86 predicted proteins | sample YL17G13_20_MG_FD_203071 | JGI IMG/M metagenome (GOLD analysis project Ga0315293, IMG submission 203071) | Sediment microbial communities from Yellowstone Lake, YNP, Wyoming, USA - YL17G13_20 | ecosystem: Environmental > Aquatic > Freshwater > Lake > Sediment | place: USA: Wyoming | collected...
TGGTTCTCTTCCGTTTGGTGTGGGTTGGGTCAATAGCTTGGGCGGGACGGGCCTCGAGGGCCGTGATGTTAAAAGGAGGGCATGGAGAAGGGCCTTGCTCCCGGCTCCAATAAAGAATCGCCTGAGATTTGCATGGTCGCTGCAGCCCTTCTCCCTGCCCTCCCATCACGATCATCGGAAAACGCTCCAGGAAGACTAACAGTCCAAGCTCCCGACCCACACCAAACGGAAGAGAACCCGAAATACTAAAAGGTGTAGATTTGACCCCTACTTCCAAAGAAAGATATAATCGAAAGGATTTCGGCACCGGGAGGAAACATGGAAAAATTTAAAAAGATCGATAGCCATGAGGACCTTCTCAAATACTTAACCATCGCCCTGGAGCACGAATGGGCCGTAAGCATCGAGTATCTCTACCACGCCTACTCTATGCCTAAAGGCAAGTTCTTTTACGAAGACCCCATCTTGAAGCTAAAGAACGACACCCGGGGCCAGTGGATCCAGATCGGCATCGACGAGATGTATCACGCCCTTCAGCTCGGCGTCGTCATCCGGCAGATGGGGGGGACCCCCTCCTTCAGGTCGGACGAGGTCATCCGTTATCCCCGGATCGTGGACAACCTCGAACGCGACCGACAGACCGAGGACCTGGTCACCGACCTCTACCAGTCCGCCGAGTTCAAGGAGTTCGCCTACCCCAAGGTCCAGAACATGGTTCTCAACATCTCCTATGACGAGGTCCGCCATTCGAAGCAGTTCAGCGCCATGATCCGGACGATGGTCGACGGCGGCAACGCGGACGCCCTCATCTTTGAGCCCAAGCCGGAGAATGACGCCCGGGAGGACGTCCGTCTCATCCACGAGATCTCCCGCCTGGAGAACGATCTCATGCACCGCTACCTGAAATTCGTCCTCCTGTTCAGCGAGCACCAGGACTTGAGCCAGCGCCTCTTCAAGAATTCGATAAACCACATGCGGTTCTGGGACAAGCTCTCCGGCATCCTGGTCAAGATGGGCGACGTCGTCAGGATCGAGAACGCCGTGAGGGACGACAAGGGCATCGAACGGAGCCGCGCTCCGATGCCCGCCGAATATGCCGGGAGTAACCGCATCTCCGCCCTCGAGAGCCTCATCCCGGCGGAGGAGGATCTCGTCGCGAGATACGAAAAGATCATCGGCTTGACCCCTGACGGGGAGATCAAAGACCAGCTCAAGATCCAACTGGCCATGACCCGGGAACACGTCTTCACCCAGGGTTGGCTGCTGAAGAACGCCCGCAGGGTCAAAGGGCTCGAATAGGCCCGGCCTCGTCCGGCTTATCTAATACGAACGCAATAAAAAAAGTTACAATATATGAACGGCATTGAATGCCGTCCTCAAGCCCCCGTAGCGGAGGGGGGACCCGTCGGCTTTTTCGACGGGGGGAACCGACGGGACTGGTTCCCCGGGGGTCGGGGGAGTGAGGGCGGCTTCAGGCCGCTTAAAGTCAGATGTCAAACTATCTAATGCGTTCGTATTAGCTTGTGCTGTATTGACAATCGTCCGCCCCTAAGCTAAAAATGACTTAAGGAAATTATGGGAAACGCGCTTAAGATCGAGGGCCTCCACAAGTCGTTCAGCACGGGCTTCATCCCAAAGAAAAAGGAGATCCTGAAGGGGATCTCGCTCGCCGTCGAAGAGGGCGAAATCTTCGGCTACCTCGGGCCGAACGGGGCCGGGAAGACGACCACGATCAAGTGCGTCCTGAGCCTCATCTTCCCGGACCGGGGGACGGTCGAGATCTTCGGCCGGCCGCACCTCTCGTCCAAGGCCAAGGAGAAGGTGGGCTTCCTTCCCGAGAACCCGTATTTCTATGATTACCTGTCGGCCCGCGAGTTCCTCTCTTTTTACGCGGATCTTTTCCTCCTCAACAAGGCCGAAAAAGAGGTCCGGATCGCCTCCCTCCTCAAGCTCGTCGGCCTGGAAAAGGCGGCCGGCCTCCATCTCCGGAAATTCTCCCGCGGCATGCTCCAGCGCGTCGGGCTCGCCCAGGCCCTCATCAACGACCCTTCGCTCGTCATCCTGGACGAACCGCTCGGCGGGCTCGACCCGATCGGCCGGAAGGAGATCCGGGACATCATCGTCCGGTTCAAGCGGGAAGGAAAAACGGTCTTCCTGTCCTCCCACATCCTCCAGGACATCGAGATGATCTGCGACCGGGTGGCCATCATCGTCGGCGGCCGGATCATAAACCAAGGCACGCTCCACGACCTCATTTCGGAGAAAGTCCTCTTCACCGAGGTGACGGTCTCGGGGCTCGCCCCCGCGGAGCTGGCCGGGCTGGGCGAGAGCCTGTCTGTTCATGGCGGGAAGGTCCTCCTCAAGGTCTATGACGAGGACAGGGTCGGCCGGGTCCTCGACCTCGTCCGCGACAAAAAGGCGAAGATCGAATCCCTCATCCCCCGCACCGAAACACTCGAGGACATCTTCGTGGACATGGTGAGGCGCACATGAAAGTCGGGACGATCGCGCTGAACACGTTCAAGGAGGCCAAGCGGGACCGGGTCCTCTATCTCCTCTTCTTTTTCGCGGCGGTCTGCATCGTCTTCTCCCGCGTCCTGGCCATCCTGACGGTCGGGGACCGGGTCAAGATCATCAAGGATGTCGGCCTGGCTTCGATCTCGCTCTTCGGCGTCCTCATGGCCATCCTGATGGGAACGGGGCTCGTCTACAAGGAGATCGACAAGAAGACGATCTTCACCCTGCTTTCGAAGCCCATCCACAGGGCCCAGTTCATCCTCGGAAAGTACCTGGGCCTCGCCCTGACCCTCTTCATCATGACGGTCCTGATGGCCACGATCTTCCTGGCCGTCCTCTTTTTCCATACGTTCAGGGTCGAATGGCCCATGCTCACAGCCATTCTCTTCATTTTCCTGGAACTCATGCTCATCACGGCCGTGGCCATCCTCTTCTCGACCTTCTCGACGCCCATCCTGAGCTCGATCTTCTCGCTCTCCTTCTACCTCATCGGCCACCTCTCCTGGGGGCTCGAGACGCTCATCAAGAAGATGAAGCCGGGGACCGGGCAGACGCTGGCCCGCGCGCTCTACACGTTCCTTCCCGATCTCGAGAACTTCAACTTCAAGACCGAGGTCGTCCACGGCCTGCCCATCCCGCCGAAGATCTTCGTCTATTCGACACTTTACGGCATCCTTTACGCGGCCTTCGTGCTCGGGTTGGCGGTATGGGTTTTCCGAAAGAGGGATTTTATTTGAAACGGGTTTCCGGAGGCTTCGCGCTCGCCTTGTTCCTCGTCGCCGCATGCGCGGGCTTCATGGGATTGAAGCTTGAGACCGACAAGATTCTCCGCGCGAAAATCCCCGGTTCATCCATCATCTACGTCCCCTCCGGCAAGTTCCTGAAATACGCCACGTTCGGGTATTCGGCGCTGGCCGCCGACATGATCTACCTCTGGGCCATCCAATATTACAGCACCTACGAGATCGCCGACCGGTTCACCTATCTCGACCACATCTTTGCCATCATCGCCGAGCTCGACCCGCGATACACGGACCCCTACGAGATCGGCTCCATGATCGCCGGCCAGGAAGCCCGCGACATCCCTCTGGCCCTCCGGATCCTCGACAGAGGATTCGCCAAGAACCCCGACATGTGGCTCTTTCCGTTCGAGGCCGGGCACATCGCCCAGAGGCAGCTCAAGGACTTCGACCTGGCCCGGAAATACTACGAGAAGGCCATGGTCTTGCCGGGCGCGCCCGATTTCACCAAGAGGCTCTACGCCAACGCGGCGTTCAAGGTCACGGACTTCAAAACATCCTGGGAGACCTGGATCGAGGTCTACAACACGGCCACGGACGACCGGGTGAAAAAGATCGCCTCAAACCACCTCTACCAGGTCAAGGCCGAGATGGACGTCGACGCCCTGAAAGAGGCCGTTGCGAAGTTCAAGGAGAAGTATAAAAGGCTTCCGGAAGAGCTGTCCCGGCTCGTGACGGCAGGGATCCTGACTTCTCTTCCCAGGGATCTGGACGATAAGGACTACGTTTATGACGCGGCGACGGGGTACGTGAAACCTCCGACCATGTGGTGGAAGCGATGAGCCTTGTCCTCATCGTGCTCATCGGCCTGGCCTGGGGCAGTTTCCTCAACGTCGTCATCTACCGTGTCCCGCTCGAGATGAGCCTGTTGAAGCCCCCCTCGACGTGCCCCGACTGCCAAAAGCGGATCAAGCCATACGACAACGTTCCTTTCTTTTCCTATCTCATCCTGCGCGGGAAATGCCGTCACTGCGGGTTCAGGATCCCGTTTTCCTATTTCTTCGTTGAGGTCCTGACGCCGGCGTCATTCGTCCTCCTCTATTTCCATCACGGCCGGACCTTCGAGCTTCCGTTCATCGCCTCCTGCCTGTTCGCGAGCGCGATGATCGCCCTCGGGTTCATCGACTATTACCACCAGATCCTTCCGGACGAGATCACGCTACCCGGCCTGGTCCTGGCGCTGGGCTACGGATTGGTCCGGCAGGACATGAGCTTCCGTCAGGCCCTCATTGGGGCCGCGGTGGGGTCCGGATTCCTGATCTTCGTCTACGGAGCTTATTTTCTGGTCCGCCGGAAGGAAGGACTGGGCATGGGCGACGTGACCATGCTCCTGGTCATCGGGGCCTATCTGGGCTGGCTCCCGACCGTCTTAACGCTCATCCTGGCTTCGTTCGCCGGGGCCGCGGTCGGGGTCTTCTTCATCCTGGTCCGGAAAAAGGGCATGCAGTTCGCCCTTCCCTTCGGCACGTTCCTCGCCCCGGCGGCATTCGTGGCGCTTGTTTGGGGGGAAAAGATTATCAGCGCCTACCTGAACCTCTACAGACGGTGAGGGCTGAGCGCTGACAGCAGGCCTTCGCAGTCAGACTCCCGCACCGACCTGCTGCCAGTATTTGACGACATAAGTCGGAAGTCCGCCGCTAATCCAATCCAAGTTGCCCAGGGCCTCGTCGTAATGGACGTTCGCGTTCGAATTGAAATCGAGCCAATTGCAGACGAGCGAACCGTACAAATCGTGGTTGCTGTCGTAGTGGATGGCAGCTTCGGGTACGAAGATCGCGCCGTAGAGGGCCGTGTTTGAGTTCCAGTGCATCTCTCCCGTGAACTGCTCCGTGCCCAGAATAACCAAATTCTCGGCGGTCTTGGTCAGGTTGTTCACCTCCGTATTGGAAAGCTGCTGGAAGCTCGTATTTCCCAGAATCAGCTTGAGGCTGGAGCCAGGCTCGATCTCGACCGTCGTGTTATTCTTCATCAGGAACTCGCCCTTGGACTGGGTGACTCCCGTGATATAGAGCGTCACGTTGCCCTGAATCTTCACCGTGGATCCGACATCCATGACAAACGAGTTGTAGATCCCGCTGTTTGTTTCATTGAGCACCACCGGACCTCCTTTGCTCTTAGCCAGAATGCCCGGCTTTGCCGGGTTGAAATCGAGGCTGTCGGTGATGTTCGAAATGGGCGGGTCGGGGGTCATGTTGAAGGGAGAGCCAAGGATGAATTTGCCGCCGTCCACATAGGTATTGGCAGTATTCGTATCGATCACATTGTCGATAGATTTGGGGGCGGTCCCGTAGCCGCAGGCCACCCTGCCCATGAGCTCGTCCTGGCTGCTCAGATAGATGCCGCCGCCGGCCGCCGGCGTGACGGTCGTGTTCGACCCGACATGGCCCATGTTGCCGCTGGTTTTCTCATCATAGATCAGGTTTTCTTTTGTATTGTAGCTGTCAACGCGCACATTCGAAGCCATGTAGATCCCTTCATCCGCGAAAACGGCGAACTTGAATATGGAGCCGTATTCCGCCTCAAGCAGAACCCGGACTTCTTTATCCACGGTGCGGTTTGCAATAAAAGAGATCTGGCCCTGGCTCTCTACGAGGCGCGTCTCGTCTCCCGTGGCGCCGGCCGGAGGGAGAATATCGACGTTGATATCGCCGATGACCTTGCCGTCGGCGGCTGCAAAATTCAACATGGAGGTCTTCAGCGTGCCGTCGGGTTCGACCGTCCACGGCAGAAGCATAAATCCACTGTTAAGCTCGTGGATAGCCCTTTCTATCCCGGCTTCGGCGAGGTTGAAGGCCGACATGGACTTGAAGGATTTTTCTGTGGTCCTGTTCTGGACCGATAGTTTGAACAGAAACGGCATGGCCATGATGAGCATCACGATGATGACCATCATCGCCACGGCCAGGATAAAACCTTTTTCATGCGCCCGCTTTTGGATGTTTTTTTTGTTCATGATAATTCTTTCACCCTCATGTGGTTAGTCGATGAGGGCGAGGGATCCTACGGGCGAGCCAACGGAGACGGGTTGATTTTCCCCCCTTTCCGGCCCCAGAGGGCAGCGGGCGGTATCGAACAAAAGGCTCGATTTCTCGCGAAAATAAGGCCATTTCCCCTGGAGAAAATCCCTAGAATCGATTGAAAGAATTTGGATTGCCCGGAACTAAGGGACCGTCTAATCGGAAAAGATGAATTTAAGGGTGATTTTTTCCTCACCCCCGCTTTACGAGATCACCTTGAGCGGAATATATGTGGCGGCGTAGGTATCCGCGTTATTATCCCGGTTCATTTGTCCGGTGAACTGATCGGCGCCGTGGTCGGTCTCTTTTTCATCACGGCCCGCAAGAAAGATATATCGTTCGCGCTGCCCTTCGGAACTTTTTAGGCACCCGCAGCGTTCGTAGCCCCAGTGTGGGGGGAACAGATCATCGAGGCATATCTGAGTCTGTACAAGCGATAGACTGCAAACCTTTCGAGCTGACGGATCAATCGCCGACGTTTTCCTGCCAGGTCGTGATTCGCCAATAAGGGATGCCGCCGTTGATCTCGTCGAGATCTTTTAAGGCTTCATCGTAATAAAAATTCAGGTTGTTCTTGACCTCGATATAGTTGCAGACGACGGCACCCTTGAGGGTGAAATTGGCCTGTTCCACGAGGAACTTCGCTTGGGGCATGTAAAGGGCCGCATTAAAATCTGCGTTGTTACGGACGCTGAAGTCGCCGGTGAATTGCTCGGTCCCCAGGATGAGGCAGTTCGGCGACCCGCCCGTGTTGTTGATGGACACGTTGTTCACGACGCTGGCCGTCGTTTTCCCCAGGATCAGGGTCAAGCTGGAGTCGGCGGCGATGTTGATGTTCGCGTTCTTTCCGCTGAAGTCGGCAGTCGCCCCGTCCAATCCCGTGACATAGATCGCCACGTTTCCCTGGACGGTGAGGGTCCGGTTCTTGGGAATGGTGAAGTTCGTATAAACGCCGCTGTCGGACGGGGTCAGGACCGTTATAGACGAAGAGAGGTTGCCTTTGTTATATCCCGTGGCGATGATGCCGGAAGGCAGGGGAGTTTCCACGGGAGGCTGTGAAGTAAACCAGTCGTGGAAGTCAACGATCGTGCTGAACATGTCGCGAGGCGGCAGGCTCCACAGGTCGACCGGCGGCATCTCGAACGGGGAGGATAGGATCTTGCGCGTTCCGCTCGTCCCGTCGATGTCGTCGGGGAATAGGCTGGCATCGGGCTGGTCGGCGTAAATGACATCCCGGATATCGGTCGGCTCGGTCCCCACTCCGGAGGCCAGGTTCCCATGCACGTAGCTGCTGCTCCCTTGCTGGATCTCGATGCTCTGGTCTCCGGTGGCGTTGGTCCCGGCGTGACCCTGCATGCCCTGGTTGGGATCCCCGTTGGGCTTGGTCGCCCCATAGGCGCCGTAATTCGAATTGAAGCTGTACGTTCTAAAATTAGTCTTCGTCCAGATCCCCTCGTCGGCAAAGATACCGTAATCCCAGATGGACTTGAAATGCTTTTCCAGGTTCACGCCGACCTTCCGTGTCACGGGCTGACCGGCGATATGCGGGATGCCCCCGGTGGAGAGGATCGTCCGGACGTTGGGCTCGACGCCCAGGTTCGTCGTGATCGTCCCCTGCATGGTCCCCGTCCGGTCCCCGACCACCTCGTTTGTCAGGACAATGGTCCCGTTCCCGTTCTCGTCGAGCGAAACGATCCCGCCGGTGACAATGTACGGCTGGTTCATCTCCCATAGGGCCCGATCGACACCGGCTTCGGCAAGGTCGAAAGCGACCAGAGACCTATACGATTTTTCCGTGGTCCTGTTTTGCGCACCAAGCTTGAACAGGAACGGCGTGGCCATGATCAGCATGACGACGACGACGATCATCGCCACGACGAGGATCATGCCGCGTTCATGATCTGATTTTCTGACGATTGGTTTGTTCATTTGGATGATCTCCCCACTTTCTCATTATCAAGGCACATGTTTTCACATTTGTTACTGATCTCATCATCGGTTATGTACGGCCGCCTGTAAATGCTCTTCCGGGATGAATTCAGAGATGAGTTTTTTGGGGTGGCGCTCACCCCAAAAAGCTAGTTTGCCCGCCTGCTAAAATACCCTCTGTCGGGCCGTTATAAAAAATCCTCGGCTCGATGGAGAGGGCGAAAGGTCATTTGATGGCTCCACCGACGAGCTGAAGAAGCTTGCGATGGCTCCCAAACTACAAGCCTAAGGTGAAATGGCCAAAAAAGAGCTAGGTTCGGAGAATCCATAGCAGAGGTCCAGCGGGAAATATGGACCTCCGCCCCCTCTCTCAGGGGACAAAGACGAAGGAGCTTTCGGAGACGGGCGAACTCAGTTCCCGCCGACGACCTCAGCCCAATTGATGATCTTCCAGAGCTCGTAGCCGCCCGTCTGAATCTTCAGGTCAGCCAGGGCCTTATCGTAATGGAAATCGACCTGGACCTTGAAATCCATGGACTTTGAGATAAGGGCGCCGTAAAAATTCATGTGATTTTGCCCCTGGCCGGTCGCGATGTGGGCGCCCGGGACATACATGGCGGAGTAGATGTTGCCGTCGCTCTGGGCGTGCTCGAAGTACATCAGGCCCGGGATATCGTCGAGCTGGGAGAGTTTCTTGGGCAGGTTGTTCGGATCTTGAGTGCTGGGGAAGGCGAATTGGTTTGTTCCTAGGATAATGCAATCAGCCGGTATTCCGGCGCTCTGATTGATATTGTAGCCTTGTTCGACAACCATAGAGGCATTACCTAGAATGACGATAAGCTTGGATCCTGGGTCGATGTTGATCGTGCTGCCCTGCCCCAAGTAGAAACTCGCAGGAGCAGGAGGCTTTGTCCCGCCGACGTCGAGCGCCGTAACGTAGATGACGACAGGTTCAAGGCCGCTGACGTTTAGAGTGCTCCCCGGCTTGAAAGATGTATAAATGCCGTTATCGGCCGACGTCAGGCTCGTCCCGGTAAAATCCCCCTTAGATAGTCCTGTGTTGGCGAGATCCCCGATGCCAGGAGCTCTGTTGTAACGATAATTATAATAGTCCGTCGATTGCGTCGGGTCCGTCGAGTTATAGCCTTTGAACCACGATCCCACCGACGGCATCGAGCCCAGAATCTCCTTGGGCGGAAGATTATAGACATCGACCGGACGCAGCTCGTATTCCTGCTTCATCACAATCCTGTCTTCCGTGCCCTGGAAGATGTCCTCCCTGGGGACACTGATGACCTCGTCCAGAAGGCTGGGGTCGGGGGGGGTGAGTGTGCCAGTCGTATCGTTCCTATAGGCTTCCGCCTCGTCTCCCCCTGCCATGATCGTGCCGTAGACATCGCTACTTCCTCCGCCGGCATCGATGACCCATGTCGATTCTCCGGGATCGTTGGGGTTCGTATCGGAGATGTAAGAATTGGAACCGAAATAGACATCGGGAAGAAGCGAATTCGTCCCGCCGCCGGCGAGCGGAGCCCCGTAGGGCCCGCCCCCGGTCTCCGCCTCCGGATTAGAATTATAAGCGTCGAGGAAGAAGGAACTATGGATATAGAAATATTCATCGACGAAGAAGCCGACATCAAATATAGACGCATATTCTTGTTGAAGAGTCACGCGCACGGTCCGTTCAACCGGATTTGCGCCGACAAACGGAATAAAGCCGGTCGAAGTCAGAGTTCTCGTTCGTGGGTTCGGAGCCACGCCGACGATCGGAGTCAAGACGACTTGAACGTTGCCCATGACCGTTTTGTCGGATGTCTTCATGTCGTTGATGATGCCGACCTCGTTCACGCCCGTTAAGTCCCACTCGATATCTATCTTATCTATGTCGGCTGCGGCGCCTGAGTAATGCGTGCTTGGACTGCGCTCCCACATGACCTGGTCCACTCCGGCCTCAGCTAAATCAAACGCCATCAAGGCTCGTGCCCCCCTCTCCGTCGACCGGTGCCCGGCCGATAGCTTAAAGAGGAACGGGATGGCCAGGATGAGCATGGCCAGGATGACGATGATGGCGATGACGAGGATACCGCCGCGCTCCCGCGCTCTCTTTTTTCCCAAATCCAAAATCGTTTGTCTCATTCAAACCTTCCTTTATATGGCGTTATATGGCGCTGGAACAACCGGCGTCCAAGAGACATTTCAGTCGGTTCTTCTATAAACATCAGCTTGGAATGACTGGAATGACCTTGTTTCTCAATTTAGCCTGGGTGCGGACCGTCTCCACGAAAGGCTGGCTGCCTCTCTGGATCGACCGGCCCTGGGCCGTCAGCTCGACCTCGACGATGAAGGCCCCGATGGGGGTGGGAACGGAGGGTAAATCGCTGTACGGCTTGGATGTGACCTCGCTGGTTCCATTTTCTCTGAAGTATTTCAATTTGAACGGCACACCCAAGGTAGCGTCATTGATGAGATTGTCGGCCAGAACTCTCCGAGCACTTGTCCGTACGCCCCCTGTCGGATCAACGATCCTCAAGAGCGTCCTGCGTTCAGAATCATAAGCGTAGATAATATAGTCTATGCCGCTGGTGATCAGGCCCGAAGCATCGATGGACGGGACCTCGAGGACCAGACAATTCGTGCCTGTGAAATAATCCGTCCCACCGATCGTCCGTGTCGCGTCAGAAACATTGGAGGCGTCGCGGATGTCCCTGGAAATCCGGGCCATGGGCATGCGGCTTTCCTCGATCGTGTCGGCCCGCGAATTCTGGTTGAAGAAATATTTCTGCCCGGTCATAAATAGCTCGAGCAGAGCGATCATGATCAAGGCGGAGATAGCAACAACAATTAAAAGTTCAATCAGGGTCATGCCTCGGGGATAAGACTTCCTCATTCCTTGTCGGATTCTTTTTATGGGGGCTTGCATTTTCATCCCTTATCTTCTGTTGATTCCGTCTTTAGAGAAATACGTGACGACGTCCTTCCGCATGGGGTCGCCACCGGCGATCGTCCTGTTCCGGTAATCCCAGACGACCGTCACGGTCATTTTTTTGATATTTACATCCATGTTGATCGTGCTGCCGTCCTCGATCACGATGGTCTCCTGACCGTTCCGGAGAAAGGGGATGTAATCACTGCCGTCTTTCTTGAACATGAAATAATAGGGACTGGTTTCATCATAGCTATCATCGCTGAAGAGCTTTTGAAACGTGCTGGTCGGCGGCACCGGGGGAGTGATCGAGGCGAAATTCATGTTCCGGTATCTCTCGACCTCGAATTGGGCGACCTGGGTCACGACGGCCGTCTGCTTGGTCTTGGCCAGGAGGTTGAACCCGTAAATGAAGACACTGACCAAGGTAATGCAGACGACGCCGAGGATGAAAATCGTGATCAGGACCTCGATGAGCGAGAATCCGCCTTCTTTCTTGATTCGCCTGCGCATCAGCCTAATTTCCTTGTTCCCGGTTTTCATTCCCTTATCAGCAACATCATAATAAAACATATTCTCCCCTTTTTCAAGAGGAAACCCCATTTTTCCTCCATAATGAGAATCGCTCCGGATGGCTCCCCGCGTCAATGCCCCTTCCCGGTGATACGGGGGGGGAATCTGAGTGACCCATTAAGGCTACCCCCTGGGGTCCCCGGAGTCGTTGACCCTAACGGCCGGATATGGCATTATATTGGGGAAATGACCGGGAAAAAGAACGCGTTCCAAGCCATCCTGCTCATCTTCGCGTTCTTCCTCGGCCTGTCTTTCTTCATCAACCTCCCGGCGACATACCGGAACTTCCTTTTCGCCGACCAGGCCGTCTATCTCGCCATGACCCAGAGCATCGCCCATGACGGCGATCTGGAATTCACCAAAAAGGACCTCGTCCGCTACTACAGGGACATCGACACCGGTCCCCAGGGGATCTTCCTCAAGAAAAGCCCGAGCGGCAAGATCTTTTTCGCCAAGTCCTGGGCCTATTCCCTTTTCGCCGCCCCCTTTGTCCGCATCTTCGGCATTAACGGCTTCCTCGTCTTCCACGCGATCCTGCTCCTCATCCTCCTCCTCATGGGCTTCGCTTATTTTTCCCTCACCGACGAACCCATTCCCTCCCTCCTCGGCGTCGTGACATTTCTCTTCGCTTCCGTGGCCTGGGTCTATTACGTTTGGATCTCGCCCGACTTCTTCAACATGTGCCTGGTTTTCTGCATCGCCTTCCTCTGGATTTACAAAATGCGGGCCGCGAAGCTCCCTCCGGTCCCCGGGGAAGATAAGCCCGGTCGCGTCAAGAGATTCCTGCTTTCGGACGGCTCGGATTATCTGGCCGCTTTCCTGGCCGGGATCGCCACCTTCTCCAAACCGCCCAACGTCGTTCTAATGGCGCCCCTTTTCCTGGGCGCCTTCCTGGCGAAAAGATACAAGAAAGGCGTCCTCATCGTCGTCTTCTTCCTGGCCAGCGTCATTTTCCTCTTCGGGATGAACTATGTCCTGACCGCGGACTGGAACTTTATGGGCGGGGAGCGAAAGACCTTCTACGGCAAATTCCCCTTCGAGAAAGAAAGCGTAACGTTCGATACGACCGGTTGGCCCATGACCTCCGAAGGCTACTTCTCCAGCAAGCTCATCCCCGTTAAATTCATCTTTATCAATATCTTCTACTACTTTTTTGGCCGATTCACGGGACTTGCCTGGTACTTCTTCCCGGCGCTCCTCTTCCTCTATCTCTTCTTCAGGAGATGCCGGGGCTCCGGGCGCGAGCAATGGCTCCTTTTCGCGGCTCTGACCATCGAGATCCTCATCTACATCGTCCTCATGCCGACGAACTACGGCGGGGGCGGCGGATCCCTCGCCAACCGCTACTTTCTGAACATCTTCCCCCTCTTTTTCTTCCTGCCTCCGGTTGCACCGCGGACGAAACACCTCGTCCTGGCCTGGACGTTCGCGGCCGTATTCATCGCCCAGATCCTCCTCACCCCCTTCCAATCGTCGGCCAATCCGGCCGCCCACGCTAAAAGGTTCCCTATCAAAGCTCTCCCCCTGGAGTTGACTCTTTACAACGAGTACCCGACGAACACCAACCCCGACGGGTTCCGCGTCCGTTTCGGGGCCGACCCCAACAACGGAGTGGCCTATTTCCTGGATGACAATTTTTATAGGCGGACGGAGGCCGGGGGGACTTGGACGCGGGGGGACAAGACGCTGGAGATGATCCTCAAGACCCAATTCCCGGTGAGCGCGATCCTCTTCCGCCTTACGAACAACCCCTGTCGAGACAACCGGATCACGGTCCGGGTCGACGGCCGGAAGCGGACGCTCGTCCTCCAGCCGGGCGAGAGCGGGACGCTCGAGTTCCCGGTCAAAACAGGCTTCAAAATCGTTTCCAATTACTTGCACAGGGTCAGGATCGGAGCCGCCAAAGACTCCAGGCCCTATTTCGACGAAGAGAAAGAAACTGAGCGGCGCAGCCTCGGCGTCTTCTTCAAGATCGAATTCGTCCCCGCGGGGCGCGTCCGGTAATGTGCGGCATCTGCGGGATCGCCGCCCGTCCCGGGGGCCCGCCCGTTATCCCCGAGATCTTGACCTCCATGTGCCGGACGATCGTCCACCGGGGACCCGACGACGAGGGGACCCACGTGGAGGCCGGGGTGGGCTTGGGGACGCGGCGCCTGAGCATCATCGACCTCGAGGGAGGGCACCAGCCTCTGGCCAACGAGGGCCTGACGATTTGGGCGGCCCACAACGGCGAGGTCTACAATTTCCCCGAACTCAGGAAAGACCTGGAGGCGCGCGGCCATGTGTTCCGAACGCGGACCGACACCGAGGCCGTCGTCCACGCCTACGAGGAATGGGGGGAGGAGTTCGTCGGCAGGCTCCGGGGGATGTTCGCCACGGCCATCTGGGACCGGCCGAAGAGAAAGCTCGTCATCGTCCGTGACAGGCTGGGCATCAAGCCTCTATACTACGTGCTTCTCGGGGACGGGACGCTCGTCTTCGGTTCCGAGCTCAAGGCGATCATCGTCCACCCCGGGGTCAAGCGTGAACTCGAACCGCGGGCGCTCGACCTCTTCTTGACCATCGAGTACATCCCGGCGCCCTGGTCCATATTCAAGGGCATCCACAAGCTTCCGGCAGGCCATATCCTCACTTACAAGGACGGCGCGATCGAGATCAGGAAATACTGGGACATCGAGGGCGGGAAAGACAAGACACGTCCGGTCACGGCCCGGGAACTCCCCGGAGTCATGGACGAGCTCTACGCCCTCATCAAGGAGTCCGTCAGGCTGAGGCTCATCAGCGACGTCCCCCTGGGGGCCTTCCTGAGCGGCGGGATCGACTCCTCGTCGATCGTCGGCCTGATGCGCGAGCTCGGCGCTTCTCCCCTCAAGACCTTCTCCATCGGCTTCAAGGACCAGTCCTACAACGAGCTGGAACACGCCCGGCGGATCGCCCAAAGGTTCGAGACCGAACACGAGGAGCAGATCATTGAGCCCAAGGCCCTGGAGCTTACGGAGACTCTCGTCCGGCACCTGGACGAGCCGTTCGGCGACTTCTCCATCTTCCCCACCTATCTCATATCCAAGATGGCCCGGGCCCATGTGACGGTCATTCTGTCCGGCGACGGCGGGGACGAGATCTTCGGCGGCTACGAGCACTACCAGGCGCAGAAGCTGGCGCGGCTTCCCCTGGCCGCTCCGCTCGGACGGGCGGCGGGAACGTTCGTCCGGAAGCTTCGGCCCTCGGCGCAAAAGAAAGGGACGTGGAACAAGCTCCGCCGCTATGTCCAGGCTTTCGATAATCCTTCAACGATGCGCCACCTGCGCTGGATGATGTTCCTCGCGGAAAAGGACAAGAAAAAGCTGTATTCCGACGGGCTCGTCCGCGAGCTTGGCGGGATCCCCGATCTTGCGGACGTCGAACCATTCGCGTCGCTCTACGGCCGCCTGGGGAATTTCGACCGGACGAACGGGGAGCTTTATCTCGACCTCAAGACCTACCTCGTCGACGACATCCTGGTCAAGGTGGACCGGATGAGCATGGCGCCTTCCATCGAAGCCCGGGTCCCCCTCATCGACCATAAACTGGTAGAGTTCGCCTTCACGCTCCCGGGAAACCTCAAGCTCCATGGCCTCGAGACCAAGTGGATCTTCAAGAAAACGATGGAAAGGCTCTTGCCACGGGAAACGATCTGCCGGAAAAAAGAGGGATTCTCCATCCCCATCAAACACTGGCTGAGGACGGATCTTCGGGACATGCTCCTCGACCGCCTGAGCGAGAAGCGGATCCGTGAAGCAGGGCTTTTCGAGCCGGCGCCCGTCCAGGCCATGATCAAAGCCCACCTCGACGGCAAGGAGAACTTCAGCCACCAGCTCTGGGCCTTGCTTGTCTTCGAGATCTGGAAAGAAAACTATCTGAAGTAGGGGTCAAACCTACAATCTTAACAAACTTAACAAAAATGTGGTTCTCTTCCGTTTGGTGTGGGCTGGGTCAACAGCTTGGACGGAGGCATTTCTTTTCGTGCGAGAAGGAATTCTAGGCTCGGGGCGCGCCCTCCGTCGGCCGCGGCCTGTCCCGGCGAGCCAGGCCGCTTCGGCTCCGGGCTCCGCTCTCCTCTCCCTCCGGTCGAGGACCCGTGCCCGCTCCGCCCTGCGACGACCTCCTCCGGGCATCGCCCCTGCGCCATTGCCCTAATCACACGAAAAGAAATGCGTCCCGGCCTTCGAACGCCGCTTTGGCCCCAGTCCATACCAGACGTAAGAGAACCCAAAAATGTTAAGTTTGTAGGTTTGACCCCTACTTGTCTTTATTTTCGATAGCGAATATCGTCTTTGTCGATCCCGTGACTTTATGTTCTTCGGAGACAGGAAGACCGGGAACCCAGACGATCCGACCGGCGGACACGAACACGGGAAGGGTGTCGCGCTCGGCGAGCGGGACCCCTTTCGCACGGAGCATCTCCTTGAGCTTCTTCGAGCCGGGCGCGCGCAGCGGCCGGTAACGGTCGCCCGGCCGGCGGCTTCGGACGATGATGGGAAACTCGAGCCGGCTTTTATCAAAATAAGCCCTGTGCCGGTCGTCAAAGCTTAATGGATCTGCAGGTTCATGCTTGATCGTTGAAGCCTGGAACTCCAGACCCGCTCCATGAAGCTTGAGCGTTGTTTTTCCGTCCCAGCAAACCTCATAGGCTTTTGCCCCGACCCGGGAACGCTTGCGGAAGAGGAGGCCGGCTTCCCTTCTCAGGACCAGACCTTTTCGGACGGTCTTTTCTTTCCCGTTCTTAAGCCCGAGAATGGACTCCACGTCCTCGAACGAGATGCCGCGAAGATCGCCGCATAGGTCAGACAGGAATTTCCGCACGACACGTCGGGCGAGCGCGCGGGGGAGCGAGGAGAGCCCGCCGGCGTCCAGGGCGGGACGGCGATCCCAGCCGCGGAGGAGCTCATGCCATGCCGTCGCCGTCACCCTCTCGAGGAGCCTCTCTTCGTCCCGCATGATCATGGCCAGCCGGCCGAGATGTCTGACGACCGCGGGCTCGACCGCTTCGAGGCTTGGGAGGACGTCGAGGCGGATGCGGTTCCGAAGATACCGGCGGTCAAGGTTCGTTTCATCCGAGCGGAAAAGGACCCCGCGCCTGCCCAGATAGGCCGTGATCTCCCGGCGCTCCAGGTCGAGGAGCGGTCGGATGAGAAGATCGTCCGGTTTCGGGGCCATCCCCCCAAGTCCCTGGGGCCCTGTCCCTCGCAAAAGGCGCATGAGGACCGTCTCGGCTTGGTCGGTCAGCGTATGGCCGGTGGCGATCTTCGTCGCTCCCATTCGGCGGGCGGCCTTCTTCAGGAACCCGTGACGAAGCGTCCGTGCGGCTTCTTCGAGATTAAGCCTCCGACGACGGGCATAGAGCCGGACATTTCGCGAGTCCGTGACAAAAACCAGCTTGTATTTCCCGGCCACGGCCCGCGCGTGCGCTTGGTCGGCATCCGCCGACGGCCGGAGCCTGTGGTTGAAGTGGGCCAAGCGGATCTCGATGGGGACCTCATCGCGGAATCTTAGGAGGAGATCCAACAGGGCCGAGGAATCCTGTCCCCCGGAAAACGCCACGAGGACCTTATCCCCGGGTTCGAGGAGACCGTACCGGGCCACGGTCCTTTTAAATGTCTTGTAAACCATCTTTTAATAAAGAAATGGCGGCGGAGGGATTTGAACCCCCGACACTGCGGATATGAGCCGCATGCTCTAACCGACTGAGCTACGCCGCCTGGAGTGCCCTAAATTCTACAGAAACCGTCCCCAAACGTCAAACGGGGCGCTCCGTCAACTCCACCCCTCACCATCTTTTGGCCTTTTTAGGTTCCATCTTCCTGAGGTCGAGGCCCCTTTCGAACGAGCCCATTCGATACAGGAGAATCTCGCGGAGCGAGGACGGATGATGCAAGACCTCGGATAGGGACTGGGCGCCGACCGCCCAGACGCCGCCGCCGCGGACGATGACGACCTTGTAATCGTGGAGGAAACGGAGAAGCCTTTCCATTTCGAACTTCGGCGGCAGGACGGGGATGACGAGATAGAGGAACGTGCCTTCGGCGTCGATGGGAATGATCCGGTCAGCGGGCGCGCTTTCCCCCGGATAGACAAAATGCGCCTGGGCCTCGGCTTCGGGAACGTAGCAGTGGAGGACGGTCTGGAAGTCGCTCGCCGCGTAGATCGCCTTGTGGATGGCCGCCTCGGGATCGTCGGAGGCCGTGGGCGCGAGAGGGACCTTGAGAAGGGGTCCTCCGATCTCGCGGGGCATGGACGCCTTGGGCGCGTAGAGCATGGCGTCCACGCCGCGGACGGACATGGAACCGGTGTGGAAGGGCGAAAGCCTGGACTCGAAGATCCGGTGTCCCGTCTTGACGAACTCCCTGAGGATCTCCTCCTCTTCCGGGAAATCGCAGCGCTCGTCGCCTTCGACCTCGTATTCGGGAGGCGGATAGGCGAACTGGGCGCCCGGGTCCGCGATAATTTTCCGGCGGAGGCCCCCGACGTCCACTCCAAGCACGCCCATTTGGCGGACGACGGTGCCGGAATTGTTGGCGACACAGAGCCTGAAGAAAGCCTCCTTGAGCGTCCGGCCTTTCGTCATGGCGCCGTGGCCCCAGACCAGGGTCAGGACGTGGCCCGCGAGTCTTTCCGGGATCGTCCGGGTCATCTCGGGAGAGCCGCTCGGGACGGCGAACCAGTCGATGGGCACAAGCCCTCCGAGGTGATGGAAGCCGAGAGGGTCGACCGGGACGAAGGGCGGGATCGCGGCCGGTTTCGGGCCGTCGTCAAGCGTCGCGATGACGAGCTCCTTGACGTGGGCGTGCATGGACGCTCCCACGCCGGGGAGGGACAGGATCCGGGCGTGGACGTCTGTCTCGGAGGAGGCCTTGTAGTAGCCGTAATCGGTCTCCGAAGGCGAGAGAAAACAGATCTGGCTCCGGTCCAGGTCGCCTTTCTGGGAGCCGGCCGCGGTGATGACGATTGCGTCCTCCCCGCCCTCGTCGGTCCAGCGGACGGCCATGTTCCCGCTGTGGCTGTCCTGGATGTCGTAGGCGAGCGAGGCCCGTCCCACGGCCTGGAACATCCTCAGGAGCTCTTCGCTCGCCTTCCATTTCCCGGCGTTCATGGATTCCTCCTTCGGATGTTCAGGGCGTCGATGAGTTCCCGGGTCGGCCGGCCGCGCCCGTCCCAGCGGCGGATGCCGTAATAATCCTTCCGCATCCTCTCCTTATCGTCCAGGGAAACCCGGCGCTCCTTCCCTTCAGCAATGATGGGGACGTCGCTGAAGCGGGCCGGCAGATCGTCGTCCGCGGCCGTCGCCCCGGCTTCGACGTTAAACATCCTTTCGAGGGCGGCGACGCGGTTGGCGATCTCCTCGAGCCGGGTGACGGAGAAATCGACGCCCGTCGCCCCGCTCGCCATGCGCGCCCACGGGTCGGTGGAGAAGGCGTAGCCCGTGAAGCGGCAGACGCCCAGGCTGTCCTGGAGGATGCCCAGGTTCTGCATGTTCCGGATGGCGATGGGCGATTGGAGGAGGCTGTAGCGGGGGATCTCTTTCGTCCCGCCGAAAAAGGCCAGGGAAACGGCATAGCCGCCCCGCAGGTGGCAGGCGCCCGAGGGGGACGTCATGTAACCGAGGGCCTGGGTGAAGGAAGCGCGCGGATCATAGGCGGGGATCTCGAGCTTCTTAACGGTCATGGAATATTCGGGGCGGCCGCAGAAAGCGGCCAGCCGGAACGACCCTTCGGCCAGCCGGTCGCCGATCCCTTCGCGGAGGGCCGTCATCCGGACCGCGGTTTCCAGGACCTCCGCGTTCCCGAAGGAGAAGTCCAGGCCGCCCGTGTCCTCCGGCGTAAGCGAGCCTCTCTCGAAGAGCTCCATGGCGCAGGCCATGGTCCCGCCGAAGCTCATGGTGTCCAGGCCCAGCTCGTTCGCGCGGTAGTTGGCCCGGGTGATGGCTTCGAGGTCGTAAATGTCGCAAAGAGGACCCATGAGGACGGTTGTTTCGTACTCGGGGCCTTCGCCCCGTTCATCCTTCCCGCCACGACCGGGGAGGACCGTGTGCCTCTGGCAGCCGATCGGACAGAGGAAACAGCCCCCCGCCCTCTCGAGCAGAGTCTTGGCCAGGGTCTCTCCCGAGATCCTTTCGACGTCCTCGTCCCGGTGGCTGCAGTCCTGGAAGTTCCTGTGCGGGAGCATGCTGATGAGGTTGATCAGTTCGACGAGTCCGGACGTGCCCAGCTCCCGCAGGAGCCGCTTGGTCACGGGCGCCTGCTTCATGAGATAAAGGGCCTGATCGAGACCCGATTGGTAGAGTTCCGGGTCCTTGATCCCGATCTTCTGCTTCCCAGAAACGCGGACGGCCTTGAGTTTCTTGCTGCCGAAGACCGCACCGGGGCCGCAGCGTCCGTAGACGCGGTTGCGGTCGTTGGCCACGGCCGCGATCCGGACGAGATTCTCACCGGCCGGTCCGATGCAGAGGACCTTGAAGGGATTCCCCGGTTCCGCTCCCGCGCTCAGGGCCTCTGTCGTCTCGTGGACATTCTTCCCCCAGACGTGGCCCGCGGACAGGAGTTCGGCGCGCCCGGATTTGATATCGAGCATCACGGGAACCGGGGAGCTTCCTTTAAGGATGAGGGCGTCGAAACCCGATGCCTTGAAAGCGTTCGCCCACGTTCCTCCCGAGTTCGAGGTCCCGATGACGCCCGTCAAGGGTGATTTGAAGACCATGTGGCCGCGGCAGGAAGTCGGGGCGTTGGTCCCGATGAGGGGAGAAGTGGCGATCACGAGGACGTTATCGGGGCCCAGCGGATCGCACCCGGAGTCGACGCGGTCATAAAAGAGCCGGGTGGCCAATCCCCTGCCGCCAAGGTAGTCGCGGACGAGCTCCGGGTCGAGAGGCTTCTCCTCGATCCGTCCGGCGGAGAGGTCGACCTCAAGAATCTTTCCGTGATAGCCGTATCGGGAGATGTCGGACATCACAACGGTAAAATATCAAATAAAGAAGTAAGGGTCAAACCTACAATCTTAACAACAGAATGTTAAGATTGTAGGTTTGACCCTTACTTCTCACCCGCCGGCGACGAAGGGAAAGACGGCGATGACGTCATCGTCCTCGAGCTTCGTTTCGAGCCCGTCGAGCGAGTTGATCGATGTCCCGTTCTTCATCACGATGACCAGCGGTTTGAGCATTTTCCCATCGAACACCTCGGCCCGGCGCTTCGGCGTGTCGCAGACGACATCGAGGAGGTCTCCGATGGCGCTCCTCTCCGAAAGGACGACCTCGCGTTCCCGGCCGTTGAAGGCCTTCCTGAAATAGGCGAAGAACTTGACCTTGACCTTCATGGCCGCCGCCTTTTCCCTTCCATCCCCGCCTTAAGGCCGACCTCTTTAAGGATCCTCCGGGTCATGCCTTCAAGGACATCCGGGCCCCCGTGCCTGAACACTTCGATTCTTCTCTTCCCGATCTTCGCGCGGAACCCATCGAGGGCCGCGGTCCTCACGACACAGACACACCCCGCGCCCGCGGACAACCCGGCCGACAACGCGGGCCATAGTCCGAGTCCCGAGAGTTCGAGCGGGCCGACCTCGTCGACAACGAGGATGTCCGCCCCTAGGTCACGGGCCAGGATGACCTCCGCTCTTTCGAGCCCGCCGGGGACGAGAAAAAAGTTTCCGACCCGCTGCCGTCCCGGCCTTCCCGCCGTCCTCAGGAAAGGGACGGAAGCCCCGCCGCGGAGGTCGAAAAGATCATAGCCCTGAACCTTTCCTCCGTCGAGGCGCACCTCGTTCAGGAAGCCCCCGACGCTGAACCCGGCCAGGTCCCAGAAGGCCGCCGCACCCTTGAGGAACGTCGTCTTGCCCGAATGGACCGGCCCCGTCAGGACGAGAACCGTTCTTTGCATCGGCAGGACCCGGACGCCGGAGGGATTATCTGACCACCACCCTGGACTCGTTCGTCTCGAACTGGAGAGGCTGGCCCATCGGACCGTTGGCCGAGACGCTGGTGATCACGATGGCCGCCTCACCCGGGGCCGCGGATTCGAAGACCAGGACGGCTAGGATGCCGCCGCCTTTGATCCCCTTCCCGACGGCCGGGCTGGTGAGCCCGATGGTGCAGACGCCGGCCGAATTATCGATGTTCTTCAGGAACGGGACCTTCTCTCCCAGCCGGCGGACCAGGCCGCCTTCGCTCACTTCCTTCAGCTTGATGATCCGGGGGTCGTAGCTGAGGTCGAGGGACATGTTGCCGATCTCGAGGTCCGACCGCAGGTCGACGCTGACCCGGAACTCCCTGCCCTTCGGCACTTCGAAATTGGCCGGGTTGAGGATGATGGTGTTCGGCCCGCCCCTCTCCTCCGTCGCCGGTTCGCCCGTGGAGAACTCCTCCTCGGGGAAGACCTGCTCGCTCGTCCGGCCCTGGAGCCCTTCGATGTCCACCCAAAGCGGCTTGGAGTCCTCTTCGGTCAGGGGGACGGAACGGATGATGTAGGGCGTGATCGTCAGGATGACATCGGTCTGCTCGATGGTCGTGTCCGTGCTCGAGAACAGGGCCCCCAGGAAGGGAACGCCCTTGAGCCCGGGGATGCCTTTCAGGGACTTCCGCTCCTCATCCTTAAGGAGTCCGGCCAGGAGATTGGTCTCGCCGTCCTTGAGCCGGATGACGTTCTTCACCTCCCGTGTCGTGATGATGGGAATGTCGGCGATCCCCTTCCCCCCGATGGACGTGATCTTGATCTCCAGCTCGAGGGTGACCTCCTTTTCGTAGTGGATGCGGGGCTTGATCTTGACGTCGATGCCGACGTCCTGGTAGTTGTAGTTGATGATGGGCTGTTGGCTGATCCCTCCGGCGGCGAACGGGGTGAAGGTCGTCTGGGGCACCGGGACCTTCTGACCGACCATGTACTTGATGTCCTCGGAACCGATCCCGCGAAGTCGCGGCTGGGCGATGATCTTGGTGTCGGCGTCGGTCTCCAGGAACTGGAGGAACATCGAGGGCAAGCTGAGCTGGTAATTCGTGGCCCTGGAGAGGTCGATGTCCTTCAACCCGAACCAGCCGTCCGTGGGGAACGTGCCGCTCCCGCTGTATCGACCGCTCACGGCGTTCTGGCCGAGGTCGATCCCGAGTTTCTGCATCCTGAGCCGCGAGACCTCCATGATCTCGAGGTCGATGATGACCTCGCCCTTGGACTTGTCCCAACGCCTAAGGAGCTTCTCGGCCAGGTTCACGGCGTTCGGCGTGTCCCGGATGGTCACGGAGTTCAGGTTCTTGTCGATGATGATGCTCGGGGCCTTGTATGGAGTGCGGATCATCATCGCCAGCGCGTTCTGGACCTCCTGGGCGTTGAGGTTGGAAAGGTAGAACGTCTTGATCGCGTTGAGTTCGTACTGCATCCTCTTCATGGGCTGGTCCGGGACGATGATGACCGTCTTTTCGTCGATCGGCCGGTAGAAGTTCTTGCTGGCCAGGCAGAGGAAGCTCATGGCCTGCTCGAAGGTCCGGTCCGTAAGGTCGATGGAGAGGGACACGTCCCGGAACTGCTCATCGAAGACGAAGTTGATGCCGGCGTACTTGCCCAGGGCCTGGAAGATCGAACGAAGCTGGGCCTCGGTGAACTTCAGCTGGACCTTTTCCACGGTGACCTTGAGCTTGAAGGGGGCTTCTATGCCCTTTTCGGCCGCAGGCTCCGTCTTCTTCGCGGGCTCCCTGGTCAGGGCCGCCAATTCATCGGCATAGAAGCGGTTCTGAGGGTCATAAGAAAGGGCCTTGCGAACCTCGGAAACGGCCTCCTCTGTCTTTCCCTGCCCGGCAAGCGTCCTCGCCTGCTGGACGTGGAACAATCCGGCCGAGGCCTTCGCCCTCATGAGCGCCAGCCTGTAGACGGCCTCTCCGGGGTTCTCGAGGGCCGCCAGCTCATAGCTTTTAATGGCCTCGTCCCACTGCTTGTTGATCTCGGCCGCGTTGCCCTGTCTGTAGGACCGGCTGAGGACCGCACAGCCCCACAGGGCCCCCATGATCATGATCAATGCGGCGGCTTTTTTCATGGCTGTTCTCCTTGCAGGGGGAAGCTCGAGCGTTTGGCGTCCCGGCCGATGAGGTCGATCCGGTCCGGGGCCACCTTCTCCACCTTCACGCCCGGCAGGACCTCCTCTCCCTCGGAAACGGCCATGGCCTGCCCCTCGAAGATGACGAGGGCGATCATCTTATGGGCGGACCGGACATAGCCGATATAGGAAAGGTCGAGGGAAGGCTCTGCAGGCTCCATCGCGAGCGGTCGTTCGGGTTTTCCGGAATCCGTGACCCGGCCGCCGGGAGATTCCCCGGGCTGGGATAATCCGGGCGGAGCGAACGCCGTCCCAGGGCTGAAGATGTCCCGCCGCGGAGGCGCGGTCCCGCCCGGCTTCTCCTTCAGCAGGTCCTTCCGGATGAGGCTCTGGCCCCAAGCGCCGCCGCAAACGAGCACGGAGGCCGCGAGCGCGGCGAAAAGACGGGCGTTCACGTCAGGTTTCATAGTATCCCGCCAGTTCGATCTTCAGCTCCAGGGCTCCCGTTTCGGAACCCGTGTTCAGGAAATCGATCCTCTCCAGGACCAGGAACTTCGGGAACCCTTCGATGACGGCCAGGAACCTCTTCAGGGTGGCGTAATTCCCCCGGAACGTGAACCCGGCCACGACCTTCCTCGCCTTGCCCTTCTCGAGGTCCGCGTATTTATAGCCGATCTGGGAAACGCGGATCCCGGCTTCGGCGAACACCTTCTCGAGGTCGAGGCGGAGGTCCCGGATCCCCTGTTTGTCGTTGTAAAAATATCTCGTTCGGAACGCTTCGAGGTCCTCTTTAGCCTCTTCCCAGCGTCCGGATTCGGTCCGTGCCCGGTCCCAGGATACCCGCGCCTTCCCGAGCTCCGCCGTCAGCCTGGTCAAGGCCTCCTCGGACCGGCCATAGCTCCTCAGCGCCCCCAACGAAACAAAGAGAAAGGCCAGGAGGACGAGGACGGCCGCGGCGGCGAGGACGCCGAGCGTCCTTTTTTCCCTGTCCGTCAGAAGCTTAAAGAGTTCTTTCATAGCTGAAGGTGATCTCCGAAATGAGCTGTCCCCGTTCGTCGGCGGACTCGTTCTCGACCCGGATCCTCTTGAAGTTCCGGGCGCTGAGGTTGTTGATGAGAGCCAACAGGTCGTCGAGGCTCCTCGACACCACCTTGATCCTGAGGTCCAGGGAGGCCTCGCCGACGAAGCTGGGGGCGAGCGAAGTGATGTAGCTCGGGTCCGGAAGGGCCCCCTCAAGTTCCGAAAGGATCGCGCTCCAGGAAAAGGTCTTCCGGAAAATGATGGAATTGACGAGATCGACCCGTCCCTTTTCGGCCTTGGCGGCCGTGTCGGCCATGGTCTTGAAACGCGTTTCTTCGGCCCGGGCCTGCTGCATTTCCCTCTCGACCTCCCGCAGGGAAGACTTGGCCCGGCGGTCCTTGAAGCCGTACTTGATGAAGAAGAAGCCGGCCAGGAACGCCAGCACGATGAGCAGGAAGGTCAGGCCGGCCAGGCAGGCGCGGCAGAACCGCGTGTTCCTGAGCGGACGCGAGGCCAGGTTGAGTCGGACCTTATCCATGTTCGTCATGCCAGTTGACCGAAAAGCGGGGAGAGCAGGCTTTTCTCGCCGTTCCCTCCGCCTCGGACGGCCAATTCCCCCATCTCGCGGACGGTCATGGCCAGGAGCCTCCGGAGTTCGGCGGCGATGTCGACACCCGCGTCCGGAAGTCCCGACCTGAACCAGAGGGACCGGACCCGCTTCTTCTCCTTGTCCTCGAGGAAGTGGATCGTGTTCTCGACCTCCTTGAAAAGTCCCTCGATCATCTGGGCGAGGGGCGCCCCCGGGGTCCTGTCGAAGACAAAGGCCTTCTGCCGGTAGAGCCGCAGCTCCGAATCGATGACAGCGGCGAAGCTCAGGGAGTCTTCTTCCACGTTGACGACGAGAGCATCCCCGCCCGCCGCCGGGAGAAGATTGATCAAGCTGAGGGAAGATAAGGACAGGTTTCTCACGGCGAGCTGACAGCGGGAGAAGAGCTCCTCATACTCCCGGAGGACGGCCCCCCGGCCGACGGCGACGACGATCCTTTCCGAACTCCCGGCCCGGAACTCCTGGTGGACGAAGCGCGCGTCGTCGGGAACGACGGGCATCTGCTTGCCGACTCGCCAGCGGATGATCTTCTCCTTCTCCTTTTGGGAGACCGGGGTCGAATCCAGGTTCAGGATGAAGACTCTCGCGCACAGCTCGGGGAGGAGAACAGTGACCGTTCCCTGTCCGAGGCCCATCTTCGCCATGCCTTCCCTGACCTTGGACTCGAGGAACGGGAGGTCCGGGAAGTTCGTCTTGTCGAAGGAAGGCCGGACGACTCCGGCAGGGAGCCGGCTGATGAAGGGACCGGCGGCCCTCCTCTCCCGGGGCAAGATCCGGAGGCCGGTCAGGTAGCTCGTCGTCAACTGGAAGACGGCGTCCGGAAGCGGGACCTCGAGGAAGTGGTCCTTGAGCCGTTTCAGGTCCGGAAGACATTTCATTCGACGAATGTCACCTTGTTCAGGTCCTTGAGGCTTGTGATCCCGGCCAGGACCTTCTCGACCCCGGCCTCCCGCAGGAAGGTCATGCCCTCCAGCTTGGCCCTCTTCCGGATCTCCGAAAGGGGCTTCTTTCCCAAGATCATCTCCCGGATGGTGTCCGACAGTTCGAGGATCTCCGCAATAGCCGTGCGGCCTTTGTAGCCCGTCCCGTTGCATTCGGGACAGCCCTTCGGTTCGTAGAAGGTCCGGCCCTTGTGGAGCCCGGGGTCCAGCCCCGACTCTGCGAGCTGCGTGTCTTCGTAGCGAACGGGGACCTTGCAGCTCGGGCAGAGGACCCGCACCAGCCGCTGGGCCAGGATGACGTTGAGGGCCGAGATGAAGCTGTAAGGGTCCACCTGCATGTGGAGGAACCGGCCGATGACGTCGAAGACGTTATTGGCATGGACGGTGGTGAAGACGAGGTGCCCCGTCAGGGCGGACTGGATGGCGATCTGGGCGGTCTCCGGGTCCCGGATCTCCCCCACCATGATCTTGTCCGGGTCATGGCGCAGGATGGACCTCAGGCCGCGGGCAAAGGTCAGGCCTTTCTTCTCGTTCACAGGGATCTGGGTGATGCCGTCGACCTGATACTCCACCGGGTCCTCGATCGTGACGATCTTGTCCTCGGGGTTCTTGATCTCGGTCAGGGCGGCATAAAGCGTCGTCGTCTTCCCCGATCCGGTCGGTCCCGTGACCAGGACCATGCCGTAGGGCTGGGCGATGTATTTCCGGAACTTCTTCTGGATCTCTTCGGAGAAGCCGAGGAGGTCGATCCTGAGTTCCGAGATGGCCTCCGTGATCATCTCCTTGTCGAGGATGCGGACGACCGCGTCCTCGCCGTAGAAGCAGGGCATGATGGAGACGCGGAAGTCGATGGTCCTGTCCTTGATCTTCAGCCGGAACCGGCCGTCCTGGGGGACGCGGCGCTCGGAGATGTCGAGGTCGGACATGACCTTGATCCTGGAGATGATCGGCGACTGGAACTTCTTGTCGATGGGCTCCATGGCCTCGCCCAGGACCCCGTCGATCCGATACTTGACCCTGACGGCTTCGTCCTTGGACTCGATGTGGATGTCGCTCGCCCTCTTCTGGACGGCCGTGAAGATGATCGTGTTCACCAGCTTGATGATCGAGCCGTCCTGGTCGGCGAGCTTCTCGATGGAGATGACGTCCTCCTCCTCGCCGCTCTCCTTCTCCACGACCTGCATGATGAAGCCTTCGGTGGCGTCCCGGAGGACCTGGAGGGCGGTCTCGCTCTTGCGGAGGGCCTCCTGGATCGCCCTCTTGGAGGCGGCGAAGACCTGGACCTTCTTGCCCAAGAAGGACTCGATGGCGTCCATGGTGGCGATGTCGGACGGGTCGGCGATGGCCACCTTGACGGAAGGGCCGTCGTCCTCCATGGGCACGAAGTTCAGGCGGTAGAGGAAGTCCACGGGGAACGACCGGATGAGGTCGCGGTCCAGGCTGAACGACTCAAGGTCGATGTAGGGGATCCGGTAGCGCTCGGCGAGCTTCCGGCCCTCCTTCTCCTCGGCCCTGAGGAGGCGTTCGTGTTCTTCTTTATTCATCTTTATTCGTCGTCGTCCGCCGTTCTTACCGTTACCTGGCCACCCTGATGATGTTGAAGATCGGAAGATAGACCGCCAGGAGCATCCCCGCCACGACGAGCCCCATGAAGATGATGACGATGGGCTCGATCAGGGAGACCAGCGTGTCGATTCTAGCACGAATCCTCTCATCGTAGAAGTCCGCCACCTCGGCCAGCATGCCCTGGAGGTTGGCCGAGTGCTCGCCGATCCGGACCATGTCCAGGGCCAGCCCGGGAAAGACCGCCGTGCCGGCCAGGGATTCGGTCAGGCTCAAGCCGTTCTTGATCGAGTCGGGCACTCCTTTCATGCTCCGGACGAGGAACGTGTTCGGTACGGCCTGGCAGGCGATGCCGATGGCCGAAAGAAGCGAGATGCCCGCCTCGAGGAGCAGGCTCAACGTCCGGCTGAAGAGCGACACCCCGGATTCGCGCCAGAGGGTCCGGCCGTAGGGGATCTTGAGCTTGAACCTGTCGAAGGCGACCTGGGCTTCTTCGTTCTTCCGGAAGCGCAGGAAGGTCAGGAACAGGATGGCCAGAAAAAGCAGGATGAGGACGATGTTGCGGCGCACGGCCATGGCGAAGGAGATGAGGGCGGTCGTGATGGCCGGCATCTCGGCCTGATAATCCTGGTAGAACGTCGCGAAGCGGGGCAGAATGAAATTGATCAGGACGCCCACCAGGATGAAGGAAAAGATGATGAGGAGCGTCGGGTAGATCAGGGCCGAACGGATCTTGGACTTCGTCTGGGAGACGATCTTGGCATACTGGACGTAACGGCCGATGGTCCCGGCCAGGTTCGCGCTCTTCTCGCCGGCCATCAAGGAGGCCGTGTAGACCTTCGAGAACATGCCCTCGTAAGGGAGGAAAGCCTCGGAGAGGGCCTTCCCGGAGCGGATGTCCGCCTCGACCTTGAGCAGGAGCCCCTTGAGGTGGATATTCTCGACGCGGCCGGCGATCGTCTCGATGCTCTTGAGGATGGGATAGCCCGACCTGATGAGCGCCACGAGCTCCTGGTTGAAAAGGATGAAGTCCTTGTCCCGGACCTTTTTCCCGAACAGCCGGGCACGGACCTGGACCTTTTTCCAGTCGCGGGCCACCGAAAGGACGCAGAATCCCTCCGACTCGTAGAGTTTGCGGCATTCGTCGGGGGAGGCCGCCAGAACGGACCGGGATAGGAGCCGTCCATCCTCGCCGGCCATGCGGCAAATATAATAGGGCATATGGGCCAATATTAGGCCACAGGTCGGCCATTGTCAAACGGGAGGGACCCGCCCAAAATTGCCGACAAGCGATGACGCCGACTTCTAGTGATAACCGGAATTCCAGGGACACGATACCAATTCCGGAGAATTGGTTCATGTCCCGGAATTCCGACTCACGTTCTATCGGCAATTTTAGGGACCCGCCGGTTCCGGGGGAAAGTTGACATCGGACCCGGATTACCCTATTTAATAAGAGTGGTCGGAAAAGCCTTATCGAGGGCCCTTTTCATCCTGGCCCTCGTATTCTGCGTCTTGAGCCCGGCCTCCATTCCCGCCCGTTCCGGTTCTCCGGCTCCCGGACGCACGGCCTCGCCCCAGGACTTCCCGGAACAAAAACCCAAGTTCGATTACATGAGCACCTTCCTCAGGGGGAGAAAACCGCTCGGGTTAAAGGAAGACCTGATCATGAAACGACTGCTTCGTCAGTCGAGGGCCAGTTGGGCGGTCCGGGCAGGTTTGCGGCATATCTTGGATTAGTCTTTAATTTTTTTTACATCCAGGATTCAATTTTTTGGATTTTTCGAGCGATTCGAGTTAAAATAGGCGCCGCCAGGATGAACAAGAAGCTTTACCTCGCCCTCGCGCCCGTGCTCGTCCTTGTCACGTTGGGCGCCATCAACGTTTACAAGAACATCACCTGGAAAGAACCCACGGACGGGGTGACCTGGGGGGAAAAACCCAACGGCCTCACGGCCCTCAAGGTCGAGGTCAACAGCCCGGCCTACCTGGCCAGCATCAAGAAGGGGGACGTCCTCTATTCCATCAACAACATCCCCATCAAGACCAAGATCGACCTCCTGAAGACCCTCTGGATCGCCCGGGACGCGGACCAGAAGGTCAGCTACCAGATCGGCCGGGAGGGCGAGATCATCACGCCGTCGTTCTATCTCCAGAAGAAGGGCGTCAACCTGGTCTACTTCTACCTGGCCCTGGTGGGTTTGACCGCCCTGGTCATCGGAATCATCGTCTTCTTCAACTCCCGCCGGCGTCACTCCCTGCCGTATGTCTATTTCTATCTCCTGACCCTGGCCTTTTATTCCTTCTATACGTTCTCGCCGACGGGGAACCTGGACCTTCTCGACAGCCTGTTCTACATCATCGACAAGGCGGGCTTCCTTGTCTTTCCGCCTCTTCTCCTCCATTTTTTCCTGATCTTCCCCCAGCGGAAAAAGTTCGTCAAGCACAGGCCGTCCGTTCTCTTCCTGGTCTACCTGCCTGGAGCGCTCCTTCTCGGGACGAGAACCCTCTTTCACGTCGTCCTGTCCCGGGGATGGACAGACGCCGAAGCCCTCCGGTTCCAGGCCCGACTCGAGCGCCTGGACCTCCTTCATTTCACGGCCTTCACCCTCATCACCCTGGCGACCGTCATCCACAGTTCCCGGCGCCCCCAGAGCGTCTTCATCAAGAAGCAGCTTAAGTTCATCATCTCGGGGATGGGAATGGGCGTCGTCCCGTTCACCGTCTTCTACGCCGTTCCGTTCCTGGCCGGCCGCGCCCCGTCGACTCCCGCCGAGCTTACCGTCCTCCTCCAGGCCCTCATCCCCCTGACCTTCGCCTACTCCATATCGCGCTACAAGCTCATGGATTTCGAGATCCTCCTCAAAAAGGCAGTCACCCTTATCGTCGCGTTCTTCGTCATCGCCCTCGTTTACTACGTCGTCAGCTCCCAAACTAGGATCTTCTCCGAGAACAGGTTGAACGCCATCATCCTCGGGGTCCTGGCCATCATCCTCGGCGCCTCCCTGTTCACCCCGCTGAAGAAGCTCGTTCAAACGCTCCTCGATCGGGCCATCTACAGGAGGAGCTACGAATACCGGAAAACGCTTCTCTTCATCAGCAAGGAGCTCAGCCGGGAGCGGGACCTCCAGAACCTGTCCCACTCCCTGCTGAACTCGATCGCCAACGCCCTCTCCCTCCGGACGATCGCCCTCCTTCTGGCCGAGGACGCGGACCCCCGCACGTTCCGGCTCCTCCGGAGCTGGGGAGAGGCGGTGTCGGCCCCTCCTTCTCTCACGTTCGACGAGCCCTTCTTCGAACAGATGCGGGAGAGCGACTACCTTTCTTATTACTCCCTCCAGGACCGGAAGGGCGTCCAGAAGCAGATCGAGCGGTTCATCCCCTTCGGCTTCTACCATTTTCTGCCCCTTCGGGTCGAAGAGAAGATCGTCGGTTGTCTGGCCATGGGACGGAAACAGGACGGGACCTACCTCACCAGCGAGGACTGGGAACTCCTAACGACCATCTCCCCCTCCGTTGCCCTGGCCCTCGAGAACGCCTACCTTTACAACCAGGAGAGCGTCCGGACCCTGGAGATGCAAAGGCTCAAGGATTACAGCGAGAACATCATCGAGAGCCTGACCGTGGGCGTTGCCGTCGTCGACCAAACGGGGACCATCATCGGCTGGAACAGGGTCCTCGAGGCCCAATTCGGGCTGAAAAAAGAGAGCGCCCTCCTCCGCAGGCTGACGGACGTCCTGGGGGCGAAGAATTACTCGGCCATCTTCCCGACCGACACCAGTCAGGACTTCCGACCCTTGACCGAGCTCGGCATGGATCTCCCCGGCGAGAGGAAGAGGATCTTCGACATCGCCAAGACCCCCCTTCTCGATAACCAGATGAAGCCCTACGGAACCATCATCGTCTTCGAGGATATCACCGAGAAGATCAGCCTCCAGCAGCAGCTGCTGACGTCGGAGAAATTGGCCTCTATCGGCCTCCTCTCGGCGGGTGTCGCCCACGAGATCAACACGCCGCTGACCGGGATCTCGAGTTACGTCCAGATGCTCCAGAAGAAGCTCACCGATCCGCACTACGCCCAGATCCTGGAGAAGATCGAGACGCAGACGGACCGGGTGGGGAGGATCATCAAGAACCTCCTGAACTTCGCCAGGAACCCGTCGGATTCCTCCTTCCAGCGCGTCGACCTGAAGGAGAGCCTTCAGGAGATCATCTCCCTCATCGATTACAAACTGAAAAACATGAACATCGAACTGGAGCTCGTCCTCGCCCCCGTCCCCCCCCTCTATGCCCAGGGAGAACGGCTCCAGCAGGTTTACATCAACATCATCCTCAACGCCCTGGACGCCATGCCCCAAGGCGGGAAGCTCAGGATCGAGCTGTCCCAGGCGGGACGGGAGGCAGAGGTGAGGATCACGGACACGGGGACGGGGATCAAGGCCGAACACCTCTCCCACATCTTCGACCCCTTCTTCACGACCAAGGGCGTCGGGAAAGGGACGGGGCTCGGGCTGTCCATCAGCTACGCCATCATCAAAGAGCACGAAGGCCGGATCCAGGTGGAAAGCGATCCGGGGAAGGGGACGAGCTTCACCATCGTCATCCCCATGGACTTCGACGTGCGCAAGACCGAAGACCCATCCGCAAAAAGGAGGTGACCATGTCCGCACGAGGGATCATTCACATCATCGACGACGAGCCGATCATCCACGACGTCCTGGGGCAGCTCCTGACCTCGGAAGGTTACGAGGTCGAGCCATCCATGTCCGGCGAGGAAGCGCTCGCCAAGCACTCCTCCCAAGCTTTCGACCTCATCCTCCTGGACCTGCTCATGCCCGGGCTGGACGGCGTCGAGGTCCTCAAGCGTATCAAGAGGATCGATCCCCTGGCCATGGTCATCATCATCACGGCCTACGCCTCGGTCGAGTCGGCCATCTCCGCGATGAAGATAGGCGCCTTCGACTACATCCAAAAGCCCTTCAAGCACGACGACCTCCTGATGACCATCCACAGGGCCCTGGAGCACAAGCGTCTCCAGGACGAGAACGTCCGGCTCAAGGACGAGCTCCGGCAGAAGTTCGGCTTCGAGAACATCATCGGGAAGAGCAAGGTCATGAAGAACGTCTTCGACCTCGTCAAGGCCGCCGCCCCGACCCGGAGCACCATCCTCCTCCAGGGGGAAAGCGGGACGGGCAAGGAGCTTGTGGCCCGGGCCATCCACCAGCACAGCGACCGGTCGGAATTCCCTTTCATCATCGTCAACAGCGGTTCCCTCCCTCCCGACCTTCTTGAAAGCCACCTCTTCGGCCACGTCAAGGGGGCCTTCACCGGCGCCGTGACGCTTAAGAAGGGGCTGTTCGAGGCGGCGGACAAGGGGAGCATTTTTTTCGACGAGATCTCCTCTCTGAACATCGAGACCCAGGCCAAGCTCCTGCGGGTCCTCCAGGAGAGAGAGTTCATGAGGCTCGGGGGGACGAAGACCATCAAGGTCGACGTCCGGATCGTCGCCGCTACGAACGCGGACATCGAAGATCTCATCCGGCAAAAGGCCTTCCGCAAAGACCTCTTCTACCGCCTGAACGTCATCAAGATCGAACTCCCGCCTCTCCGGGACCGCAAGGAGGACGTCCCCCTTCTGGCCAAGCACTTCATCGACGTCTACAGCCGCGAAAATAAGAAGGAGATCGTGGGGATCAGCGAGGACGTCTTCGAGATCCTCGACGAATACAATTGGCCGGGCAATGTCCGGGAGCTCGAGAACCTCATGGAGCGGGCCGTCGTCCTCTCCAAATCCAGGATCATCACCCGGAGCTCCCTGCCGCCCTTCTTCCTCAGGGACGAAGCGGCGGAAGAAGAGCGCCCGGAATCGCTGGAGGGCTCGCTCGACTTCAAGGAGCGGAACCGGTATTACCAGAAAAAGATCATCCTGACGGCGCTCAAGAAGACCAAGGGAGTCCAGAGAAAGGCGGCCCGGATGCTGGGGGTCAAGCCCACGACGCTCAACGAGATGATCAAGCGCCTCGAGATCGACGTCGACAATACGGGATGACGTCCCTGCGGTCACGTCCGACGAAATCAGGGGAAAAAAGCCGCGCCCTCAGGTGAACTTGCCCGGAACGGCCTTGTCGGGATTGACACGGATTCTGGAGGGCTTTCCGGAGAGCTTCAACCTGAACTCCTGGTTCGAGGCGTCCACGACGACCTTCTCCCGGAAGACCTTTCCCCCGCTCCGCCACTCGATCCAAAGAGGGAAGACGAACGGCCCCTTTACCTGCGCGATCCTGACGAGGAGCACATCCTCCCCGCCTATCTTCTCTTCCATCGTGGACACCCGGACCTCGGGCAGCTCATAGGAAAAGAACCATCCTTGAAAGAAGCCTTCCAGGTCCCTTCCGGAGACTTTCTCCATGATATCGCGGAACTGTCCTGTCCGTGCCGCCCCGAACTGATAGGTCCCATAAAAGTCCTGGAGGCCCTTGAAGAAGGCCCCGTCGCCGAGGATCTCGCGGAGCATGTTCAGGGCCAGGGCCGACTTGTCGTAGATGATCGCCTGGTAGGCGTCGAAATCGTAGAAGCTCAGGCGTGACCCCAAGGATATCGGCCCCTTGTGGGACTTCTTCCCGGTCCACTGGGAGAACCTCTTCAGGATCGAGGCGTAAACCTCTTCCCCGTACCGCTTCCGCAGGTAAAGGGCGGCCGCGAACTGAGCCATGCCCTCGCTGAGCCATTGGTCCCGGTAGGTCCCCGCGGTCACGCCCTGTCCCCACCACTGGTGGGCGATCTCGTGGGCCAGGAAGTATTCCCTCCAACGGGAGAGGTCCACCGGGCTGTTCATGTTCATGGGGAAAGCCCGCTCTTCAACCCAGGGGAGCTCGTTGAGGACGACGAAGGAGGCCGGGCTGTGGCCGCCGCTCCGGGACCAGAGCCGCAGGACGACGCTCAGCTTCTCGAAGGGGAACGGCCCGAACCAGCCGATGAAGCTCTCAAGAACGTCCCTGGCCTCGTCGTAGAAGGCCTTCTTCTGGACCATGATTTCCGACGAGCTGATCGACTGGAGCGGCACGGGGTCCTTTCCCTCGCCGAGTGTCGTGAACTTCCCGACGATGAACGACAGGTACTTCAGCGGCGCATTCGTCTGGAAAGTGTATGTGGAGCTTCCCATCTTTTCGATCTCCCCGACCTCCTCCATGTCCTTCAGCTGCCCCCGTTCGATGAGCTCTCCGTTCGAGACGCACCGGTATTCGGGAGGGACGATGATCTTGAGTCGGGAGGTGAAATAATCGTCGCCGGCCGGGCCCGGGTACCAATCCGACGAGTGCGTATAGAAATAGGTTTCGTACCGGGGCCTGAAGACATAGCGGTTCTCGCCCACGCCCGACTGGCCGACGACGTCCGACGTCGGCGGGACGGGGGCAAGTTTGCCCCGGTAATAGACCTCGATCCAGGTCGGCGTCCGGAGGGCCGGCGGCTGGACGAAGTACACATAGAGGAACTTCCGCAGCTTGTCCGTCGTGTAGAAGAGCTCCCTCTTCTCCTCGTCGCAGACCCTGAGGATCTCGAGGTCGGGACTGAACTGGAACTTCAAACCGTCCAGGCTATCTGTCAGGGGCATGATCCGGATCCTGGCCTTGGCAGACAGATAGAGCTGGGCCGGATTAAAGTCCAGGTCGATCTGATAGTTCTGGACGTCGAACCGCTCCCCCAGGCTGATGAAAAGTTTCCGGCCTTCGACCTCACCCTCCTTGCGGGGCGAATAGAGGTTGACGATGCGGTTGCGGGACCTATCGAAGAGGTTCACTTCTTCGTTGGAATATGGATAGTAGATGTAGGTCAGCTCCCCCGTTCTTTCGCCCTTGAAATCAAAGGAGGCCTCGTCCCCTTGGGGCAGGAAGGAGAGGTACTCACCGGTCATCGAATTCTGGATGGTGAAAGACCGGGGATAACTCTTGGCGAAGAGCGCGGAGGCCTTGTCCTTCTCGTTCTGGCTGACCGGCCGCGCCGGCCCGCCTTCCCGTTTCTTGATGACGACGTTCGTCTGGAAGAAGCTGTTGGAGCAGCGGATATAGGCGTAGGGGACACGGTCCTCCAGGGAGGGGCTCTTATAGGTGAGCTGGAGCTGGTGCCTCTCGATGGGGTCGGAAGGCGTGAAGCGGACATGGCCTTTGCCGAAGATGAGGAGGGCCGTTTCCAGGCCCGGGATGTTGTCATGGAAGACGAGGGCATCCTCGAACGCGAGGCGGAAATCGGCGTGGTTGATCTCGACGCTCACGGCCCTTTCGGTCTCTTCGGACGGCAGTTGGACCTTGTAAAGGTTGTGGATGTTCCCCGAGACCTTCCTTTCCAGGACCTGCCACCCGCCGTCCACCGGTCGGAGGTGGAGCTGCCAAACCTCCACCATCGCCGAAAAGGTGTTCTCGAAGAGGACCTGGAGGAAGACCACAAGCTCCCCGGATTCTTCTGTCCGTTGGCCGGCCCATCGGGACTTGACGGATTCCATCCCGGACCGCTCGAAATAGGACGCCAGGGCGATCCTCTCCTCCTCTCGGACCAGGGGGGAAAACGCGCTCAAGTAGGCAGGAAGGTCACGGCTCTCAAGGGACTTCCGGAGCCGGCACGTGAAAGCCTCGATGGTCTGATCGGAGGCAAGGAGGGGCGGGATCAAGCTGAGGAGGGCCGCCGGCAGAAGAAGGAGCGGCAGGGAGAGGTTCTTTTTCACCTTTTTTAATTATAGCAGATTCATGGGTGAATCCGTTCCAAAATTGCCGATAGGATTCTTTCTTCTTGTCGGCGATTTTAGGTGCATCGGCCATCTTGGTTGCAGGATTTGTGCCAAAGGACGGAGCCGATCGTCCCGGCCCGGAAGACGAAAAATGCCCAAGGATGTTTACGGTACGTAAAGTTCGTTTACAAAAAGAAGGGTCATTTTCTGAGCTCGCGGCCCAGGACCTTTTCCACGTCCCGGACCTTTCCGGTTAGCCTGTTCACGGCTTTCTCTCGATCGTCGATGGAGATCCGGGTCAGAACGCGGGCGCCTTGCCGCCGCATCTTGAAGTGGCACTCCTTGACGAGGGCAAGGACGTCGTCCCACTCCCCTTCCACGAGCGTACCCATGGCCGTTACCTGGTAGGGAAGGCCGCTCCTGTCGATGATGTCCACGACGCCGGCGACGAGCTCCGCCAGTTCCTCCCCCTTCCCGACGGGGACGACGCTGAACTCGGCGATCATGGTTTGGCCTCTTCCTTCTTCATCCCCTCTTTTTTCAGATACTCTTCCCAGGTCACGAAGCTGTGGAAGAAGATGCTGTCCCCCTCGTCGATGCCCCGCGTGATCTCCGTGATGTGGGACGTCGAGGCCCCGAACGCCCCGACCGCGAAAATGACCGCCTTCTCCGGGTCGATATTGTTTCCACACGTATAAATGTCGAGGGCCCCGTAGCCGAATTCCGGCCAAGTGTGGATGGAGATGTGGGATTCCGAGATGACAACGACGCCGCTGACCCCGTTCGGAGGGAAACGGTTGAAGGAGATCGACCAGACGTGGGCGCCGGCGATCTCGGCCGCCTTGACCAGGATCTGCTGGACCTTCTCCACGCTTCCGATGATGTTGGGGTCGCAGCCGGAGGCTTCGACGATATAGTGATGACCGATCGAAGGATGGACCGTCTTGGTCATTTTCTCCTCCTCGAATGAAGGCGATTCGATTATGGCACAACCCCGGAATCTGTCAAGAAATGAATTCCCGTCCTTGACGGCGTGATGGACCGCTGATAATATTTTTAGACAATGAAGAAGTTACGGAGGCGCTGAGATGACCGAAAAAACCGGAGGTGCGTTCAAGAGCTTCGGCTGCAAAACCGAAAAGGAGGTCCTGGACATCGTTCTCGACCCGGGTAACGGCATCGAGTTCGTCCGGGTCATGTTCGCGGACATCCTTGGACGGCCCATGGACTTCGCCTTCCCCAGCTCGGAGCTCGGCAAGGCCTTCCAGGAGGGCAAGGGGTTCGACGGTTCGTCCGTCGAGGGTTTCGTCCGGATCGAGGAGAGCGACCTCGTCATCAAGCCGGACCCCGCGACCTTCAGGGTCCTGCCCTGGGAATACAAGGGGTTCGACGACCAGGTCCGCTGGCGGGAGGCGATCCTTTTCGGCGATATCCTGACCCCCGAGGGCGAACCCTATGAGGGAGACTCCCGCCGGGTCCTCAAGAAAGCCCTGCGAATGGGGAAGGAAAAGTTCGGCATCGAGGATTTCAAGTGCGGGCCCGAGCTCGAATTCTTCATCTTCCCGAGCGACAAAGAGGCCGCCCTCACGGACGAGGGCGGCTACTTCTTCAGCGGCCGCCACGGCGAACTCCGCAAGGAGATCCAGCTCCATCTCAAGAATATGGGGATCGAGTCCGAGTTCGACCACCACGAGGCCGCACCCAGCCAGCACGAGATCGACCTCAAGTACACCACGGCCCTGGAGATGGCCGACTCGGCCATGCTCTTCCGTTACATGGTGAAGAAGGTGGCCCGCATGCACGGGCTCTACGCCACGTTCATGCCCAAGCCCATCAACGGCATCAACGGAAGCGGCATGCACGTCCACCAGTCCCTCTGGAAGAAAGGGAAGAACATGTTCTTTGACCCGAAAGATCCCTACCATCTTTCGGGGATCGCCAGGGCATATATGGCCGGATTGATGGCCCACGCCCGGGAGATGTCGGCCGTCCTCAGCCAGTGGGTGAACTCTTACAAGCGGCTCATCGAAGGCTACGAAGCTCCGGTCTACGTGGCCTGGGGCCAGAAGAACAGGTCGGCCTACATCCGGGTCCCCGAGTACCAGCCGGGGAAGGAACACGCGACACGCATCGAGCTCCGCTGCCCCGACCCCGGATGTAATATCTACCTCGCCCTGGCCGTCATGTTCTCCGCCGGCCTGAGCGGGATCAAGGAAGGGGATGTTCTTCCCGCCCCCGTCGAAGAGAACATCTACGAGATGAGTCCTTCGCGTCAGCGGAAGTTCGAGATCGGGACCCTGCCGCGGGACCTCGGCGAAGCCATCAGGATCATGGAAAAGAGCGATCTCATGAAAGACATCCTGGGCGGCCATATCTTCTCCCGGTTCCTGGCCAATAAGCGGCACGAGATCGAGGAATACAACCGGAATGTCTCCGGGGAATTCGACAAGCAGGTCAGCGAATATGAGATCAAGAAATATCTGCCGTTTCTGTAAGAAGGGCTAGACAGGCAGGCTAATACGAACGCATTAAAAAGTTTGACATATGACATTAGGCGGCCTGAAGCCGCCCTCAATCCCCCGGCCCCCGAGGAACCAGTCCCGTCGGTTCCCCCCGTCGGATAGGCCGACGGGTCCCCTCTCCGCTACGGGGGCTTGAGGACGGCGTTCAGTGCCGTTCATACATTGGTACTTTTTTTATTGCGTTCGTATTAGCCTGCCTAGCTCTTCTTCATGACGTGTCTCGTTCTTCCACCCAAAATTGCCGATTGAACGCGAGTCGGAATTCCGGGACATGAACCAATTCTCCGGAATTGGTATCGTGTCCCTGGAATTCCATTACCGGCGATTTTGGGTGAACGAGTTCAGTTGCTTGACGTCTTCGAACCTTATATAATAGGAAACGGCAGACGAGAAAAAGAGCCTCTTTTCCGCCGCGGCATGACGATGACTTTGAAAGACATCTTGGCGCTGGTCGACGGAGAATTGCTGACGCCGGAGATGGATCTCGGGATCGAATGCCCGGAGATCTTCGCCTCGGACCTGATGAGTGACGTTTTGACCTTCATCAAACCCGGTTCCGTCCTGTTGACAGGCCTTGTCAATTCCCATGCGGTCCGCACCGCCTGCCTGACGGACGTCACGGCCATTGTTTTCGTTCAGGGAAAACGGCCGGACATGAAAGTCGTCGATGAGGCCAGGGAGAGGAATCTGCCCGTCATCTCGACGGGGTTGAGCATGTTCGAGGCGTGCTCAAGGCTCGCCCGGTCCTTTCCGGAACGCACCCGATGAGAAAAGGCGCTTCTTTCCAGCAGGACTTCCTGATCAGGGGAGGGGACTTCTCCGGGGCGGGCAGGGTGTCCTGCGAGATCAAGGATCTCCTGAAAGAGCTCGGACTCAGCTCCCAGGTCGTCCGCCGCGTCGCCATCGCCGCCTATGAAGCGGAGATGAACGTCATCATGTATGCCCGGGAGGCGCGGTTCGACCTCGTTATCACCCCGCAAAAGGTCCGGATCATCGTAGAGGACCGGGGCCCCGGCATCGAAAACGTCGATCTCGCCATGCAGGAGGGCTACTCGACGGCGACGGAGGAGATGCGGGAGCTCGGATTCGGCGCCGGCATGGGACTTCCCAACATCAAGAAAAATTCCGATCGTTTCCGGATCATCTCCGAGCCGGACCGCGGGACAAGGCTTGAGATGACGATCCTGACGAACGGACAGGGGCTGAAATGACGGAAAATCCTCCTCCTTCGCTGCATGTCAGCGCCGAAAAGTGCATCGGCTGCGTCCATTGCCTGACCTCCTGTCCGACGAAAGCCATCCGCATCAAGGACGGCAAGGCCCGGATCATCGGCGAGCTTTGCATCGACTGCGGGGAATGCATCCGCTTTTGTCCCCACGACGCCATAGAAGCCCACACGACGTCGTTCTCGGACCTTAGCGCCTTCAAGTACAAGGTCGCCATCCCGGCGACGGTCCTCTACGGGCAATTCGACAACGCGACCCTGCCCAGTGAGATCCTCTTCGCCCTGCGCCGGGTCGGGTTTGACTACGTTTACGAGCTCAGCACGATCTGCGAGCTCAACAATGCCGCCATCGAGAAATACCTCAACGACCACCGCAAGCCCCGCCCGCTCATCGCCTCGACCTGTCCCGTGGTCGTCCGCCTCATCCAGCGCCGCTATCCATCGCTCTGCGACCTGATCGCCCCCATCGAGCCGCCGCGGGAGATCGCCGCCAAGATCCTGAGAACGACACTTCCCCGGGCGCTCAAAATATCGCCGGCCGAAATCGGGATCATCCACATCACTCCCTGTCCGGCGAAAATGGTTTCGATCAACCGCCCGGCGACAATGGCCCGGTCCTATCTCAACGGCGCCATTTCGATCAGGGACATCTACGGGCCGATCCTTCAGGCCCTCCGGCAAAGCCAGGAAGACACGATCATGTGCCATCTCTTCCCGGAGATCCTCTTCAGCGGGATGGGTCTGGGCACGGCGCTCTCGGGAGGAGAGACGCGCGGGCTGAAAAACCATCGGACGGTCGCCGTCTCAGGCGTCCGGGACACCATCCGCGTCCTGGACCAGGTCGAATCAGGGCTCCTTAAGGACGTGGACCTTCTGGAGTGCATGGTCTGTCCCGACGGCTGTGTGGGAGGCCCGTTGGCCGTCGAGAATCGCTTCCTGGCCAAAAGCCGGATCCTTCGCCTGGTCAGCGCGATGGGAGAGCGGACCGTCATCAACCAATCCGACATGAACCTCCTCTATCACGAGGATTTCCTGTCCTTCCACCATCCGGTGATGCCCGTGGGAACTCCTCCACTTGACGCCGACCGCGCCCGGGCCATTCAAAAGGCCCGGAAGCGGAACAAGCTCTTCATGCGGCTGCCGCATAAGGACTGCGGGGCCTGCGGCGCCCCGGACTGCCGGACACTCGCCGAAGATGTCGTTCGCGGCCTGGCGGACCTCGCCGATTGTCCGTTCATGAAGAAGGAGGAGACATGAATCTCGACGAGCTTGTCGACCGGCTCGATCTCAAGATCCATACGGGAGGGAGAGACCTGGCCCGGACGATCGGCGGCGGCTACGCAAGCGATCTTTTGAGCGATGTCATCGCCCACGGCCGGAAAGACGATCTCTGGGTCACCCTCCAGATCCACCCGAACATCGTCGCCGTCGCCGTGCTCAAGGAGCTGGCGGCGATCCTTCTCGTCAACGGACGCGAACCCTCCGCTGAGACCGTCGAACGGGCCGAAAAAGAACGGGTTCCCATCCTCGGAAGCCCGCAGAGCGCCTTTGAATGCGCGGGAAGGCTTTATGGACTGGGGATCAAAGGACATTAATGGCGCTCAGGCGCTTCCGGGCCGACCTCCATATCCATTCCTGCCTCTCGCCGTGCGGGGAATTGACGATGTCTCCGCGCCGGATCGTCAGTCAATCCCTCGCTGAAGGACTGGACATCATCGCCCTGAGCGATCACAACACGGCGGAAAACGCGGCGGCGGCGATCCGGGCCGCGGCGGGAACGGGGCTGACGGTCCTTCCCGGCATAGAGCTGACGTCCGAAGAAGAAGTCCACATCCTGGGCCTCTTTGAGAGCATGGACGACATCCTCCCCGTGCAGGAGGAGGTTTTCCGAAAACTTCCCGAGGTCGTCTCGAAAAAAAAGTTCATCGAGGACCAGGTGATCGTCAACGAGGATGACGAAGTGATGGGTGTCAGTCCGCACTGCCTCCTGGCCGCGACGCGACTGAACGTCTACGAGATCGTCGAACTCGTCCACCGTCAAGGCGGACTGGCGATCGCTTCTCATATCGACCGGGAAGCTTTCGGGCTGATATCCCAGCTCGGTTTCATTCCTCCCGACCTGGGACTCGACGCCTTCGAGGTTTCCCCCCGAGTGACGATCGCCGAGGCTCGTGCGACCTGCAAGGACTGGGCGCGTCTCCCGCTGGTCCGCTTTTCCGACGCCCATCGGCCGGAGGAGATCGGCAAGGCAACAACCGGTTTCCTTCTCTCTTCCCCTCTCCTCGGCGAGATCCGGCTGGCCTTGAAGGGAACGGACGGAAGGGGCATCCGGGAATCATGATGGAGGACCTGTCTCTCCACATCCTCGATATCGCGGAGAACGCGATCGCGGCCGGAGCGACGCGCATCACCGTGACCATCAACGAGAACGAAGACCGGGACCTCCTGGCCATCCGGGTATCGGACAACGGACCGGGATTCACGCCCGAAGCCCTGCGACGTGCCCTCGACCCGTTCTTCACGACGAAAGGAAAACGGACCGGCCTCGGGCTCCCGCTCCTGGCCCAGGCGGCCGAGCTATGCGGCGGAGACCTGATCATCGCGGCGGATCCCAAGAAAGGGACCCGGATCGCAGCGCGTTTCCGTCACGGCCACATCGACCGGCCGCCCCTGACAAACATGAGGGGGACGATGACGGCCCTCGCTATCGGCCACCCCGAGATCGATTTCCGCTATCGCCACCGCCGGAACGGACACGTCTTCAGGTTCGCGAGCCGCCGTTTTTTCCGGGAATCCGGACTGCCTTCATGGACGGACCCGGTTCTCATCGGACGGGTCGATAAAATGCTGCGAACCGGCCTGCGGAAGATCGGAAGGACTTAATCGCTTGACAAACGCAAATTTATTCTGATATATATGACGTCTTATTTTTATATGCAAGAGAGTATTACGTCCGAGAGTACGGCATCGCCCCTGCCGGTTGGATCGCTAGCCCGCGAGCAGTCTCAAGCCCCCCCTCTCCAGGCCGGGCGATCCCCCGCAGGCTCCCTGCAGAAGGCTTCTCCGGACGGCACCGTTCGCTCCATCCGTCATAGCACTCATATCTTATACTGGAGGGAATGCATTGATTATCAAGAAAGAGAAAATCCAATCCATCATCAATTCACACGAGGGTCTAAAAAAGAACCTCATCGCCATCCTTCTTGATATCCAAGCCGCTTACAATTATCTTCCTCCGGAATCCCTCCGTCTGGTCGCGAGCGGGCTGGCGATACCTCTCGTCGACGCCATCGGCGTCGCCACATTCTTCCGCGCTTTCAGCCTCACCCCCCGCGGCAAACACACGTGCTTGGTTTGCCTGGGGACGGCCTGTCATGTCCGGGGCGGGCCGAGGATCCTGGATGAATTCGAACGGCGGCTCGGCGTCGCCGCCGGTGAAACGACAAAGGACCTCCGGTTCACCCTGGAGACCATCGCCTGCCTCGGTTGCTGCGCCATCGGGCCTGTCGTCGTCATCGACAAGGAATACCACGGTCACGCCACCGTCCGGAAAGTCGGAACGATCCTGAACAAGTATCAGAAACCCCGAAGACGAGGAGCAAGAACGCAGAAATCAAGATCGTCAAGAAGCGCAACCCCCTGACCGGGGCGGTCATAACGCCTCTGCGAGCCGGTCCGAGGAGGATCGGGAGAACACGATCAAAGGAAAGGAAAGCTGATGGCAGAAAAGAAAAAACTCCGTATCCAGGACTTAGCGAAAATCCGGGAAAAAGCCAGGACCTTGGCGACCATCCGGGAGGGCCGGGGCCGGGCCAAGGTCACGGTCCATATGGGCACGTGCGGGATCGCGGCGGGCGCCCGCGATATCATGGACGCCCTCCTGGACGAGATGAAGAAAAAGAAAGCCACGGACGTGATCGTGACGACATCCGGCTGCGCGGGACTGTGCAACCGGGAGCCGATGGCCACGGTCGAGCTCAAAGACCAGCCGCCGGTCAAGTATTTCGATCTCACTCCGACAAAGATGCGGAAGATCTTCATCAAACACGTCCTGGGCGGCCGGCCGGCGACCGAATACGCCCTGGCGGTTGGAAGCGAAACTTTATACTGAAGGGGGACCCTTGAAACAATATCGAGCTCACTTATTAATCTGCGCCGGCACCGGATGTGTTTCCTGCGGGTCCTTCAAGATCAAAGAGGCCCTCGAAAAGGAGGTCCGGAAACGGAACCTTCAGGATGAAGTCCTGGTCATCGCTACGGGATGTAACGGATTCTGCGAGAGGGGCCCTATTCTTATGGTTCAGCCGGAAGGCATCTTCTATCAGCAGCTCAAGATCGAAGACGTCCCCCTCCTCGTCGAAGAGCATCTTCTCAAGGGGAGACCTGTAAAAAAATTCATGTACATCCCGCCCATGGAGAAGGAGCCGATCCCCAAAATGAGGGACATCGCTTTCTTCAAGCACCAACGGCTCATCGTCCTCCGGAACCGGGGCCGGATCGACCCCGAAAAGATCGACGAATACATCGGCTTCGATGGCTATGAGGCCATGGCCAAGGCCCTGGCGGAGATGACCCCGGAGGAGGTCATCGCCGAGATCAGCGCCTCCGGGCTTAGAGGGAGAGGCGGCGCCGGCTTCCCCACGGGTAAGAAGTGGGAAGCCTGCCGTAAAGAAAAAGCGACGCCCAAGTACCTCATCTGCAACGGCGACGAGGGGGATCCGGGCGCGTTCATGGACCGTTCCGTTCTTGAGGCCGATCCCCACGCTATTCTCGATGGGATGGTCATCGGGGCCAAGGCGATCGGAGCCGAGAAGGGGTTCATCTACATCCGGAATGAATACCCCCTGGCGCTGCATCGCGTCGAGATCGCCATCCGCCAGGCGCAGGAATACGGCCTGCTCGGAAAGAACATCCTTGGGACCGGATTCGATTTCGATGTCGAAATCGTCCAAGGCGCCGGGGCCTTCGTCTCCGGAGAAGAAACCGCCCTGATCGCCTCCGTGGAAGGGCGGATCGCGACCCCCCGGCAAAGACCTCCCTACCCCGCGCAAAAGGGCCTCTGGGGAAAGCCGACGGTGATCAACAATGTTGAGACCTGGGCCACCGTCCCGAATATCATCCGCCGCGGCGCCCAATGGCTTGCGAGCCTCGGAACGGAAACGAGCAAGGGGACGAAGATCTTTTCCCTCGTCGGCAAGATCAACAACACAGGGCTGGTCGAAGTTCCGATGGGAATCACGCTCCGCGACATCGTTTACGGCATCGGCGGCGGCATTCCCCAGGACAGGGAATTCAAGGCCATCCAGATCGGCGGCCCTTCGGGCGGCTGTATCCCCGCCAAACTCCTGGATCTACCCGTCGATTACGAAAGCCTGACCGGGGCCGGGGCCATGATGGGTTCGGGCGGCATGATCGTCTTGGACGACAAGACCTGCATGGTTGACCTGGCCAAATATTTTCTTAACTTCCTCCGCGACGAATCCTGCGGCACGTGCCTCTCCTGTCGGGAGGGAACGCAAAGAATGTGGGAGATCCTCAAGGACATCACGGAAGGCAAGGCAAAGGAGAAGGACCTGGCTCTCCTCGAAGAGCTGGCCAAAGTGGTCAAGGACGCCTCCTTGTGCGGTTTGGGACAAACGGCCGCCAATCCGGTCCTCTCCACCCTCCGTTATTTCCGGGATGAGTATGAAGCCCACATCAAGCTGAAAAGGTGCCCGGCCATGGTCTGCAAGGAGCTCGTGTCGTCTCCTTGCCAATACGCGTGCCCCATTGACCAGGAGGCTTCGACCTACATCGCCCTCATCGCCCGGAGGAACTTCGAGGAGGCCTTCCGGGTCATCATGAAGGACAATCCTCTGCCTTCGGTCTGCGGCCGGGTCTGCCACCATCCCTGCGAGAAGGTCTGCGCGGCCGGCGAGACGGGAGACCCCATCTCCATCCGCGGCCTCAAACGCTTCGTGATGGATTGGGCGGACCGGAACGACATCAGCTATATTCCGGAGCCCGGCGAACAGAACCGGGAGAGGATCGCGATCATCGGCGCCGGGCCGTCGGGATTAACGGCCGGCTATTTCCTCGCCAGAAAGGGCTTCCGGCCGACGATCTTCGAGGCGCTGCCGGTTGCGGGCGGAATGCTGGCCGTCGGGATCCCCGACCATCGTCTGCCGAAGCCCGTCATCAACAAAGAGATCGAGAGGATCAAGGCTGCCGGCGTCGAGGTCCGGACCGGCATCATCATGGGCCGGGACATCACCATCGAGGGGTTATTCAAGTCCGGCTACAAGGCCGTATTTTGCGCCACGGGGGCAGGCAAGTCCCTGATGATGGGCATTCCCGGGGAAGACGCCGGGGGGGTTCTCCACTCCGTGGAGTACCTGAAAGAGCTGAATCTCGGCAAGAAAGTCCCGGTCGGCAAGCGGGTGTGCGTCGTGGGAGGAGGGAACTCGGCCATCGACGCCGCCCGTGCCGCCCTCCGCGATAAGGACTGCGAGAACGTGGCGATCTTCTACCGGCGGACCAAAGCCGAGATGCCGGCGTTGGCCGAAGAGGTCGATGCCGCCATCGACGAGGGTATAGATATCCAGTTCCTCGTGGCGCCGATAAAGGTCGTCACGAAGAACGGGAAGGCGGTCGCCATCGAATGCGTCCGCATGAAACTCGGCGAGAAAGACGCGAGCGGCCGCCCGAGGCCGGTGCCCATCGAGGGATCCAATTTCACCACGTCGCTCGATACGCTCATCCTGGCCATCAGCGAACGACCCGACACCTCCTATATCGTCGAGGCGGACGGCATCCGCAGGGATCGGGAGAATATCGTCATCGACGGGGAAACATCCATGACGACGTGGGATGGAGTTTTTGCCGGCGGTGACGCCGTTACCGGCCCGGGCTCCGTTGTCGAGGCCATGGCCGCCGGCAAGCTTGCCGCCGAAACCATCGAGAAATACGCCTGCGGGAAGCCCCTCCGCCGCGAGTACCCGCTCACCCGGCCTTCGATGTACGTCGCGCCGGAGATGCTCAGCGAAGAGGAGGTAGACAAAGCCAGGAGGCCTCAAATGAAACACCTCCCCGTCTCTCGGCGGAGGAAAAACTTCAAGGAGGTCGAGATCGGCTTGACCGAGGAAAAGGCCGTCCAGGAGGCCAAGCGCTGCCTACGGTGTGATCTGCAAACCGAGGACGGCAAGATATCCACAGGAAGGACAACATGATCCCATTCATCTTGAACGGTTTGGAAGTCGGCGCCGAAGAGAGTTGGACCATCCTCGAAGCGGCCAGGTTCTACGGGCTCGAGATCCCGACGCTCTGCTGGAACGAGGGGCTGACCCCATACGGGGGGTGCAGGCTCTGCCTGGTCGAGATCGGAAACGGGCCGGCGTCGAAGCTCGTCAGCTCCTGCACTCGCAAGGTAGAAAAGGGCCTTGTGGTCCGGACGGACACCAGGAGGGTCGTAGAGGCTCGGCGGATGATGATCGAGCTCATGCTCTCGACGGCCCCCTATTCCAAGAAGATCCAGGACCTGGCCTCGAAGTTCGGCGTGACCCAGCAGCGTTTCAAGCCGCGCAACGAGGAGTGCGTCTATTGCGGCCTCTGCATCCGGATGTGCGACGAGCAGATGGACGCCCGGGCGATCGGTTTCCAGAACCGCGGCCACAAGCGGAAGATCTCGACCCCTTTCGACATCAAGTCCGAGGAATGCCGGCTGTGCGGCGCCTGCATGTACATCTGCCCGGCATGTTCGCTCCGCTGCCAGGGGCCGAACGCCGAGACGCCCGTTTGCAATGCCTGCCTGACGATGGACCCCACCTGTCTGGACCACTACGATGAGCTTCAGTGCTGGATGTACGATGCCGGGCGGTGCGGGACTTGCGTCCAGGAAAAGAAGTAAGTTTTCACGAGTTATAGGATATATGAATCCAAAGAAAGAGATGACAAGGAGGTAACGAATCATGTCTTACACCAAGCTTAACAGAAGCGCAGCAACGTTGACCAAGAACAGAACCGAGGGGTCCATCAGCCCGTTCAGCGGGATGTGCGTGACCTGCGTTGACGGCTGCATCGGGATGTGCGAGATCGGGAAATCGGCCTACCGCGGGGCCGAGGTCCTCTATCCCCAGCCCTTCGGGATCATCACGGCCGCGTCGGAAAAAGAATATCCGGTGGACCTGTCCCATTTCAGCATCATGGGGACGGCCGCAGGCGCCTGGGGCGTCGAGGCCGACAGCGACAAGGCCACTTTCGAGAAGGTCGGAATAGAAACCCGGATCGGCCGCAACAAGGCCATCAAGCTCCGCGTACCCTTCGTTTTGGGCGGCATGGGCTCGACCAACGTGGCCAAGCAAAACTGGGAAGGGCTGGCCGCGGGGGCGGCCATCTCCGGCACCATCTTGACGATCGGCGAGAACGTCTGCGGCATGGACGAGGGCTCCGAGTTCAAGAGTGGCCGGGTCGTCCGCTCCCCGGATATGGAGTTCCGGGTTCGAAGCTTCAAGGACTGGCAGGACAACGGCTACGGCGCCGTCGTCGTCCAGGCCAATGTCGAAGACACGCGACTCGGCGTCCAGGAATATGCCATCGAAAAGCTCGGCATCGAGATCGTCGAGCTGAAATGGGGTCAGGGGGCAAAGGACATCGGCGGCGAGGTCAAGATCAAGAGCCTCAAGAAGGCCCAGGAGCTCAAGAAGCGCGGCTATATCGTCCTGCCGGACCCCGAGGAGCCGAACGTCATCCAGGCCTTCGAGAAAGGGAGCTTCAAGGAGTTCGAACGGCATTCCCGGATGGGGATGGTCGAGGAGGAGAGCTTCATGAAGCGTGTCGAAGCGCTCCGAAAGGCCGGCGCCAAGTACGTCTTCCTCAAGACGGGGGCTTACAGGCCCGCCGACCTGGCCCGGGCCGTGAAGTTCGCCTCAAAGGCGAAGATCGACTTCCTGACCGTGGACGGGGCCGGCGGCGGCACTGGGATGAGCCCCTGGCGGATGATGAACGAGTGGGGCATCCCGAGCGTCGAGATCTGGTCGCTGACCTATTACTACGCCGACCGGCTGGCCAAGGCCGGCGAGTACGTCCCGGACATCGCTTTCGCCGGCGGAATCACCTTCGAGGACCAGATCTTCAAGGCCCTGGCCCTCGGCGCCCCCTACGTCAAAGCGGTCGGTATGGCTCGCAGCCCCATGGCCGCGGCCATGGTCGGCAAGACGATCGGCAGCCGGATCAAGGACGGACAGATCCCTGTCTACGTCGAGCGCTTCGGTAGCTCATCTGAGGAGATTTTCGTTACGGCGCCCGAACTCAAGCTAAAGTATAAAACACGGTTCAACGATCTTCCCCCCGGCGCGATGGGCGTCTACACCTATTTCAAACGGCTGAGCCAGGGTCTGCGGCAGATGATGGCCGGGGGACGCAAATTCGCGCTCGAATACATCACCCGGGACGATATCGCCGCCCTGACCGAGGACGCCGCGAAGATCAGCGGGATCAACTATATCATGAACGTCGACAAGGACGAGGTCGACAGCATATTGAAAGGTTAGCTATTTCCAGACCGCCGCGGATGTGCTATAAATAGCGGCGGATCAACATGGATTATCTATCGATCGTCATCAGCCTTTTTGTGTTGCTTTTCGCCATCACGATTCACGAGGCGTCCCACGCCTTGGCGGCCTACAAGATGGGCGATCAGACGGCCTACAGCATGGGGCGGGTCTCCCTCAACCCGATGGCCCATATCGACCCGATCGGGACGGTGCTTCTGCCGCTCGTCCTCGTGCTGATCGGCGCCCCGGCCTTCGGTTGGGCCAAACCGGTGATGGTCAACCCCTATAACCTGAAGAACCCCCGCCGGGACAACCTCTGGATCTCCCTGGCCGGCCCCGCCGCCAACATGGCCGCCGCCGCCGCGGCCCTGGTCTTGATTTTCATCCTCAAACTCCTGAGCCCTGGCCTATCCGGTTTCCTCAGGAGCTTCCTGGTCTACAAACAGGGGTTCCCGCGCGGCTTCTATCCCCTTCAAGGTCTGGCCCTGATCCTCTTCTACGCCGTCCTCATCAACACCTACCTGGCCGTCTTCAACCTCATCCCCGTTCCGCCCCTGGACGGGAGCGGGGTCCTGGCCGGCCTGCTCTCGGACGAGGCGGCGCGGAAGTACGACCGCATCAGGCCCTTTGGGTTCATCATCGTCCTCGGCCTGATCTACATGGGGTTCCTGGACATCATCATCAGGCCCCTTCAACTTCTCATTTTCACGCTGATCTTCTTCTGACGAGACGAACATGAACGAGCAAGCCAAAAAGACGGTTTTAAGCGGCATCCGGCCCACGGGGGCTGCCCACCTCGGCAACTACGTCGGCGCGCTCCGGAACTGGGTCCGCCTTCAGGATGAGTATCGGTGCTTCTATTCCATCGTGGACTGGCACGCCCTGAGCTCGGAATACAACGATTCGAAGGTCATCAAGGGCTACACGTTCGAGGTCGCCTGCGACCTCCTCAGCCTGGGCCTCGACCCCGAAAGATGCGTCCTCTTCGTCCAATCGCAGATCAAGGAGCACGCCGAGCTCCACCTCCTCCTGTCCATGATCACGCCCCTCCCTTGGCTGGAGCGCGTCCCGACCTTCAAGGAGCAGCAGCAGGAGCTCGCCGAAAAGGACCTCAACACCTACGGCTTCCTTGGCTATCCGCTCCTCCAGACGGCCGACATCATCATCTACAAGGCCGAGGTTGTTCCCGTCGGCGAGGACCAGGCCTCCCACCTGGAGCTGGCCCGGGAGATCACCCGGCGCTTCAACCGGTTCTACGGCCCCGTCTTCCCCGAGCCCCAGATGCTCCTGACCGAGATCCCCAAGCTGGCCGGGACGGACGGACGCAAGATGAGCAAGTCCTTCGGCAACGCCATCTACCTCAAGGACTCGGAGGAGGTCATCCGCAAGAAGATCTCTCCCATGGTGACGGACACGAGGCGGAAAAGGCGGCCGGACCCCGGGGAGCCCGACGACTGCCCGGTCTTCACTCTGCACAGAGCTTTCGTGAGCAAGGAGACGCGGGATGGGCTGGCTGCCGACTGCCGGTCGGCGAAAGTGGGCTGTCTGGAGTGCAAGAGAGTGGTCATAGACAGTCTCATCAGGCTCCTCACCCCTTACTGGGAGAAGCGGAAGTCCTATGAAGCCAACCCCACCCGGGTATGGGACATTCTCGAAGAAGGGAACTCAAGGGCCCGGCGGGCGGCTCAGAAAACCATGGAGGACGTGAGGTCCGCCATCGGTCTCTAGACGGGTCCGTCGAGCCTGCACGCCCATGAACGCGATCGAAACAACGGAAAGTTACCAGGTCAGGCTCGATATCTTCGAGGGTCCCTTGGACCTTCTCCTGTTCCTGATCCGGAAAAAGAAGATCGAGATCCACGACATCCCGATCGCCGCGATCACCCGGGACTACCTGGAGTACCTCGAACGGAAGGATCAGATCAACCTGGACCGGGAGGCCGAGTTCCTGTTCGTCGCCGCCCTCCTGATCTACATCAAGTCCCAGATGCTCCTCCCCCGGGAGAAGGACCTGGCGGAAGAGGAGGATCCCAGGCAGGTGCTGGTCAACCGGCTCCTCGAGTACCAGAAGGTCAAGGCCGCCTGCTCCCTCCTCCGCGAGAAGGAGGACGACCAGCTCCAGCAGTGGAAGCGCAGCTTCCTCCCTCCCCTCCCCGGCGAGGACGATTTGGACTTCACCGAAGTCTCGCTCTTCGACCTTGCGGAGTCCTTCTTCGTGATGATGAAGAGGAAAGCCGCGGAGGATTTCCGGATCATCAAGGGCAAGGACGTCTCGCTCGAGGGAAAGACGAAAGAGATCCTCGCCGCCCTCGAAAAAGACGGCCCCCTCGATTTCCTGGAATATTTCGAGCGCCAGGGATCCCTCGAGGAGGCCCTTGTCTCGTTCTTCTGTCTCCTGGACCTCATCAATTCACGGACCGTCCTGGCCGTCCAGGACGAGATCTTCCAGGCCATCAAGGTCCGGCTCCGCAAAGACCCCCGCAGGACCCACACCCATGATTGAACACCTCAAGGAGATCATCGAATCCCTGATCTTCATCTCCCAGGATCCATTGACCCCGGACAGGATCCAGAGCGTCCTGGAGGACGCCGCGGCCGAGGACATCCGGAAAGCGATCGACGAGCTCGTTCTGAGCTACGATTCGCCGGAGCGTGGGATCCGGATCATCCAGACCGGCGGCGGATACATTTTCGCGACCAAGCCGGACCAAGACCGCCCGGTCCGCCGGCTCCTCCAGATCGAGCGCAAGAACAGGCTCTCCCCCGCCGCCCTGGAGGCCCTGTGCACGGTAGCCTATCACCAGCCGATCACTCAGGCCGAGATCTCGGCCCTGCGGGGCGTCGATTCGACCACCGCGCTGAAGACGCTCCTCGAAAAGAAACTGATCAAGATCGTCGGGCGGAAGAAGGCGCCGGGGAGCCCGCTGATCTACAGGACGTCGGAAAAGTTCCTTCAGTATTTCGGGTTGAACAGCCTCGATGAGCTCCCCTCGGAGGAGGAGATCGCAAAGATCCTCGAGGAGGAGAAGGCCTCCGAGCCGTAGCCGCTAAGTTCAGGTTTCACCTACACTTAGAGTTGACAAAGCGGCCGGTCTCGTATAGGATAAATCCCTATTCCGATTTCACTTGAGAATGGAAATCATCATTGCCGAGAACAGCGGACTCTGTTACGGAGTCAAGAGAGCCTTGAACATCGCCAGGCGCACGCGGCGCGAGGTGACCGGACCGGTCTCGACGCTGGGAGACCTCATCCACAACCCCCGTGTCGTCGCCGACCTCCGGGCCCGCGGCATCAGTTCCGCGGCGGCCGCCCGCGACATCGAGGGAGGGACGGTCATCATCCGCAGCCACGGCGTTTCCCCAGCGACCACCAAGGCCCTGGCCCGAAAGGGCCTTGAGATCGTGGACGCGACCTGTCCCATCGTCAAGGAGATCCAGAAGCTCGTCGAGTCCCTGGCCCGGAAGAACATGGAGGTCATTATCGTCGGCGACAGGGACCACCCTGAGATCCGGGGACTCATCGGCCACAGCCGCTCCAGGGGGATCATCGTGGAGAACGAGGCCCAGGCCCGGGAGCTCCCGCGCCGGAAGACGCGTGCCGTCGTGGCCCAGTCGACCCTGGACGTCGAGCTCTTCGAAAGGGTCGTCGCCGCCCTGGTCGGACGGACGGGCGAGCTTTCCGTCCACGACACGATCTGCCGTTCCACCCGGACCCGGCAGACATCGACCTCCGAGCTCGCGTCCCGGGTGGACACCCTGTTCATCGTCGGCGGCCGGGCGAGCTCCAACACGCGCAAGCTCTACCGGATCTCGAAGCGGATCCTGCCCCGGACGTTCTTCATCGAGACCGCGGACGAGATCACGCCGGGAATGCTCCGGGGAGCGAGAACGATCGGGATCTCGGGAGGGGCGTCCACTCCCCCCGAGGCCCTTCAAGAAGCCACCGCGAGGATCAAGACCAGCTTCGAACATAAAATCCAACGGGAGAAGAGTGTTCCATGACAGACGTAATCAAACATCCTGAAAAAGACGAAAAGATGTCGTCCGAGGCCTATGAGGACCTTCTGGACCACTACCAGTTCAGCACCAAGGAGATCACCCAGGGCACGGTCGTCAAGGGCCGGATCATGAAGATGACCCCGACCCATGTCCTCGTGGACATCGGGCTGAAGACCGAAGGTGTCATCCCTTTGGAGGATTTCCGAGATCCCGAGATCGCCGAACTGAAGCCGGGGGTCGAGGTGGAAGCGACCCTGGAAAGGACCGACCGGAAGGACGGGTATTTCATTCTATCCAAGAAAAGGGCGGACGCGATCAGGGCCCTGAACAACCTGGAAAAGGCCCTCGAACACAACGGCTGGGTCACGGGCATCATCAAGGAGAGGTCGAAGGGCGGTTACACCGTGGACGTGGGGATCGAGGCCTTCCTGCCGGAATCCCACGCCGACGTCAAGGCCATCAGGGACCCCGAAGCCCTCGTTGGGCAAAGCTTCAAGTTCAAGGTCATGAAGTTCGACCGAAAGAGCGAGAACGCCGTCGTCTCCCGCAGGCTCTTCCTCCAGGACGAGCGCGAGAAGAAGCGCCGCCGCGTCTTCAGCCACATCGTCCAGGGGCAGAAGGTCAAGGGCCACGTCAGGACCCTGACAAACTTCGGAGCCTTCATCGACATCGGCGGAGTGGAGGGCCTCCTCCATGTCTCCGATATGAGCTGGGGAAAGGTGGCCCATCCGGCGGAGCTCTACAAGGTCGGGCAGGAAGTCGATGTCGTCGTCCTCGACTTCAATGAGAAGGAAGAGAAGATCTCCCTGGGCGCCAAGCAGCTGACCCCGGACCCCTGGGTCGACCTCGACCAGAGATACATGGCCGGACAGAAGATCACCGGCAAGGTCGTCAGCCTGACCGATTTCGGCGCCTTCGTCGAAATGGAGAAGGGGATCGAAGGGCTCGTCCACATCTCGGACCTGAGCTGGTCCCGCAAGCTCATCCACCCCAAGAAGGTCCTCACCCCGGGCCAGGAGGTCGTGGTCGCCATCCTCGAGATCAACCCCTCCACGAAGCGGATCTCCCTGGGCCTCAAGCAAGCGATGCCGCACCCCCTTGAGGTCTTCAAGCAGAAATACAACATCGGCTCCCGCATCAAAGGCCCCGTGACGAGCATCACCGACTTCGGCGCCTTTGTCGAGGTCGAGAAGGGGATCGAAGGCCTCGTCCACATCTCGGACATCAGCTGGGAGAAGATCAAGCACCCCTCGGACAAGCTCAAGATGGGCGATGAGGTCGAGGCCGTCATCCTGAACATCGACGTCGAGAAGCAGAAGGTCTCCCTGGGCATCAAGCAGCTCGAAGGGGACATCTGGGAGGACTTCTTCGCCCGCCAGAAGATGGGCGACATCGTCAAGGTCAAGATCGTCCGGATCACGGATTTCGGCGTCTTCGTCGAGATCGTCCCCGGCATCGAGGGCGTTGTTTTCCTGTCCGAGCTTGACGAGAAGAAGATCGAGAAACCTTCGGATTCCTTCCTTGTCGGCGAGGAGCGGACCGCCAAGATCATCAAGATGAACCCGAAGGCGAACAAGATCTCCTTGAGCTTCAGGCAGGCCCAGTCCGACATTCAGCGCCAGGAGTTCCAGAAATACATGGACCATCAGGACCACGGGCTCACCCTGGGGGACATCATGAAGGACCAGCTCAAGAAATTTCATGCTCCTAAAAAAACCAACAAAAAGGAGGAGTGACATGATCAAGGCAGATCTTATCAACAAGATCTCGCAGGAATTGGACATCCCCAAGCAGGAAGCCGAAGAAGGGGTGAATCTTTTCTTCGATATGATCAAGGAAGCCATTCTCAAGGGGGAGGAGATCGAGATCCGGGGTTTCGGGAGCTTCCGCTTCCGCAAGCGGACGTCCCGGTCCGGGCGGAACCCGAGGACCGGCGAGCCGGTCAAGGTCCCCCCGAAGAAGGTCCTCTACTTCAAGCCCAGCAAACTGCTCAAAGAGCTGATCAACAAGTGATACGGTATATCCAGGCTCCCTGGAGAGAACGGTACGTCAAGAACGCCCTGAAAACGAAGGGGTGCGTCCTTTGCGACGCGCTGAAACGCAGGGCGGACAAGGACGCCTGCATCCTTTACCGGGGGACTTACCACTTCATCATCCTCAACACGTTTCCCTACACGCCGGGGCATTTGATGATCGCCCCCTTCCGGCACACGGCGGATTTCGCCCGGACGAGCCCGGCCGCGGCCGCCGAGCTGGCCGGCTTGCTGAAGCTGGCCGTCAGGGTCCTTGGGGCCCGCTACCATCCCCAGGGCTTCAACGCCGGGATGAACCTCGGGCGAAGCGCCGGGGCGGGAGTCGTCGGCCATTACCATCTTCACGTCATCCCCCGCTGGACGGGAGACTCCAATTTCATGCCGATCATCGGGGGGACGAGGGTCCTCACGGAAGACCTGGACACGACCTACGAACGCCTTTTCCCCATGTTCGAAAAAGAACGGAAGCGGGCCGCACGCCGGACGCGCAAAGAAGAGAACACATCCCAATCGAGGTAACACCATGCTAAAAACGATGAGAAAGAACGTCAAGGCCCTGAAACCCACTCTCTGGATCATCATCGCGACGTTCGTCATCGCTATTTTCGCCATATGGGGAGGCGCCGGCCGTCTCGGAGAGACCAACAGGTCCAACACCCTGGCGACGATCGGAAAGGAGCGGATCTCCTCAGATGCCTACTTTCAGACCCTGAGACAGCGTCTCGAGGCCATGAAAAAGGAATACAGCCAGCTGAACAAGGCCCTCATCCAGCAGCTCAACATCCCGCAGCGGGTCCTCCAGGAGATGGTCGAGCAGACGCTCCTCCTCCAGATCGCCGAGGACATGAAACTCGGCGCCACCGACCCGGAAGTCCGGGAAAGGATCATTTCCTACCCCGTCTTCCAGAAGGACGGCCAATTCATCGGCTTCAAGGAATACAAGCAGGTCCTGGATTGGAACAGGATCCCCCTGGCCGATTTCGAGGACGGCTTGAAGAAGGAGATCCTGATCGAAAAGGTCGTCAAGCTCCTGACGGCCGGCATCACGGTTTCCGACGAGGAGGTCTGGGACAACTACAAGAAGCAGAACGAATCGGCCAAGATCGAGTATCTGGTGGCCGAGAAGGACAAGATCGAGCTCACGGACAAGCCGGACGCCGCCGCGATTGAGGCCCACTTCGAAAAGAACAAGGCCGCTTACAAGGTCCCCAAAAAGAGGACCGCGGACTACCTGTTCTTCAGGACCGACGACCTCAAGACGCGGGTCAAGGTCGATGAATCCGAGATCGAAAAGTACTACAAGGACAATCTCAGCCGGTTCCAGGAAGCGGAAAAAATCAAGGTCAGCCGCATCTTCCTCCCCTACACGGGCAAGGACAAGCCCCAGGTCCTGGCCCAGGCCGCCGACCTTCTGAAAAGGGCCCGGGCCGGGGAGGACTTCGCCGAGCTGGCCAGGACGTTCTCCAAGGACGACAAGGCCAAGGAGGGCGGCGATTGGGGCCTGACGGCCTGGACGGCCCTTCCCGCCAAGGAGACCGACGAGGTCGTGAAGATGGACGCCGGCCAGACAAGCGATGTCATCGAAACGGACACCGGGGCGGCGATCCTCAAGGTGGCCGAGAAGACCGCGGCGATCACCAGGTCTTTGGCCGAGGTCAAGACCACGGTCAAGAACATCCTGGAAGACGAGAAGGCCCGCGAGCTGGCCGCGGACAAGGCCTCCCGGATCGAAAAGGAAGCCCGCGGGCAAAAGAGCCTGGACATGGCCGCCCAGAAGGAAGGGCTCAAGGTCCGGAGCACCGGCCCTCTCAAACAGGCTGACCCTCTGGAGGACTTCGACCCCTCAGGATCGATCAGCCAGACCCTGTTCACACTGAAGGACAAGGAGATCTCGGCGCCCATCTACACATACACGGGAGTCGGCATCGCCCAGCTCCAGAAGACCGAGCCCGAGAGGCCGGCCAAGCTCGAGGAGGTCCGGGACGCCGTCGAGAAGGATATTCTGGACTCCCGGAAGAAGGAAAAGGCCATGGAGAAACTCACCGGGGTCCTAGCCGGGCTCAAGGACGACTGGGAGGATGGCGCCCAAAAGAACGGCCTCCAGATCAAGGCCGTCGAAGCCCACAAGCGCGAGCAGTACCTGAGCCTCATCGGGGAGAGCCCGGAAGTGGACAACCTGGCCTTCTCCCTCCCGATCAAGGAACCGAGCCGAACCCTCGAGGTCGAGGGCGGATACGCCGTCGTCCGTGTCCTGGACCGCAAGCTGGTCACGAAGGAAGAGTTCGCCAAGGCCAGGGACACGGAACGATCGACCCTCCTGGAGTCCCAGAAGAGCAAGTTCCTCCAGTCCTACATGGTCAAAGCCCGGGACGAAAAGAAGGTCAAGGTCAATTACGATCTCTATACGCAAATGAGCACGGAGGTCATGAACAGGTTCTCGGGAGAATGACGGGACCGGGCTGAGTCTTGAATCTTTCAGGTAGATAGATCTCTGAAAGGAGAGCATCATGGAGTCTTCCAAGAAATCTCTCCCCCCGGAGGCTTACCAGGAACTGGCTCCCGGCCGATCCTACATCCCCTTCGTTCCCGCCGAGAAGTCCGTCCCGGAGGTCACGCTCCGCTCCGTTCTCTGGGGGCTCTTCATGTCCCTGTTCTTCACCTTTTCCATCGCCTACCTGGGGCTCAAGGTGGGCACGGTCCCGGAGGCGGCCATCCCCATCGCCATCCTGGCCGTCGGGATCGGCTACGCCTATTCCCGCAAGAGCAGCATCCTGGAGAACGTCATCCTCCAGTCCATCGGAGCGGCCTCGGGGGCCATCGTCGCCGGCGCCATATTCACCATCCCGGCCCTTTATATCCTCGGCATCCCGACGACTATCCCCAAGATCTTCCTGTCCACGTTCCTCGGGGGCTGCCTGGGCATCCTGTTCCTGATCCCGCTCAGGCGCTATTTCTGCGCCGACCAGCACGGCAAGCTCCCCTTCCCGGAGGCCACAGCCACGACCGAGATCCTGGTCACGGGCGAAGCGGGGGGGGACCAGGCCAAGGCCCTCATCCTGGGCATCGCCGTCAGCGGACTCTACGAATTCCTGGCCATCGCCGTCCGGGCCTGGAACGAAATCATCACGTTCCGTTTCCTGCCCTTCGCGGACAGGATCGCGGTCAAGACGAAGATGGTCCTTAAGATCGACGCCCTGTCCGCCTTTCTGGGGCTCGGCTACGTCATCGGCCTCCGCTACAACGCGGTCATCGTCGCCGGCGGGCTCCTTTCCCACTTCGCCTTCATCCCCATCATCTGGTTCCTGGGACAACAATTCCCCCAGGCCGTCTATCCCGGGACCTCCCCCATCGCCGGGATGAGCGAGGTCCAGATCTTCACCACGTACGTCCGCAATATCGGCATCGGGGCCATCTTCATGGCAGGGGTCCTGGGCATCATCCGGTCCATGCCCGTGATGGTCCGCTCGTTGTCCTTGGGGTTCAAACAGATCTTCAAAGGCCGGAAAGGCGAGGCCGCGGAAGAGGCCCGGACGAACCGGGACATCAAGATGTCCACGATCATCCTCGGCCTCCTGGCCAGCTCCGCCGGGCTCTTTCTCTACTTCCTCTGGATCTCGAACCTCAAGTTCGCCGTTATCGGCGTCGTTATCTGCGTCCTTCTCTCCTTCCTGTTCACCACCGTCGCCGCCTACGCCATCGCCATCGTCGGTACGAATCCCGTCTCCGGGATGACCCTGATCACGATCATCCTTTCAAGCGTCATCCTCATCGGGGCCGGGCTTTCCGGGACCCAGGGCATGGGAGTGGCCCTCCTCATCGGAGCGGTCGTCTGCACGGCCCTGTCCATTTCAGGAAGCTTCATCACGGACCTCAAGATCGGCTACTGGCTGGGTGCGACGCCGAGGAACCAGGAGCGGTTCAAGTTCGCCGGCGTCCTCGTCGCCGCCCTGACGGTCGGCGTCGCCATCTATATCCTGGACAAGGCCTTTTCGTTCCGAAGCGGCGCCCTGGCCGCTCCCCAGGCCAACCTGATGGCGGCCGTCATCAAATCCCTCATGTCGCGCGAGCCGGTGACCTGGATCCTCTACGGCGTCGGGGCGTCGGTGACCATCGTCATGGAGATGGCCAAGGTCCCCTCGCTCGCCTTCGCCCTGGGCATGTACCTCCCGCTCCACCTGACGACGCCCCTCGTCGTCGGCGGCTTCATCTCCCACCTGGTGAAGGGTTCGACCAAGGACAAGGAACTGGCCGAGAAACGGCACAACCGCGGCACCCTCATCTGCTCGGGCTTCATCGCCGGCGGCGCCCTCATCGGGATCATCCTGGCCATCCTGAAGATGACGAAGCTCGACCCCTTCATTAGTTGGGGCGTCCCCATGATCCTCGAGAACGGCGTCTGGGTGGACGGACCCCCGGCGGCTTGGTACGCCAACTACGGCGAGGTCATAAGTCTCGTCGCCTTCGCCATTTTGCTCTGGTTCGTCTATTCCCAATCGAAGAAGGCAAAATAGGGGCATGACTGAAAAGGAGGAATCATGGCCATGATCAAATTGTTCCAGGCGGCCGACAGGGCCGTCAATCAATCCCTGAAGGTTCGTCCCGGGGAGAGTTTCCTGCTCGTCACGGACAAGCAGAAGATGGAGATCGCCGAGGCCCTGGCCTATTGGGCCAAGAAGGCGGGCGCCGAGACGACGACCTACCTCATGACCGAGACCCTGCGGCCGATCACGGGGCCCACCAAGCTCTTCAAGGAGCTCACGAAAAGGGCGTCGGTCCTCGTCTACATGCTCGACGCCAGGATCGAGGAGAAGCCGTTCAGGAGCTTCATGGTCGGCGAGGGGATGAAGCGCTCGAGGATCTGCATGATGCCGGGCATCACGCGGGACATGATGGAGCGCCTCGTCAACATCGATTTCAAGGACATGGACGTTTTCACCAGGAAGGTCGTCAGGGCCCTCAAGGACGCCGATGACGTCGTCATCGAGAACGCCGCCGGGACCCGCATCGAATTCAGCGTCAAGGGGCGGAAATGGGACAACGACAACGGGGACATCTCACACAAAGGCAAGCACGGCAACCTTCCGGCCGGGGAGTGTTACACATGCCCCGTGGAAGAGACGTTCTCGGGGAAACTCGTCATCAGCCTCATCGACGACAAGCTCGGCCGCGGCGAGATGGAATTCAAGCGGGGACGCCTCGTCCGGTGGAAGGGCAAAGGCATCGAGGCCATCGTCAAGAACATCGGGACGGATGAAACGGGCTTCATCGTCGGCGAGTTCGGCGTCGGCACGAACAAGGGCGCCAGGATCTCGCCGAACATGCTTGAGGCCGAGAAGGCCTTCGGAACCGTCCACTTCGCCATCGGCGACTCCTACGGCATCGGGAAGAACAAGAGCAAGCACCACTACGACGCCCTCGTGGACAAGGTGACGATCCGGGCCAAGGGAAAAACCATCGCGACGGCCGGGACGTTCATGATCTAGATAAGAATGTTCACGGGTCCCTCGGGGCTCCGGGCCGGCCTCTTAGTTGACGTCCGTACGGCGTAATTCTACCCGAAATTTGTGGATGCCAATCCCCAGCTTACGCACGTCCTCCCCATAGACGGGTTCAGACACCGAAAGCGCACCGGGAATCTCAAATTGTATCTTCAGGGTATTGTTAACAAGGTCCTTGGGTATCATCATCGTATATTCGCTTTCCCCATGCGTCTTTATGACCCATTTTCCCAATTGTGATCCATTGACACTGACGAAGACGTCCTGGTTCCCTGCTTTAAACAAATTCCCGCTCGGATGGAGGGATACTCTCAGGGTCAGATCTGATGGAGGGTTCTCAACCGGAAGAACCAATAAAGATCGTTGCCCTTCCGTCCAGGTAAATTCCTTGTCCGGCAGACACCACCCATAGTCAAGATAAGGGAGGCCGTTTCCCATGAGGCTCAGGGCCAGAGGGGATCCATATCGGTATAGGTTCCGGCGCAATTCAACGATTCCGTTCTTGGTAAACACGCGTCCAGAACGCCGCCATGCTCCGTCCTGCCAACTATATCCCGAAATCATATACTCAAACATTTCCGCATAGTAGGAATAATAGTCTCTCCCCGAATACATGAGAAACCTTCGTTCGCGGGTTTTGGTCTCATCGATCGCAAACATGGATGTGCCCGAATTTTTAATGGACACGCCCAGACTGGAAAACACCGTTGCGGGGATATCCGACAATGAAACCGGCGCATCCGAGATTCTCAGGGCCCCGCGAGAAGCGAGCGGCTTGACAAGGATCAAGGGAAGCGCGGTGACTCTGGAGGATTGAGTGACGATCCCCGTTCCCCTCTCCAATGGCATCCCCGATTGCAGAACGAAATCCTGATCTTGATATCCCGCGCCATGATCGCCAACGAGGAAGATGAGGGAGTTGTCATAGATTCCCAGCCGCTGGAGATTGTCCAGGAACATCGTTGCCAATTTGAGACCTGCGGTCGCATATCTTTTATAGTTTTGGCGATTCAGATCCATTTTTTCGTATTCCAGCTTTTCATTGAGGATCAAAGGGATATGCGGGATCCCGAGATGATAAAATTTAAATATGGACTTTGTCCCATCGAGTCTGGAATCGGACAACATCGTGTTCGTGAACCTGACGTCTTGGCTTAGGAGGAAAGCTTTTCGTGAAAATAATTCCCGTTTTCTTGAATATTTTCTTTTTTCGGAGTTAACCGTTCGTGGAATCGCATCTTTGGTGATGATGGGGGGCCCTTTCTTTGGGCGGCTGACAAAAAGTCGTTTGAAAACCCACTCTTGATGATTGTTGATTTTTCGTTTTAAGAAATGGGGCAAACACCGAAAGAGAGACAGGTCGTGGACATAGGCCATAGCGAGCTGCCTTTCTTTAAAAGGCAGTCCTCGAACAAAATTCGAAGCGATCTCGTTGGAATAATAAAGGCTGTAGCTCACTTTGGGAAACAGATCGACTTGCCAATTCTCCGCCTTGAGGACGTACGGGATAGAATTTGCTGTATAGGCGTCTTTTTTCCACCGTTCAAACGGCAGAGAATTATCGTAATACTTCCCGGTCAGCATCAGCGCTATGGAAAGCTCGCTAAATGGGTACCCCCCAAGCGAATTTCGAAAATAAGTGAATCCGTCAAAAGCCTTAGCGATGCCGGGAGAATCGTTGATGATCTCGTTGAAAACATCCGTCTGGAAGGAATCCAGGACAAGAATGATCACGTTTTTACGTTCCGAGAAAACAAATCGATCACGCACGTCAACAAGGTATTTTTTGAAGCTTGGAACCTCCTGCTGACCGAAGAAAAGGACCAGACAATAAACCGATTGAACGAGGATAAGGAAAATGCCGGCTCTCTTGGCGATCCTGAGAACAAGGGGCGAGAGGACGAATGCCGCGATCAAGACACCGATCCAAATCCCCCCATCGATGTATCCATACCTATTCATCGAAGGCCAGGGAATGTCTCTGCCGTCCATCGGACCGTAGGGCCATAACAAAAAATTCCCCTGCAGCCATATCAAGAACGCACCGCCGAAGAGGAGGGAAAGCCCCTTTTCCAGAAAAGCGGACCCCAGGGCCCCAAGGGCAGACAGGAATAAGAACAGAAATAGTGAAAACAAAACCGCAAGGCCGATCCCCGTGAACAGGAGATCGCCGTAGGTATTGGAGAACTCAAGAGCATTGGTCAGGTAAACCGTACTGGGCCCAAACACCGAGAGTGTCATCGTGAAAAACGCAACGATGACGATTCCCGGGGTTCTCATTTCAGACGGTTCGCTCAAACGATGTCTCATCCCAAATCCTCTTGAACCGATTGTGATCCGCCGTGCCGCGCCGGAAACAAAGCCCAATCATCATAGCATGCTCTATGGGATTGACCAAACTCTTCCGAACACCGAAATTCCCCAACCTCGGGCCCCGGGGGTTTAGTCCGAAGCGGTTTTTTAGCTCTGCGCGGCGATAGGCGCCCTCGACTTCGTTGAGAGGCCGGCTTTCCTCCCGGAGACCAATGGGAAAACGCTCGAGGAGATCGAAACGTGATGGGTCAAAGAACTCGGGAAGTGAAGATCGTCAGGAAGCCGGGTCAAGATGACCTGGGCCGGAGTCGGGCCCGGGATGGCCGGACGTTCCGCCGGGCCGGATTTCAATCGAAAAGGCGAAGGAGGTCCCCCGGCGAGGCGAGGAGAACTTCGGCCCCCCCGGCCTTGAGGTTCGCGGCGTCACGGAAACCCCAGAGCGCCCCCGCCGGATACATACCCGCAGCCCGGGCGGTTTCCATGTCGATGTCCGTGTCCCCGACAAAGACGAACCCGGCCGGCGGAAGGCCCATATCGGAGGCGATCCGCAGGGCCGCCGACGGGTCGGGCTTGAACGGCACGCCGGGGAGCGCCCCCAGGACGGCGTCGAAATCGAACGGGAGGAGTTCCCGGGTCATGATCTCTATAAAAGGATGAGACTTGTTCGACAGGACGGCGCTCCGGACGCCCCGGGCCTTCAGCCCTTCCAGGAGCTCCGGCACGCCGGGATAGGGCCGGCTGTGGTCCCTCCAGGCCAGGCCGTAAGCCTCCCTGTATTCCTGGACGATCTCGTCCACGAGGGCCTCGTCGCCGGCCCCGCCCGGCAAGGCCCTCCTGACGAGGACCTCCATGCCGTCCCCGACCATCCGCATGCAGTCCGCGATCGAGAAAGGCGGGAAGCCGCGTCTGCCAAAAACGAGGTTCATGGTCAGGGCGATGTCCTCGATGGTGTCGAGGAGGGTCCCGTCCAGGTCGAAGATGACGCCCGAAAACCGCACGGTCCGCTCAGGCTCCGGCCGCTTTCTCCAGCCGTTTCATGATCGAGAAGATGAAGGTCGCCGAGAGGAGACAAGCCACAACAAGGATCAGCCATAGAAGCCACAGCGGGAGCGCCATCCACAGCCCACCCATCAGCCCGACGAGGAGGATGCCGATGCCGGTGGCTGCGAACCACCCGCCCTGCATGAGACCCTTGTATTTGGGTGGGGCAACCCTAGAAACGAAGGAGATGCCGATAGGGCTCAAGAAAAGCTCGGCGATCGTGAGCAGAAAATAGGTCGAGATCAGCCAGGTGACCGAGACCTGCGAAGCGGGAGGGGCAACCTGGCCGCCGAGTGACTTTGGGCTGGGAAGGCCCACAGAGCCAGCGACGAGAATAGCGAAGGCCAGTGCCGTCAGCAGCATGCCGAAGCCGATTTTCCTGGGGGATGAAGGTTCCTTGCCCTTTCTGTTCAAGTGGCCGAAGATACCGATGAGGATGGGCGTCAGGGCGACGATGAAGAACGGGTTGAAATGCTGGAACCGCTGTGGTTGGAAGGGGTTGATGTCGAGGTAGCCGCGATAACGCAGATAAGCCAGAACGGCGAAACCGGCGAAGGCCACGCCGCCGATAGCCCTGGATAGGGAGCTCGATTTCTTCTTCAGCAGGAAAACCAGCCCGATGGCTGACAGAAAGACGGTTAGGAGCCCGGTCAGGTCGAACCAGAGGTTCGTCAGCTTGCCGACCGCGGGCACTGTATAATCGCGGGCGAAATACGTCATGGTGACGGCGCTCTCCTGGAAGGCCATCCAAAAGAAGATGACGACAAAAAAAACCAGGCCGAGGACGACGAGTCGTTCCTTGGTCTCCTGCGGGGTCAGCTCGACCACCTGGCCGCGGAGAGCCTCGGACTTCGATTTCTGCCTTTCGCTGAGGTCGGCATGCTTGTAGGATCTCCGGAAACCCCAGAAGATCAGCATGGAAACGATCAGGCTGAGGCAGGCCACTCCGAAACCGTAATGGTAGGACTTGCTGAGGGCGTTGAGATATTGCTCGGAAAAAGTCTTGAGGGTTTCGAGCGTCACGCCCGCGTCCTGGCTTTGGGCGATCATCAAGTAGGAAGAGGCGTCCGCCAGCTTGCCTTTGACGAAATCATTGGCCAGCGCCGGAATCCTCGCGTCATAGAAATAATGGGACAAGGACAGGATCCAATTGACCACCTTTTCAGAAGCCGTCGGCGCGAACATAGCGCCAATGTTGATGCCCATGTAAAATATATTGAAAGCCCTGTCCCGGAGATGGCTGTATTTGAGATCGTCATAGAGGTTCCCGACCAGGGCCTGCAGGTTCCCTTTGAAAAGACCGGTTCCCAAGGCAATGACGGCCAGGGCGCCGATGACGAGAGGAAAGCCGGTGGCCATCTTGGACGGAAGCGCCAGAAGGATATAGCCGAGGAACATCGTCACGAGGCCGATGCTGACGGTTTTTCCGTAGCCGAGGACCTTGTCGGCCAGGAAGCCGCCGAGGAGCGGCAGAAAATAGACACCGGCCACAAACACGGAATAGCAGAACGCCGCGCGGCCGGCGGTCATGCCGTATTTCGCCTGCATGAACAGGACGAAGATGCTGACCATGGTGTAGAAGCCGAACCTCTCGCCCATATTGGCCAGGAACGCGACGAACAGCCCCTTGGGATGTCCTTTAAACATGATTCACCGCCCTGGAACGAAGATTTGAAATGGCTGGAAACGCTCTCAACAGAGCCCTATTATAAGACCGGCGCCGGGATTTTTCACCTGATTTGTTTAAGAACGATTTCACGTTCGGATGATATCCAGCAGGAGCGATTTCACACGGTCTTCGAGAGCGTTCCTGAAGGCCTCGACGGTCTCCGTGGCGCTGCTTTTCATGTGGTCCTTGACGAACATAGGCCCGCCGACGTTGACTTTGACAGTCCCGGGGACGGGAAACGGGAGATGCGTCCCGAAAATGGCCAGAGGAGTCACGGGGACGGAGAGGAACTCCTCCTGATAGAGATCATAGGCCATGAGCGAGGCGCCGCGCCTGAAGCGCTTGACATAGGGGTTGGCGTCCTTGGGGTCGATGCGGCCGCGCCCTTGGAGGGCGATGACGGCCCGGCCCTTCTTGAGGTAGTCTTCACACTTTCTGATGGCAACGGCCCGGCCGCCATCCAGGTCCACGGGGATACTCCCGACCCTGGCGATGTTGGACGAGATGAAGTCGACGACCAGGGCGTAGAACGGATTGAGGAGGAGGTGGAGGACGAGGCCGAAGTCCTTCAGGTGGCGGTGGAGATGCTTGCGGACGAGGAAGCTGAAATCGCTCTTGTTGAAGATCATCTTGTTGGCCGTGAAGAAGATGGGCCGGGGAACGATCTTGAACAGCAGCCCGACATCCTTGTGGCTTCCGATGTGGTTCCCGACGATGATATTGGGGCCCTGGAGGACGAAGTTCTCCCTTCCCCGGACCTCGATCTTCTTAGGAAAAAGGGCAAGGTTGGTCAGGCGCAGGACGCCCTTTTCCACCCGTTTCAACTCGCTTTCAAAACTGGCCATGGTTCGGGAAGTTCATTGTATGGGTCCGCGCGGACCTTGTCAATCGCCGCGAAGAGTGATATTTTATGGCTTCTCAATGAACGGCCGGGAGAACGCCATGATTACGTTCATCCGAAACGGGCAGGTCTTCGCACCGGAGCCTCTGGGCATCCGGGACGTTGTGACCGCAGGAGGCCGGATCGTCGCCGTCCGGGGGTTCGGGTCGGTCCGGGTGGAAGGGACGGACGTGACGACGATCGACGCCTCCGGGAAATGCGTCGTCCCGGGCTTCATCGACACGCACGTCCACATCCTGGGGGGAGGGGGCGAAGGCGGGCCGGCCACAAGGGCCCCCGAGATCCGGGTCGAGGACATCGTCTCGAGCGGCGTCACGACACTGGTCGGCTGCCTGGGAACGGACGGCATCACCCGGCACATGGAATCCCTTCTGGCCAAGGCCCGGGGGCTCGAGACCGAGGGGATCTCGACCTTCATCTATTCCGGCTCCTACGAAGTCCCGGTCCGGACATTCACGGGGAGCGTCCGAAGGGACCTCATCCTCATCGACAAGGTCATCGGCGCCGGCGAGATCGCCATCTCTGATCACCGTTCTTCTCAACCGACGTTCGAGGAGTTCGCCCGGCTGGCGGCCGAATGCCGGGTCGGGGGCATGCTGGGCGGTAAGGCCGGCGTCCTCCACTGTCACCTCGGGGACGGGCCGCGACGCCTGGAGTATTTCTTCCGGTTGCTCAGGGAGACCGAGATCCCGCCGACGCAGGTCATGCCCACCCATGTCAACCGCAACCGCGAGCTCTTCGAGGAAGGCATCCGGTGGATCAAGGCTGGAGGGTTCATCGACCTCACGACCGGTCCCGACCCGGACCCCGTCAAGGAGCCCGATGTCTCCATCGAGGACTGCGTCCGCCTCTTTCAAGAGAACGGAGTGCCGGCGGACCGCTGGACGGTGAGCTCGGACTCGAACGGCAGCTTCCCGGTCTTCGACAAGAGCGGCCGTCTCGTCGCGCTGACCATCGCCTCGCAGAGGGACCTCTTCAGGAAGTTCCGCGACGTCGTCCGGAAAGGCCTCCTGAAACTCGAGGACGCTCTCCGGCCGTTCGCGTCGAACGCCGCCGATTTCTACAAGCTCAGCCGCAAGGGCAGGATCGCCGAAGGCCGGGACGCGGACATCCTCATCCTGAACGAAAACCTGGAGCTCGACACGGTCATCGCCGGAGGGCGCCGGATGATGGAGGGCGGAAAGGTCATCGCCCGGGGAACCTTCAGCGCCTGAGCCCCGGGGAAAGAACGATGGAAGAGCCGAAATCTCCGGATGGCCGGATCCCCAGGCGCCCGAGTTTTGCCGTCGCCCTCGTTCCCCTCGTCCTCATGGGCCTCCTCCTCGGCGTCGGGTACGGGATCTACAAGATCAAACCCCAGGTCCTTCTCGTGACCGCGGCCTTCCTCACCGGCGGCCTGGGATTTCTTCTCCGCTTTTCCTGGAAGGATATGGAGCGGGGCATCGTGGACAGCATCCACAAGGCGATGCCGGCCATCCTGATCATGCTCTGCGTCGGGGTCCTCATCGGCGCCTGGATCTCCTGCGGGACGATCCCCATGGTCATCTATTACGGGCTGAAGCTCATCTCGCCCAAGTTCTTCCTGGTGACGGCCTGTCTCGTCTGCACGATCACCTCGCTGGCCACGGGGACGTCGTGGGGGACGGTCGGGACGCTGGGCGTCGCCTTCATCGGGATCGCCATAGGTCTGGGGATCCCGATGGGGCCCGCGGCCGGGGCCGTCGTCGCCGGCGCCTATTTCGGCGACAAGATGTCGCCTCTCTCCGACATCCCCAACCTGGCGTCCGTGACCGCCGGGGCGAACCTCTTCGACCACATCAAGCACATGTTCTGGTCGGGCTTCCCGGCCTGGCTCATCGGCCTCGGGATCTATTTCTTCGCCGGACTCAATTACGGCGGCCGGGTCCTCCAATCCGACACCATGGTCCTCATCACGGAAACGCTCCGAAAGAGCTTCCGCTTCAACCTCTGGCTCCTCCTGCCCATGGTCATCGTCTTCGTTTTCGCCATCGCCAAGAAGCCGACGATCCCCGGCATGCTCCTTTCTTCGGCGGTCGCCGCGGGGCTGGCGGTCATCTTCCAAAAGGCCCCGATCATGGAGATCGCCGCGGCTATGAACACGGGCTATCCGGCGCACACCGGGGTGGCTGTCGTGGACAAGCTCATCTCCCGGGGCGGGATGATGAGCATGATGGAGACCCAACTCGTCGCCTTCACGGCCTTCAGCTTCGGCGGCATCATGCAGAAGACGGGGATGCTCGCGGTCATCCTCGACAGGGTCATGAAATTCGCGGACAAGGTCTGGAGCCTGGTCCTGACGACCATCGGGACGGCCGTCCTCACCGCCCTCGTCACGGGGAGCTCCTATCTCTCCATGATCATCCCGGCCGAGCTCCTGGGCGACGCTTACAAGAAGAAAGGGCTGGCGGCCAAGAACCTCTCCCGGATCATCGAGGAAAGCGGGGGCATCATCGTCCCGCTCATACCCTGGAGCATGGCGGGCGTCTATATCACGGGCACGATCGGCGTCCCTACGTTGAGCTATCTCCCCTGGGCCTTCATGAATTATGTTTCTGTGGTCATCCTGGCGATCTATGGATTCACGAAGTTCACCATGGCGCCGAGGGTCCGGGAGGACGAGACGCAGGCGGGAAGCTGACGGTCCTATTCCTTTTCCCCGGGGTGATCCAGGGCCTTCTTGAATATTTCTTCCGCCTCATCGTGCTTCTTTTTCTGGAGCTCGAAGGTCGCCTCGCAATAGGGGCAGACGACCGGGAACACCGAGTCCTTCGCATCCATCATAATCCGAATTATGTATCAGAAAACGGGCGCTTCGGCAAATCCCGATCCCCTCAAGGGGTTTCGATGAGGAGGACCAGAGAACGCCCCGCGGGAACCTCTTCAAGGATGAGCTCCAGGACCTTGGAAAATAGAGAGTCTTTCATCGTTCGCCCACAAAACAGATAACGCGGCCTGCCGGGGAATATTCTCAAATCCGCGACGGATCTTGATGCCGCGACTTCTCACGATAGCGTTTTCCCGAATCTCGAACCGTTCTTTTGGGAGTTTAAAAATATTAGTGAATATAGCCCAGCGTCTTCAGTTCTTCGATGGCTTCGCGGTCGGCATCCTGATTGCGCAGGCTTTTTTTGTTTTTATCCAGGGCATAGCTGGTATACCTCAATTTTCGGTCCAGTTTGAAAATATCTCTCAACGGCTGGCCGTCCATGGTCTTGTCAAGCGGCAGACCGAACAGGTAGAGCACGGTAGGCGTGATGTCGAATACGCCGGCCCGGACGATTTTGCCCGGCCGCACCGCCGGCCCCTTGACCAGCAAAATGCCGGGAGGCGCCGGCATATCGTCGGGCAGATTGTAATGGTCGTAACCACGGGAGAAAAGGCTGAATCCGTGGTCGGACATGACCAGGAAATAAGCATCCTTGAATTTCGGATCCTGCATGTATTTGGCCAGGATCCGTTCCATGGAGCGGTAAACCGGCTCCATGGCCGCGGCAATCCGGGCCATGATTTCGGGCTGCTGCTCCACCGCCGGGGCATGACGGCCGTCACCGCCGAAGGCTTGTCGGAGATAATCGTCGGGGAACAAATGCAAAACGAAATGCTGCACGATGTCGGGCAGGCGGAAATAAGAAATATAAAGATCGGCTTTTTCAGCATGGAACAGGTATTCGCTGACATCTTCGATCAGGGCATCCTGCATGACAAAGGAGCGGGAATTCAGCAGGAGGAAGTTATTCTTGAAATCCTTTCCGGGATGGACCTTCTGAAAGAGTTCGCGGAAATCGGGCACGCCGATTCTTTGCAGCGTTTCCTCGTAATTGCGGCGGATCACTTTTTTCAAGCGGTAAAAATACATGGGCGGATAGACCGAATCGGCATAGCTGTCGATGAATTCCGGTTTCTTCAATATCATGCGGCGGAAGCGATCGGACACCACCACGCCGTGGATATGGTCGGGGGGGTCGCTGACAAACCAATTGATGACCACGCTGCGCAGGCCGAAGCGGTCCAGCATCTGCCACAGGGACGGCACACGCTTTTCAGAATTGCTGAACGGAACCTGGAGGTTATTCTTTTTGAGATAGGCAAAATCCAGGATACCGTGCTTGTCCATCGATTTGCCGGTGGCGATGCTGGTCCAGACCACCGACGATTTGGTGGGCTTGACCGTTTGGAAATCGGCCCAGGCGCTTTCCTTCTTCAATTGCTTGATAAAGGGAAGTTTGCCGGCGGCGATCAGGGGATCGATAGTCGGCCAGCCGGCGCCGTCGAAACCCAGGATGACCACTTTCACCTTTTCCTTTGGCGGCGAGCCGCACACGAGCAGCGACAAACAGGAAACCGTTATCAATAGCGTTTTTAGAATTTTCAGCCACATTCGGGTTTCACTATAGCACATATTTAAGATGAGTCAACCGATCCACCGTCAGGAGATCCCCGACCTATTTCGGATTCGTTGGCCGTAAAGCAGACCCGTAGGCCGCGCTATTGGCCGAAGAGGTTCATCTTGACGCCGTCGGACGAGGCATAAAAGCGGAACACCGGGATCCCAAACGCGCGGCGGGCGGTCGTCATCATCGTCTCCTTGCCGATGAACCCGGTCATGGAGTCCGGGACGAAGTCCTGCATGAAGCGCATGGCCGGGGGACGGCGCAGAATCTTCTCCATCCGAGGACAGATCATGATGCCGCGACTTCCCACTGTAACGTTTTTCCGCTGGCGGCCGTATAAAAGAGTGGATATTTTTATCCCAAGGCATAAACTATGAGTTTATGTTCGTCATTTTCCCGGCATTTGGGCGTGGACCGGCCCGCGGTCCATGCATGGAGTCCGCATGAAGAAGACAAGAACCGGAATACCGGCTATCGCCCTGGCCCTATCGATCCTCGCCGCCGTGCCGGCCTCGGCGCAGGAGGCGGGCGCCAAGAGCGATATCGAAGCCCTCAAGAAGACCGCCCCCAGAATCTTCATCGACTGCGGGGACTGCGACATCGATTATATCCGGACGGAGATCACTTTCGTGAACTACGTCCGGGACAGGAAGGAAGCCCAGGTCCATGTCCTCATCACGACGCTCCGCACGGGAAGCGGCGGACGGGAGTACACGCTGTCCTTCATCGGGCAGAACGAATTCGCCGGGCTGGACGACACCCAGCAGTATTATTCCAACAAGACGGACACTGAGGACGAGGTCCGGGCAGGTATGGTCAGCGCCCTCAAGATGGGACTCCTGGGCTACGTCGCCCGGACCCCCATCGCCGGGCGCGTTTCGATCGATTATCAACAGGAGGAAAAGCCGGGGTCCGCCGTCGATAAGTGGAAGTCCTGGGTCTTCAGCCTGAGCGCCAGCAGCCATTTCAGCGGCGAGGCCTCGATGAATTACAGGTATCTGAGCACGTCGTTCTCCGCCAGCCGGGTCACCCCTGATATCAAGATCGTGTTGTCCCTCGGCGGCAATTATGAGAAGAACCACTTCGTCTACGAGGACGAGACGATCGACAGCCTTTCGAAAGGCCTGGAGTTCGAAAGCCTGGCCGTCAGGAGCCTCGGAGACCACTGGTCCGCCGGCGCCTACGTTTCGGCGGAATCGTCCACCTATCAGAACCTCGAATCCGCCGTCAATCTCTCGCCCGCGATCGAGTTCGATCTTTTCCCCTATTCCCAATCGACACGGCGGCAGCTCCGCTTCCTCTACAAGTTCGGCTTCAAGGTTGTCCGTTACAAGGAGATCACCATCTTCGACAAGCTTCGGGAGAATCTTTGGAACGAGTCCTTGGCGACAACGTTCGAGATCAAGGAGAAGTGGGGATCGATCAGCGCGACGCTCGAAGGGTCGCACTATTTCCACGACTTCCGCAAGAACCGCCTGGAGCTCTTCACCATCGTCCAGCTCAAGCTCCTCAAGGGACTCAGCGCCTACTTCATTGGAAGCGGGTCGAAAGTCCGCGATCAGCTGTCCCTGATCAAGGGAAGCGCCTCGCTCGACGAGGTCCTCCTGCGCCGCAGGCAGCTTCGGACGAACTACAATTACTTCATCTCCGTAGGCCTGAGCTATACGTTCGGGTCCATCTTCACCAACGTCGTCAACCCGAGGTTCGGCTCGGAGGGCTCGGGCGGCGTCCAGATCAGCGTCGAGGATTGAAGGGACCGGGAGACATGCGGATGATCAAAACGGACGGAACGGCGGAAATGAAGGTCAAGGCGACGGTCCGGCTCATCGGCGTCCTGGTCCTGGCGCACATCAACCTGGTCCCCGGAGCCTATGGACAGGAAACGCAGGCGGGCGGGCGGAAAAGCGCCCCCAGGGTCTACGTCGAATCCGCAGCCCCGGAGGCCGGGACGATCCTGAAGGACATCGCGTTCATCAGCCCCGTGAGGACCCGCGAAGAAGCCGATGTCGAGGTCCGGATCACGTCCGAGGCGTCCGGGACCGGGACAGACTACACGCTCGCTTTCAAAGGGCTCAAGGATTTCGGCGGGACCGGCCAGGTCCTGAAATACTCCGCCGCGAAGACGGACGCGGCAGACGAAACCAGGAGCGGTCTGACTCAGACGCTCAAGATGGGCCTGATGCGTTATGTGGCCAGAACCGACGCGGGCAGTCGGGTCCGGATCAGCCTCCAAGAGAAGGTCAATCCGACGTCGGTGATCGATAAATGGAACTTCTGGGTGTTCAGCATAAGCGTGGACGGGTTCTTCCAGGGGGAGACGTCCTACAAGAGCCGGATGACGTTCGGGTCGCTCTCGGTCAACAGGGTCACGCCCGGGATGAAGATCCGGATGAGCCTGGGCGCTTCTCACACGGGGGACGAGTATGTCTACGAGGGCGAAACGATCAAGAGCGCTTCGGACAACCGGAGTTTCGAGGGGCTTTTCGTCAAGAGCCTCGACGACCACTGGTCGGCGGGGGGTTACGTGTCCGTGGATTCCTCGACCTTTCAGAACATCAGGTCCAGGATCGACGCCGCGCCGGCCGTCGAGTACGACCTCTTTCCTTACTCCGAGTCGACCAAGAGACAGCTCCGGTTCCTGTATCGAGTGGGATTCAGCCTCGCCCGGTACCGAGAAGAGACGATCTACGATAAGACCCGGGAGAATCTCCTCCAGGAGCACCTCGAGGTCGCTCTGGAGCTCAAGAAAAAATGGGGGACGATCAGCACTTCGTTCGAGGCGTCGAACTACTTTCACGACTTCCGGAAGAACCAGCTGGAGCTTAACGGCGAGATCTCCGTCCGCGTCTTCAAGGGCCTGTCCTTCAACATTCACGGCGGCGGGGCCAGGATCCACGACCAGATCTTCCTGCCCAAGGGAGGCGCGACCCTCGAGGAAGTCCTCCTCCAGCGCAGGCAGCTTCGGACGAACTATGACTATTTCTTCTCCGTCGGGTTCAGCTACTCCTTCGGCTCGATCTTCAGCAACGTCGTCAACCCGCGCTTCGGCAGCAGCGGCGGCGGCGTCTCCATCCGGATCAGCCAATAAACCAGGGACACAATACCCATTTCCGAATTACGATTTTCCCCCCTGGATTTCGGACCAAAAAAATCGGAAATTGGTATTGTGTCCCCGATGACACACATTGGAAATCGCGACGGGAAAAGATATAATAAGCGCCCTATCATGATCCGCCGCGATTTCATGAAAACCGCCGTCGCCGCCGCGGCCGGCTTCGCCATCGTCCCCCGCTTCGTCCTCGGCGGCCAGGGCTACACGGCGCCTTCGGACGAGCTGACCAAGGCCGTCATCGGCGTCGGAGGCATGGGCAAAACCCACCTCACTTACGAGGGCTCGCGGCTCCTCGCCGTCTGTGATGTGGACGCCGGCCATCTCAAGGAAGCGCTCGAGATCGGCGGCCCCGGCGTCAAAGGCTACAAGGACTTCCGTGAAGTCCTCGAGCGTCCCGACATCGACATCGTCCACGTCGCCACTCCTCCGCACTGGCACGCCTTGATATCAGCCGCCGCGGCCGAGGCCGGAAAGGACGTCTGGTGCGAGAAGCCGATGACACGGACGATCGGAGAGGGCCGGAGGGTCGTCGAGGCGGTCCAACGCCGCGGCCGGATCTTCCGTGTCAACACATGGTTCCGCTTCGAGGACGATTTTTATGGCTTCGGGACGTCCACCGCGCCCATCAAGAAAGCCGTCGTCAACGGCCTATTCGGCTGGCCGCTCAAGGTGACCGTGAGCGGCATCACGGGCTTTGACTGGAAGTTCAACTGGAGCGGCAAGACCTACCTGCCGCCCCACCCGGTGCCCCCGGAGCTGGATTACGACTTCTGGCTCGGGCCCGCGCCGTGGAAGCCCTACCACCCGCACCGCGTTCACCGGACCTTTCGCGGCTACTGGGACTATGACGGCGGCGGGCTGGGCGACATGGGCATGCACTACCTTGACCCGGTCCAATATTTCCTGGATAAGGACCGGACGAGCCCGGTCGAGATCGAGGCCGACGGCCCGGAGCAGCACCCGGACGCCTGTGGGAGCTGGCGCCGCATCCGGATGCGATATTCCGACGGCTGCGAGATCGTCCTCGACAGCGAGAACCGCGACGTCGATGCGCCGTTCATAGAGGGCCCCGAAGGCAGACTCTGGCGCGGATTCAGGTCCGACATCCCGAACATCCAGGAGAAGCTGGCCTCCCTCCCCGACCCGGAGCCGCGCGTCACGGACTTCATGCGGGCCGTGCGAACGCGGCGGAAGTTCGCCCTTAACGAAGAGAACGGCCACCGCTCCTGCACCCTCGTCAACCTGGGCAAGATCGCCGTCCGTCTGGGCCGGCCGCTTCGCTTCGACCCGGAAGGACAGCTCTTTATCGGCGACGAAGGGGCCAACCGGTTCATCGACGAGCCCATGCGCGCGCCGTGGAAATTATGAGAAACAATCATAGATCCCTTATGGCCCGGCCGGTCCTGTCGATCCTGGCGGTCCTTATAGTTCTTCATTTGGCGTCTTCGGGAGCTGCCGCCATGGCCGACCGGACCCCGATCCAACTCAAAGTTACGAACATCCTGGGCAAATACCCTGCCCGAGGCGCCGCCGAAATGGACGGTTTGGCCGCTCGACTCCTGTCCCTCGGCCGCGAAGGCGTCCTGGAGGTCTGCCGCAGGCTGGCCGGTCCCGGGAAAGCCCCGGACGCGAGCGCCCGTTATGCCGTCGACGGCCTGTCGCTCCATGTCAGCCGTCCCGGAGGCGCCGAAAAGGAAAGACTTCTCTATGTCGGCGCCCTCCTCGCCGCCCTCGACAAAGCTCCGGACGCGGACGTCAAGGCCTTCATCATCAGCCAAGTGCAGATCGCAGGGAAAGGAGAGGCCGTCAAGTCTCTCACAAGATACGTCAAGGACCCAAGACTGGGCGAGCCCGCAACGCGGGCCCTCCTGACCATTCGGACCCCTGAAGCCGAAAAGGCCCTGTTCATGTCCCTCGGCCCGTCAACGGGGATGAATCGGATTGCCATCATCAAAGCTCTGGGCGACCTCGGAAGCCGGGCTGCCGTAAAGAGCCTCCTGCCTTTCGCGGATACCCGGGACGACGGCCTCCGCGAAGCGGCCCTTCAAGCTCTGGCCGCAATAGGAGATCGTCGGGCCGAAAAAGTCCTGAGCACGATCCCCATCGTGTCCTCGGCTGTCGAAAGGGCCAAGGCGGTTTCCCGCTATCTTCTCTTCGCCCGGCGCCAGACCGGGGCCGGCCAAAAGGACGCGTGCGTCCGGATCTGCCGGAATATGATCGATAAGCTTGCCGCTTCCGAGGAGAGCCAGGTCCGTTCGGAAGCCCTGTCGCTCCTCGTCGAAACGATCGGGAAGGACGCCATGGACGATCTTGTCCGGGCCATGGATTCTCCCGACCGACAATACCGCGGCCGCGCCCTGGAGCTTGCGGCCCGGGTCCCGGGACAAGAGGCCACCGGAAAATGGCTTGGCCGGATCTCCGAGGTTCCGCCTGAAGCCCGGGCCGACATTATCGACATGCTGGGCGAACGCGGAGACAAGACCGCCCTGCCTCTCCTCCTGGAAAACCTCAAGGACGTGGAGAAAGCCGTCCGCCTGGCGGCCATCCCGGCCGTCTTCAAGCTCGGCGGCCGCGAAGCGCTCCCAAACCTGATGCCGCTCCTCTCGGCCGGGGACGACGAAGAGATCGCCCTGGTCAAGCTTGCGCTCCTGGGCGCCCCCGGCGAATTGGCCGTGACCCTGGCGGCGGGGGCGTTCGCGGATGCCCCTCCCCTCGCCAAAAAAGCGTTGATCGAGGTCCTCGCCGCCAGGCAGGCCCGCGAGCACGCGGATCTTATCTGGGAGGCGGTCAAAGACGGGAACGAGGTCGTTCGTCCCGCGGCCCTGGCCGCGCTCGAGAACGTCGTCTGGGGGGACGACCTGCCGCGGACGATCGACCTCCTGCTCACGGCCACTTCACCCGCCGAGGTCTCATCCCTTCAGAACGCTCTCGCGGCTGCCGCCGGCCTGATCCCTGATCCGGAAAGACGTGCCGACCTCATCCTGGCGGCTCTCGAAAAGGAAAAGGGAGCGCGGCGGGCCGACCTCGTCCGGGTGCTGGCGAGGATCGGGGGCGCGAAGGCCCTGCAGACCGTTGTCGCGGAAACGAAGAGCCCAGACCCTCGGACCCAAACCGCCGCGGTCTATGCCCTTTCCAACTGGCCGGACATGGGCGCCTCGGAAGCCCTGCTCGACATCGCCCGGACGGCCGACGACCGCAAGTACGGTTATCTGGGCGTCCAAGGCTACGTCCGGCTCGTGAACGCTTCCGGGATGCCCGCGGACCAAAAGCTCGGCTCCCTGAAGGGCGTTCTGGAGGCCGCGAGAGAAACGAACGAGAAGAATATCGTCGTCGCCGGACTCGCGAACGTCAGGACGGGAGAATCTTTCCGGACGGCGTTGCTCCTGCTTTCCGATCCGCTTTTCAGGGCCAAGGCCGCCGAAGCGGCCGCCCGGATAGCCATGCCCATGCCGGGCGACAAGGGCCTCGCCGGAGTCGAGACGGCCCGCCGACTCAAAAAAACCGAGGCGTTCCTCGAGGACGAATGGTTCCGGGAACAGGTCGAGCGCCGGGCCACCGATATCCTCGTTGAGGAAGGTTTTGTTCCCCTTTTCAACGACGAAGACCTGCTCGGCTGGAAGGGACTTGTGGAAGACCCGGTCAAACGGCCCAAAATGTCTCCGGTCGAGCTCCGCGCGGCCGGGCAAAAGGCCGACGAGGATATGCGCCTTCATTGGAAGGTCCTGGACGGCGTCCTTGTCTTCGACGGAAAGGGTCAGAGTCTGTGCACGACGCGGGATTACGGAGATTTCGAGCTCTTTGCGGACTGGAAGATCGAACCCGGCGGCGATAGCGGCATCTACCTCCGGGGGTCGCCCCAGGTCCAGATCTGGGACCCGGCCAAGGGGCCGGAGGGATCGGGGGGCCTCTACAACAATCAGATAGGGCCGTCAAAGCCGCTCGTCCCGGCCGACAACCCGGTCGGCTCCTGGAACACGTTTCACATCCTGATGGCCGGCGAGCGCGTCACAGTTTACCTCAATGACGTTCTGGTCACGGACGGCGTCATCATGGAGAATTACTGGGAGCGCGGCAAGCCGATCTACGCGACCGGGCAGATCGAGCTCCAGGCGCACTCGACGCCGCTCGATTTCAAGGACATCTATCTCCGCGAGATCAAATAGATGCCGTATTCGCCCCGTCCATCCCGAGGACCGCGGGAGGCATCCAAAATTGCCGATGGGACGTAAGCCAGAAGTAAGAATCCTATCGACGATTTTGGGAAGCGGGATTCGCCTCATAATCTCCTTGATAGAAACGAGGAAGCATCTCTTTTTGTGTGATATAGACAATGGCGCAGGGGCGATGCCCGGAGGAGGTCGTTGAAGGGCGGAGCGGGCACGGATCCTCGACCGGAGGGAGAGGAGAGCGGAGCCCGGAGCCGAAGCGGCCTGGCTCGCCGGGCCAGGCCGCGGCCGACGGAGGGCGCGCCCCGAGCCTGAATTCCTTCTCACGCGAAAAGAGATGCTTACTAGAAACGAACAAAAGTTGACTACGGAAGCTTTGTGCAGATATAGTATGTCCAATGTCCATCCTGACGAAAATTGAAAGATGAAGGGAGGAGAATCATGAAATCCATTTCGCGTAGAGAATTCATGGGCAAGACCGCGGCGGCCGCGGCCGGATTGATGATCGTCCCCAGGCGCGTCCTGGGCGGCAGGGGCTACCAGGCGCCGAGCGACATCCTGAACATCGGCTGCATCGGCGTTTGGGGCAAGGGCTCGTCGGACATCCTGAGCGTCAGCACCGAGAACATCGCCGCCCTCTGCGACGTCGACGACACCATGATGGCCAGGTTCATGGGCATGGAGGAAATGCCCGCGGAAAAGAAGCCGATGTTCGAGAAAGCCGCCAAGTACCGCGACTTCAGGAAGATGCTTGAGGCGGAGAAGTCCCTCGATGCCATCACGGTCTCGGTCCCCGACCACAACCACGCCGTCATCGCCATGGCGGCCATGAAGATGGGCAAACACGTCTTCTGCCAGAAACCGTTGACCCACACGATCAAGGAAGCCCGGCTCCTGGCTCTCGAAGCGAAAAAGAGGAACCTCGTCACCCAGATGGGGAACCAGGGCCACGCCGGCGAAGGCGCCCGCCTGGTCAACGAGTGGATCTGGGACGGCGCGATCGGCGACGTCACCGAGGTCCACGTCTGGACCGACCGCCCCATATGGCCCCAGGGCATCGACGCCCCCAAGGAGATCCCCTCCTGCCCGTCCACCCTGGACTGGGACGTTTGGATCGGCCCGTCGCCCTTCCGGCCTTACCACCCCGCCTACCATCCCTTCTCCTGGCGCGGCTGGTGGGACTTCGGGACCGGCGTCGTCGGGGACATGGGCGCCCACCTGCTCGACCAGCCTTTCTGGGCCCTCAAGCTGGGCCACCCCCTGACCGTCCAGGCCAGCTCGACGCCCTTCACCGCGGATTCCTACCCGATGGCCGAGATGATCACCTACAGCTTCCCGGCCCGCGGTAAGATGCCTCCGGTCAAACTCGTCTGGTCCGACGGCGGCCTGATGCCGGCCCGGCCGAAGGAGATCGAGAACGGCCGGATGATGGGCGACGAAGGCGGCGGCTGTCTGTTCGTCGGAAGCCGAGGCATGCTCATGTGCAGCACCTATGGCGCGAACCCGCGGCTCCTTCCTGAAAAGCTGATGCAGGAATACAAGAGGCCCGAGAAGACCATCCCCCGCTCGCCCGGGATCCACGAGGAATGGGTCGCCGCCATCAAAGCCGGCAAGAAGTCGACAACGGACTTCGCCGAATACTCCGGTCCGCTGACCGAGGTCATGCTCCTCGGCAACGCCGCCCTCCGAGTCCAGGCCCTGAAGACCGTCCTCGAATGGGACCCGGTCAAAATGGAGTTCCCCAACCTGCCGGAAGCCAACAAGTATATCCATGCGGACTACCGGCCCGGCTGGTCCCTGTAACCCATACGGGAGGCCAAGTGAATAACGCACAAAGTCTCATCATTTTCTCTGTCATGCTGATCGGTCTCGCGGCGGCCGCCAGCGCCGAAACCAGCGCCGCAACCGGGGCCCGGGATGACCCCATGACCAAGTGGCCGGTCCACAACATGAACCGTCCGTTGCCCCCGGTCGTCACGCCCCGGCCTGCTGGACCTCCCGTGCCTCCGCCGTCGGACGCTATCGTGCTCTTCGATGGCCAGGACCTCTCCCTCTGGGAGGACGGCAAGGGCCGACCTGCCGGATGGAAGGTCGAGAACGGCGCCATGGAGGTCGTGGACAAGACCGGTTCCATCCGGACGAAGCAGGGGTTCGGCGACTGCCAGCTCCACGTTGAGTGGGCGGCCCCGGCCGTGGTCAAGGGCGAAGGGCAGGAGCGGGGAAACAGCGGCGTCTTTCTGATGGACATGTATGAGGTCCAGGTCCTCGACGGTTACGACAACAGGACCTACGCCGACGGTTCGACGGCCGCCCTCTACGGCCAGTACCCGCCGCTCGTCAACGCCTGCCGCAAGCCCGGCGAGTGGCAGACCTTCGACATCATCTTCCACCGGCCGCTCTTCGACAAGGGAGGAACTCTCCTCATGCCGGCGCGGATGACCGTCATCCACAACGGGGTCCTCGTCCACGACAACGACGTGCTTACCGGGCCGACGGCCCACAAGGCCAGGCCTCCCTACAAGGCGCACGCGGACAAGCTCCCGATCTCCCTCCAGGACCACGGTTGTCCGGTCCGTTACCGCGACATCTGGATCCGGGACCTGGAGAAATAAGAAAAGGAGAGTCGGGGGGATTTGAAGGCACGTGATCGCGGTGGTGCTGAGGAGACGCCGATGAAGAAAAGAATTCTTGTTGTTCTGCTGATGGCCTGTTTGGCCGCATCCCCCCTTGCGCAGGAAAAGAAAAAGAAGGCCTTGTTCGTCTGGGGTGGATGGGAAGGCCATGAGCCGAAACAGTGCGTGGACATCTTTGCTCCCTGGCTCAAGGAGCAGGGCTTCGACATCGAGATCTCGAACACGCTGGATTCCTACCTTGACGCCGCCAAGCTCAAGTCCTTCGATCTCATCGTTCAAGCCGTCACCCAGGCCTCTATCACGCCGGAGCAGGAGAAGGGACTCCTCGATGCCGTCATGGGCGGGGTCGGGATCGCCGGCTGGCACGGCGGCCTGGCCGACTCCTTCCGGAGCAGCGTCAACTACGAATACATGATCGGCGGCCAGTGGGTCGCCCATCCCGGCGGCGTCATCGATTACGAGGTGACGATCGCCGATCCCAAGGACCCGATCATGGCCGGCCTCTCGGACTTCAAGATGCACTCCGAGCAGTACTACATGCAGGTGGACCCGAACAACAAGGTCCTGGCCACGACCAGGTTCTCCGGTCACTATGACCGCTGGATCAAGGGCGTCGTGATGCCCGTCGTCTGGAAGAAGCCCTTCGGTAAGGGACGCGTCTTCTACACGTCACTCGGCCACGTCGCCGCCGACTTCGACGTACCGGAGGCCCGGGAGATCGTCAAGCGCGGCATGCTCTGGGCGGCCCGGGCCATGAAGGAAAACGGACCGTCCGAAAAAAAGGATTAGGAGGGTAGGCGAAAGGTGTCTGTCGGAACGGCCGGCGGCGAGGCTTATATAAAACTCCTGCTGACATCGCGGAGGACGCTCCGGCTGATCGCCTCCGCGGCGGCGCTGTGGGGGGCCGCCGTCCTGGTCTGGGCCCAAGGGGGAATGGACAAGGCGGTCCAGATCGCCCACAATCCCCTTCGCGAAGTCCCTTTTCTCGCCGGCGCGGCCAGGGCGCTGTCCACGTATGGGATGGCCTTTTGCGTCCTGGTTTACCTCATCATCCTGGCGCTGTCTTTCAAGTTCGACGGTCTGAAGGACGTTCGGAAAGTCTATCCGCTGGTCCTCCTGTCTTTTGCCTTCGCCGGAATCGCGGGCGACCTCTCCAAGGGGGTCTTCGGCCGGCCCCGGCCCTTCGTCCGATACGCCGGGGAGATCATCCCCGTCTTCCGGCCGGACTCCAGCTCAATGCCGTCGGGACATACGGCCAAGGCCTTCGCCCTGACCCTGCCCTTCCTCATCTTCGCCGCCGGCAAAAAGAAATGGCGGGTGTCGCTCAAGGTCTTCTTTTTATTCGCGGCCTCCGCGATCGCCTATTCCCGGATCGTGCTGGGCGTCCATTATCTAAGCGACGTTCTGGCCGGGATCGGCACGGCGCTTCTCTTCCTGCCCATCGCCGCCGCGGCGGCGAACGCGATCTACAAGGAAAGACGCCTGACCGACGCCGGACTCGGAAGGCTGTCCGCGGCCTGCGGCCTGGTCATGCTCGGCTTGATCTATTACCTCATCCACTATTCCTGAAGGCCCGCGCCCATTCATCAATCCGCCGGCCCCTCCGTCGACTCCCCCTTAACGGTCTTGATGCCGGTCCCGGGCAGGGGCCGATGGACCTCGGGAGGCTGGACGTGCTTCGCCACGATGCCTGTCGTCCCACCGATCGACAACTGCTCGAAGAGGAAGGCGAACTGTTTTTCGAGGCTCGCCCCGATGGCCGCCAGGGCCGCTCCGGGCAGCGTCCAGAACCGTTTCTTGAACGGCCCGACGGCCTTCTTGCGGGCCTTGTAAAGGAACTGGGCCTCGGTGTCCTTGGGCTTGCGCTCGCCGGCTGCGTTGACCTTGAGCCACTCACGCATCTCACGGCGGAGCGCTTCGGGGGTGGCCTCGTGGTCCATGACGAGAGTCTGGAAGGCCGTGGCCAGGTGGACCTCGCAGGCGCCGGCCTCGACGAACTTATGGAAGGCGGAGTCGGGAAGTGTGCTCGCCCCATGCTGGACGGCCCCACCCATGCCATACTTGAGGCGGGCAACTTCGCTCAGTTCCCTGAGGACGTCGAAATCGATGGCCACCTGGGCCAGCGTCCCGTCGGGAAGGACGACGCCGCCGTGGCTCGTCCCCGTCTGGACGCTGATCTTGCTGATGCCGGTGACCGGGCCGCGCAGGGCGTCGTAGCCTCTCATGAAGGCCTCGAGGTCTTCGGGCGAGCTGTTCTTCTGGCCCACCTCCCCGATCTCGCCGCCCACGGAGATAGTGACCCCGTTGGGCTCTTGGGCGCGGACGAAGCGCGTGAGCCCGGCGCAGAGCTCGAAGTTGAGCTTCTGCTGTTCGTCGAGAGACGGCTTGGCGATGTCGACCAGGGTCGAGGTGTCGATATCGATATTGTAGAAACCGGCCGAGACGGACTCGACGATGAGGTCGCGGATGGCCATGAGCTCGGCCTCCGGGTCGGCGGCGTATTTCTTGGCGGCGGCCTGGAAGTGGTCGCCCTGGATGAAGACCGGCCCGCGGAAGCCCTCCCGGATAGCCGCGGCCAGGACGGCGGAGATGTATTCGGCCGGGCGCTGGTCGGTGTAGCTCATCTCGGACCTGGCGATCTCGAAGATGAGGGCGCCGGCGTCGATCTTCCCGGCGGCCCGGAAGACGGCCCGGGCTGAATCGTAGGCCAGCATGCGCAGGTTCATGGCCGGGACCGTGAAGCTCCCGGCGATCTCGCCGCGGCCGCGGGCCGCGTAAAGCTCGTGGATGGAGGCCGGCCGGATGCCCAGGGACTGGGATATCTCCCAGATGAGCCAGCGGGCGGCGGCCTTTCCCGCGGCCTCTCCGAAAACGGCCTCGCGGATGAGGCCGTCCATATAAGACGGCAGTTGCTTTTCGTCCCTGACGATCACGCGATCATCCAGTCTTTCGACGGTTCCCCCCAGGGGTCCGATCAATCGGTCGAGTGCATTCATCGCCATCCTCGTATCTCCTTAGTGAAGGTGAATTACCCGTTTAGGGAATAGTATAGCAAAAAGGCGGGAATCGGCAAGGCGCAAAAAAAGTGCTTGAAATACTGTTTTACACACAGTGTAGTATTAGACACATCATAGGTAAGATGTACAGTATCGGAGGCCGGAGCGCAAGGAGACCAAGCTATGGATCCTGAAATCAGCAATTTCGAAACCGAGATGAACCGGGGGTTTCTCCAGATCCTGGTCCTGGCCCTTCTCGAGAAAGAAATGTATGGATATTCGACGGTCCGCACGATCCAGGAGCTCGGATACGAGGTCGAGGAGAACACCCTCTATCCCCTGCTCCGCAGGCTCGAGAAGAACGGCTGGATCAAAAGCAAATGGGACATCCGCAAGGACCGGCCCCGTAAATTCTATTCCATCACCGACGCCGGCCGGGCCCTGAGGGCCGAGCTTCTCGGCTTCTGGAAAAAACAGGACAAGATCCTGAAACATCTCGTGGAGGAGAAGAGCCATGTTTGAAAAGCTCGAAGCCTATCTCGAAGAGATCAGCCATTTTCTTTCCGGCCGCGAGGAAAGGATGGAGATCCTGTCCGAGATCAAGAGCCACCTCCTCGAAAAAACGGAACAGGAACACGGAAAGGTCACGGAGGCATCGATCGAGAAGGTCATCGCGGCTTACGGCCCGGCCCGCCGGGTGGCCGAAAAATACATGGACGGGCACCAGATCATCGCCCCGGCCTTCAGGCGGTACCTGTTCCGGTACACATCATTCCTGTTCGCCGTTCACCTCCTCATCACGGCGGTCGCCGTTATCTTCACCAAGAGCTTCCTCGTATTTCCCTTCCTCTTCGTCCCCCGGATGGGCGTCTTCGAAGCCATCTTTTACTTGCCGACAGCTTTCCTGTTCGACCTCGGCGTCGTCACCCTGATCCTGTATTTCATCACCCGGAGCAAGAAAGAGATCCAGTTGCCCTGGCCCAAGTTCGCCGTCGATCTCGACGAGGTGAAACGCCCAAGGCGGCTGATCCTGTCCGGTCTGGGGTTCGTGGCGATGCTGGGGCTAACCGGCTTTGCCCTGGTTCTCTACATCCGATATCACGCGATTTTCTTCGTCAACCTGAACTTCCCGGAGCCCAGGCTCTTTTTCACTCCCGAGGCGGGGAAATGGTTCTCCCTGGGCGTCATCGCGACGCTCGCTGTCGGAACGATCGCCCTGTTCGTCAAGCTCTTTGCGTCTTCCCCCTGGGTGGACGCGGTCCAGAACGGGATCTCCCTCATCATCGTCGGGTGCCTTTTTCGCCTGCCCCTCGACAATGCGATCGCCATTTCACTGCCCGGACGGTTCCTGCACCAGATCAAGTTCAGCCTGACGTTCATCCTGTTCTTCATCTCCGTCGTCGTCGCCATCGATTTCGTCAAGAGCCTTGTCGTCATCGGCCGGAAAGGGCTGGCGAAACAACGGCAAGAGCGGTAAGGGGCAGGTTCCTATCGGGCAGATTCGGGGGGCTCGAGCCGTCGTCCGGCCCGAGGGTCCGCCCTAAGAGGTTCTCACCAAGTCCGGGATCGACGACGATGCAGATGGCAAACGGCCTGAGCGTCCTTCCGACTGCTTCCTAAAAGCAGAAAAAAGGTTCTCTTACGTTTGGTGTGGTTGGGGCATAAGCCGGATGGAACAATGACATTTTTTCGCTTGAAAAGCGGAGCCTGGTTCTATAACATCAGAAAGTCACTCAAACGAGAACGTGATTTTGAGGAAGGAGATCCGATGAATCGCAAGTCCCTGGTTCTGTCCCTGTCGCTGATCACACTGGCCGTCCTGGGGTTCGTCGTTCAACCCGTGCTCTGCGCCCCGGCGCAGGAGGCCGCCAAGCCCGGAAACGTGGTCTGGGCCGGGGTCCGTTCGTCCCAATACGGGATCAAGCCATTCCCCTCCCCCGAGGGGTGGCTGAAGGCGATGGGGGCGATGACCGGATATTTCGAAGGCTCGTCCCCGTGCGCCGTCTGGATCGTCGGCCAGATGTCGAAGGAGCGCCGGGACATGCACCTGTTCTTCCCCGGTGATGGGAAACAATACCCGCACATTGAATTCAACGCCGCCGACATCCATGAGCCCTATCTCACCGCCTTCGACAAGGCCGGGATCAAGGTGTTCCTCCAGGTCGAACCCGCCGACGCGGACATGGAGACCCTGATCGACCTCGTCCTCGGCCGGTACAAGCACCACCCCTGCGTCATCGGCTTCGGCGTCGACGTCGAATGGAACAAGGTCGCCGACAAGCCGGGGACCGGGACCGAGGTGGACGACGCCACGGCCCAAAGATGGGAGGCCAGGGTGAAGTCTTACAACCCCAAGTACCGGATGTTCCTTAAGCATTGGGACATCGAGTGGATGCCGAAAACCTACCGGGGCGACATCGTCTTCGTCGACGACAGTCAGATCTTCAAGAGCCTCGACGAGATGGTCAACGAGTTCACGACCGGCTGGGCTCCGGCGTTCTACCCGAACACGGTGGTCTACCAGATCGGCTACGGTCCCGACAAGCCCTGGTGGAGCGTATTGCCCACGCCACCCAAGACGATCGGCGACGCCATCCGGAAGGGCGTCAAGCAGGACATAGGGATCATCTGGGTCGATTTCTCGCTCAGGGAAGTCATCCCGATCGATTGACGACGGCCATGAAGAACTTAGCTCAAAAAGGGGTGGGGGGGCTCCTCTTTTTTCCCCTTCTTTTTCTCTTCAGCTTCGCGCCTGGAGCAGCGGGGGCGGCGACCCCGAACGGCCCCATGATCGGGGTCAAGATCTACGAATACACGGGGAGTTTCCCCAAGCTGTTCGAGGAATGGCGCTCCCTGGGTGTCAACACGGCCTTCGTCGGCGCGGCGCTGGGCGCCGATCCGGAATTCAAAGCCCTGGCCAAAAAGAACGGGATCACGACGTTTCTCATCTTCCCCGTCTTCTTCGACGCCGCGGAGCTCGAGAAGGATCCCGGGCTCTACGCTGTGAAATCCGACGGTAAGCGGGCCGAGGACGATTGGGTGAAGTTCGTCTGCCCGACCCGGGAGGATTACAGGTGCCGCAAGATCGAAGAGGCCAAGCGCCTCGTCCGGGAGGTCGATCCCGACGTCCTCAGCTTGGATTTCATGCGCTTCTTCGTCTTCTGGGAGCAGGTCTACCCGGACCGGACGCCCGAGTCGCTGCCCAACACCTGCTTTGACACAAGCTGCCTGGAGGCGTTCCAAAAGGAGATGAACGTCCATCTCCCGGAGGACCTCGCCGGCGCCGAAACGGCGGCCAAGGCGAAGTGGGTCCTCGCGAACCACGCCCCGGAATGGACGGAGTGGAAGTGCCGGACGATCGCCGGGATGGTCAGGCTCCTGGCGGCGGCGGCCCGCGAGGTCAAGCCTTCGATCAAGATCAATATCCACACGGTCCCCTGGCGGAAGGGGGATTTCGGAGGGGGGATCGAGGCGGTCCCGGGCCAGGACGTGGTCCGCTTGGCGCCGCTCGTGGATTATATCTCGCCGATGTGCTACCACCACATGGTCCGCCGGACGCCGGCCTGGGTCCATGCCGTCGCCCAGGATGTCTATGACCGGACACACGGCCGGGTCCTCCCGAGCGTCCAGGTGGACAAGGCTTACATCGACGATCCCTATACGCTTGCCCAGTTCAAGGAAGCCGTGACGGAGGCCCTGAAACCGCCCTCCCTCGGGGTGGTCTTCTGGTCCTGGGACGCCCTGAACAAGGCGCCCGACAGAAAAGAGGCCCTCAAGGCCGTCCTTGGGGATTCCGGATCCCGGCCGGGCCGGTAAAAATTGACAAGGCGCCGGTTTCGTGGTAAAAATCTGGCGTCATGACCAACAAAAAAAAGATCTTACGGGCGGCGGCGATCGTCATCGTCGCGGCCTTCCTCACTCCCCCATGCGCCCTGGCCTACGTCGATCCGGGCACCGGGAGTTATGTCATCCAACTCCTCATCGCGGCCTTCATCGGCATCTCCTTTTCCATAAAGATCTTCTGGAAGAAGATCGTCCGGCTCTTCTCGAAAAAAAGCAGGCCGGACGAGCCCAAGCCCGATGAGAAGCCAACCTCCTGACAGGGGCCAAGCACACCCCGGTTCGTTCCGGGACCCGAGCGGCCTCCTCTTCATGCGCGAGGGCGTTCTCTACAGGCAGGTCAACACAGCCTACCGGGACTCCTTCGACCTCTTTATCCGGAGCGGGCTTTACAAAGTCCTGACGGATTCCGGCCTCCTGGTCCGGCACGAAGAGGTCGCCGAGCTTCCCGCGGATCCCGGGACCGCTTACAAGGTCATCCGGCCGGAGCCTGTTCCTTTCATCTCATATCCCTATGAATGGTGCTTCGGCCAGCTCAAGGACGCGGCCCTGACGACCCTCAGGATCCAGAAAATAGCCCTCGAACACGGGATGTCCCTCAAGGATGCCAGCGCCTATAATATCCAGTTCCTCGACGGGAAGCCGATTCTTATCGATACTCTCTCTTTCGAAAAACTCCGGATGAAACCATGGGTTGCCTACCGGCAGTTCTGCCAGCATTTCCTCGGGCCCTTGCTGCTCATGACCCGCAAGGACTTCCGTCTCGGCCAGCTCTCGAAGGTCTTCCTGGACGGCCTCCCCCTGGACCTCACGAGCCGGCTTCTGCCGAGATGGACCCGCCTCAGCCCCGGCATCGCCACTCATATTCATCTCCATGCGATGAGCCAGAGATATTTTTCGACGAAGACGGTCCGGGTGAAGGAGAGGGAGATCCGGTTCGTTTCACTGGAAGGGCTGGTGGACGGCCTGGAATCCCTGGTGAAAAAAACGGACTTTCGCCTGAAAAAGACCGAATGGGCGGATTACTATAGGGAGACCAATTATTCGTCGGAAGCCTTTGAGCATAAAAAGGCCGTCCTGGACGAGTTCCTGGACGTCATGCGGCCCAAGCGGCTGTGGGACCTCGGCGCCAATACCGGCGTCTTCAGCCGGACGGCCGCCCGAAGGGGGATCGACACGGTCGCCTTCGACATCGACTTTGTGGCCGTCGAAATGAACTACAGGGAATGCCGGGCCGGGAATGAGACCCGCATCCTCCCGCTCGTCCTGGACCTCGCGAACCCGAGCCCATCCATTGGCTGGGCCAACAGGGAACGGGAAGCCTGGCTTGAGCGCGGCCCCGTCGAGGCCGTTTTCGCCCTGGCGCTCATCCACCATCTGGCCATCTCGAACAACCTGCCCTTTCCCATGATCGCCGACCTGTTGGGCAGGCTCTGCACTTGGCTCGTCATTGAGTTCGTCCCCAAAAACGACTCCCAGGTCCAGCGGCTCCTGGCCATGCGGGAGGACGTCTTCCCCCGTTACACCCAGCCGGAGTTCGAGGCCGCCTTCCGTGAACGGTTCGACATCCTGAAAGCTGTTCCCATCCGCGGCTCGGAACGGACCCTCTACCTCATGAAGGCCAGGATCGGCCCGGCCGTCCTCAGCCCTTTTTGCTTTTCTTCCGTCCCATGATCCCGCCGCTCAGGAAGAGCCCCGCCCCAAGAACGAAGCCGAAATTGTACCAGGAACCGTTGTTGTGGACTTCATAAAGGCGGACACTCCTCGTGAAGACGGAGACGATGAACGTGACCGGCGAGATGAAACCGTGCCACACCCCCAGGAAGAAGCCGGCGACATGGCCCTTCGCGCCCGGGGTCTTCTCGGCATTGTTGGGGCCGGGGGTGCAGCTCGCGCAGAAAAGGATGAGGATAAAAACCGCCAAAATCGCCAGGACCATGGTTCTTTTCATCTTTCCTCCTCTCTCATTCTTTTAATGATCTTTCGAACGGCGAAAAGCTCCTTGAGCACCGGGACGGCCTGGGCACCGGGGCGAAGCCGCGTGTCCAGGTCGCAGGTCCAGGTCACGGCGAATTCTTCGACCGCGTGTCCCCGCTTGAACGCTTTGAGGATGATCTCGAGCTCGAACAAAAAGCCCGGGGTCTCGAGCCCGGAGAAGAGCTCCCGGGCGGCGTCTCCCCTATAGATCTTGAACCCGCACTGCGAGTCCGTGACCCGGCGCGGCAGCCGGGCGATGACGATTGCGGCCAGATGAAAAAGCCAGGCCAGGACCCGTCGCTTCACGGGTCTCCTCCTGCAGATGATCGTTCCCTTCATTTTCCGGGACGCCATGGCCGCGTCCAGATGCCCTCTCCGGATCCGCTCGATGGAAGGAAGGGCGTCCCGGTAAGGGATGCACGTCCCGCTGTCGGCATAGAGGACGATGTCCCCCGAGCTCTTGAGGACCCCCGTCCTCACCGCAAAACCCTTCCCCCTGTTGGTTTCGAGCCTGATCACGGTCAGCTTGACGGCGGGCGGGACCTCCGTGCTCCGGGCCGCGTCATACGTCCCGTCGGCGCTCCCGTCATCGACCACGATGACCTCGCCGGAGATCTTGTGCTCTTCAAGGAACACGGACACCGCCGTCACGTCGTCCCTGATCTTGAGCTCCTCGTTGAAAGCCGGGATGACGATGGACAAGTCCATTAATGTCCCGCCTTTTCCGTCATGTATCTCTCCCAGAGATCGTTCCGGACATGAAGGGCCAGGACGACCTCGGGCCGGAGACCGTAGTATTCCGAATGAAAGCCCTCCCCGAGACGGCCCTGGAGCTTCTCTTCCTGGTCCATCGACGAAATGACGACAGCGGCGACTTTCGGGATCTCCGCCTGGTCCGCGTCCTGCCAGTAGCCGACCTTCGCGAAACTTCTCAGATACCACGGCAGGGGCCAGGTCTCGTAAGGGCCCGCGACGACCTCGATGAGCATCTCCTTGTGATCGGGATGAACGGCGGCGAGGTCGTCGACACGCTTGATGAGCCTCAGAAAATCCGTGCCCGTCTGGGCATAGACATACGGGTTCCGCGGGTCCGCGAAATCCCTGAAATTCGCCCGATAAGCTTGGACGCCGAGGTGAATGACGCCGGCCGCGATCACGGTCAGGGCGGCCGCTCTGAGGGCGTTCGAGCGGAGCGCCAAGAAAACGCGGGCCGACCCCATTCCCGCGAGCAGGATGATCCCGAGATGGAAGGGAAGCAGGTTCCAAGGCGTCTTGTAAGGGAGGAGCGAGTAGACCGCGGTCGAAAAGACCGTGTAAAAAAGGACGAACCGCGGAAACGATGGTCCCGGCCCGTCAGCTCTCCCCCGTCCGAACGCGGCGATCCCCCCGATCAGGGCAAGAAAAAGGATGACGGCTTCGCTCCACACGGGCGCCGACGCTCCGGACCTGGAGAAAGCCAGCATCTTCAGGTAATAATGCCATGGATGGCCGTGCCAACCGGCTTCGGAGCCGCGCGTGATATAGATCCTAAAAGAAAGAAGGGACTCCAGGACGCCTTCCGGATGGCTGAAGAACGAGGTCAAGAGGAGGCCTGCGACTCCCAAGGCCGCCCCAAGCGCCAGAAGGAGGTGCCAGGCCTTGAACCCGCCATGTTCGCCGCGAGCTTCCCCGTCCTTCCTCCCGGACACGAGCGTAACAACGAGCCCCGCGGCAACCGCCCCGAAAGCGATGACCGATGTTTCCTTGGTGGCATACATCATCCCGGCGCATAGGCCTGCCGCCGCCGCCCATCCCCAGGTCGGATTCAGGACGTAGCGCCAGACCGAGGCGAGGAAAGCGGCGATGAAGAAGACGAGGATGGTCTCCTGGATGTAGAACCGGCTGTAATAGACGGCGGCGGGTGAGACCGCCAGGAGAATGCCGGAGGCCAGGACGGCTCCCGCGCTCGCGCTCTTGAGGAAGAGCAGGAGGATGAGGAGCGTCGCCGCGCCGAAGAGCGCCGGGACGAGCCTCAGGACCGTCTCATCAAGCGACGCCAGCGTATGCCTGCCGGCGGCTTTGGCCAGCGGCAGGGTCAGGTAATACAAGCTCGGCCCGTGATGATCGTCTTTGTCGTAGCGGTACTCGCCCTTCTCAAGGAGGGCGCCGAACTTGACGGCCTGGTTGGCCTCGTCGTGGTGCATGGGCCGGAGGCCGAGTCCCGCGGTCCGGAAGACGATCGCTCCGGCCAGGACGACGAGGAAGAACCCGCGAAAGGCCGCTTTGTTCATTTGACCGGGATGCCGTAGACCTCCACTTCGACGTAGTGGTTCATGTCATTCGATGTGTTGCCTCCGCTGGTGAGCCGGACGTAGCGTGCCTGGGCGCCCTTGGGATCGACGAGCCGGCCCTCGTTCGTTTCGATGTATTCCTTGTCCCGTCCGATCCCGAGGCCGGACGTGTTGTCGTGGTCGTTGTTATAGATCGCCGTCACACCGCTGACGAAGTCCTTGTCGTCGGAGACCTGGACGACGACGTCGCGGTAGACGCGCGCCTGGCTGTGGTAGTGCCAGATGATGATGGCCTGCAGGGCATAAGGCTCCTTGAGGTCGATCTGAATCCACTGTTTGCCCGGCCCGAACTCGACAAAATAGCCGTCCTCGCCCGACTTCTCGCCGTCCGTGATGAAGCTCGCCTCGCCGATGACCGGCGCCGCATCGCTCGCCGTCACGGGCTTCCTGAGCGAAACGAGCTTGGTCCCGGCAGGGACATAGAACGGGCCGCGGGCCTTCCCGGTCACGGCCTCGAGGTTCGGTGTGCGGATATTCTTCGGCGTCCCGATGAACATGGGCTTGGGAAGCTGGAGCTTCAGTTCGACCTTGCTCCGGTCCTGGGATCGGGCGGGAGCTCCGACCGCGGCGATCGCCAGCGCAAGACAAACGGCCTTCTTTTTATTCATTCGAGACTCCTTGTCCCTTGACTATTCGCACTCCAAGGCCACGGCCCTGTTGAACACCCGGCAGTCGCCGTAATCCTTGACGACCAGGGCCCAGACCTCGGGGTGACGCTCGCAATATGCCGCGACGTCCTCGGTGGTCATGACCATGAAGGCCGTCGAGAGCGCATCGGCCACGGCCGCCGCGGGATGCGAAGCCCAGGCCGCCAGGTGGCCGCCCGCGGGAAGGCCGGTCCTCGGGTCAAGAACGTGCGTCCCCTTGACCTCCGTGCCCGATCCGCTGAGCGCCCGGCCGCGGAGCCGGAAACTCTCCGGAACGCCGGGGCAAAGCCATTGGCCCCCCACCCCCACCGGCCAGCCCCTCTTCGGATCGCAAGCCCCCGGGGCCGTCCCGATCGCGATCGCCGTGCTCGTCCCGCCGTGGATGAGGGCGTTCTCGACGCTCCAGTCGTCCAGGACGTCCAGCACCCGGTCCAGGGCGTAGCCTTTGCCGATGCCGCCCAGGTCCAAGTCCAGATGGCCAAGCCCCCCGGCTTCCGCAGCCGGCAGACCCGCTTCGAACCCTCCGGACGTCCGGACGAGATCGAGCGATGGGGGAGTCCCGCGCCCCTTATATTTTACCAGAGCCCGGGCGTTGATATCAAAGGCCCCGGCCGTGGCCCGCCGGGCCTCCTCGGCCAATGCCAGGCATTCGAACGTCTCTACGCCGACAGCAAGCTTTTGGCCTGGCTCAAGACGGTTGATCCTCGAGATCTCACTCGATGGATCGAAACGATTGAAGAGCCTCTCGATGCGGTCGATCTCCATGAAAACGGCCCGGGCGGCCTGGCCCGAATACTCCTCCTCACGGCCGCCCACCATGACCTCGAACAGGGTCGCCATGGCGTGGTGCGTGAAGCGATCGACGGCCTGGAGGTCCTGAGCCATCAGCCTTTCCGGGGAAGCATTCCGAAGTCAAAATAAACCATGATGAAGAGCAGGGCGGCCAGGGCGCCATACCTGTGAAACTCGAGGAGGGGCGTCTGGGCCCGGAAAGGGAAATACGGCAGCATCGAGGCGAGGGCCGTGACGACAAGGCAGAGCCCTGCCGCCGCGAACATCCAGAACAGGGTCGTCAGGATTCCCTGCCTGGGTACGTTCTTAAGGACCGGGCAAAAGTCGCATTTCTCAGACCCCGGATCGCCCGAGCCCGGGCGGAATGCCCCGGCCCTGAGGATGAGCGCCATGGCCAGGCTTACGCCGAAGAGCCCGCCGGCCATGACGTGGCCAAGGAGCGGGACGCCGAACATCCCCCGCGGCACGAAGATCGCAAAGAAAAACCCGCTCGCCGCGCAATAGCCGAAGCTCACGACAAGGGCCGCGAAGACCCATTGCCTCCAGCCGGGGTAGTTCATCCCGACCCAGGTCCGATAAAAGCCCGCGACTCTGATCAGGAAGCCGGGTTTGATGAAGCTTCTCATCCCGTCCCCGAGCCAATCCCCATACGCGCCCGCCGGCGCGAAAAGGTCGCGTTTATCGACGGACGGCGTTCCCGCAAGGAACCGGAAGAACGTGAGCCCGAAGGCGAGCCCCAGGACGGTGAGGACCGTTATGATGATGAAAAGCATGGGCGGTTATCTCCTCTTTTCGATGAGCCCCGAGGCCCTGCCGAGAGCGAGCAGGACCGCGATGAGCAGGATGGCGCCGATGACGAGGGAGGCCGCCAGCAGGATCCCCTTGAACAGAGGCCGCGCTGCGAACGAGAGTCCGAAGAAGAAGTGATACGGCTTGCCCAATCCCATGAACGAATGGGCCGAGCGGACCTCGACCCGCGAGGTCCTGAGCGGCCCGTAGCCTTTGACCTTGCCGAAGAGAAAGCGCGAGCCCGCCTTGTGGCAGTCCATGCAGCCGTTCGTGCCGAGGGCCATCCGGGCCGGCCGCACCTCGTGGGCCAGGGGCCAGGCGACGGGGTCCGCGGCTTCATCGCTTCGCGCTTCGAGCCGGCCTTTCTTGTCGAGATAGAACACCCTGCCGCTGGAGACATAGACATGGTCCTTCCCCAGCGCCTGAAGCACCATCCTGACCTGTTCTTCGGTCAGAGTCTGGTCCGTCCCGGTCAAGGTCAGGACCGCCCGCCGGGCGAAATCGGGAAAGATCGGTTCGGTCTTCCCGTCTTCGAGCCAAACGAGCTTCGACTTTTCCGAAGGGGCTTGGTTCTCTTTTTTCTCCACGTAACCGTCCGTTATCCGGAAAAGGGCCTTCCTCATAAGGAGGACGGGATCGCCCGGCGCTCCCGGCATCGCGCCCAGGGCCAGGAGCACCCGCTGGACCTGCGCTTCCGCGGCCGGATTCGGCTCCCCGGCATCAGGATCGAACTCCGGCAGCAAGGGCAGGACCTTGCCTTCTTTCCGGACCGCCCAAAGGAGGTCGTCCTCCGGAGCCTCACCCGGGTAGGCCGAAACGTCCAGAACTCCGTCCAGGTTCAATTCATAGACCCTCCCGGCCATGACCATGACCGGCGTCCCCCCAAGGTCCGGAATATTGAACAGCGCTATGAGGACGCGGGCGATGCTCTCCGCCGCGTTCAGGGTGTCGCCGGCCGCGGCCAGGACCCGATCGGGCGTGAGGGGAACGAGCTTGCCGTTCTTCGCTTCAGCCCAATACGAAGGCCACATCAGGCGGTGGGGAGCAAGTTTCTTGTTCGTGCCCCGGATAGTGACCGGTTCGACGATGGCCGGCATGTCCGTGGCCCAGCGGGCGATCCCGAAAACGCCCAGCCGGTTGGCTCGGGACGTGCGGACGCGGGCCGGCTCCTCGGCAGGCAGAGGCCCGGAATGGCAGACCGTGCAGCTCAACCTCTCGAAGTGGATCTTCGGAAATCCGTTATGCTTCGGGAACGGGGCGCCGAGCCTCCCTGAGAACCCTTTCCCTCCTTTCTCCGCCTCCTTCCCGAGGTGGCAGCCGACGCAGGTGAATTCCTCGTTCGCGGGCCCGTCGTTGTCCCTGGATTCTCCCTCATAGCCCCGGACCATATCGTGCCCGATGCCGTTCCTGTGACAGCTCACGCACGCAAGACCGGAGGCCGTGTGGACGTCCCCGTCGAACTCATGTTTCTCTGTGCCGATGGGCACGGTGGAGTGACAGGCCAGGCAGCGGCTGTCTTCGGGCTTGTAGGCGATGTCGAGGAAGGCTTTGTGCTTGCTGTCGAAAAAGGCCGGGTCGTAGCGGACTGACGGCACGATCGCCCATTCTCTATCGTCGGGATCGGGGCCGTCGAAGAGGTCCCAGGTCGCGGCGAGTCGCGAGGCCATTCCCCCGACCTCGCCCAGTCCGGCCGCGGCCGCGGCCGCCCAGCGGAAATTCTGCCTCATCACCTGCCTCGCCCATTCGCTCGGGTCCTGGAGGCGCGAGGCATTGTGGCATCCCATGCAGTTGATCTCAAGCTTGCCGGAGACGTTCCAGCGGGACCCGGGCGTGATGTCCTTGTCGGCGGGCTCGGCGACGCCGCCGCCCGGGAGATGCCTCCCGAAGAGGACCGTGAAGTCCCAATCCGTGAGCCCCACGCCCCTGGGGTCCCAAGTGCCCTTCCACTTCCGGTAGGAAAGCGGCAGCATCGTCCCGGTCTTCTCGTCCGCCCAGACCCACGGCTCCCCGGGACGTCCCGCCGGCCTGCCGGCATCCGTCGCGTTGAAGTGGAGGCCCTGGCGGATCTGGTCGTAGACGTGACAGGGAGCGCAGGTATACCTGGCCGAGAAAGGCAAAGGATAGGATTCCGTCGGAATGATCTCCTCGTTGAGCTCGTCCTTGAGCGGGATCCTGTGGACGGGTGAGACGCGGCTCCCGTCCCATTTGATGTGCTGGTCGTCGGCGGATAGGTCTGTCACCGGCATGCCGACGGATATCGCCGCCATTAATAAAACCACGAAAAAAAATACGGGACATGTTCCAAATCTCTTGATTTGGTACGTGTCCCCGTATTTCTCAATTCTCTTGATCTGGTACGTATCCCCGTCTTTTTTCTCAAGAAAAGACGCGACCCGCATATGCCGGGCAATGATCGTTCTATGCGCGATGGTCATGGGTCCTACGCCTTGAATTGTTCCGGCCGGAACCGGATCAGGTTCCGGTTCTTCACAGCCTCGTTGACCTTAAGGACGGCCACGGTGCTTTCGTAAGCGGCCTCGGCCGGGCAGCTCAGCGGCGTCCCGTTCCTAACGGCGCTGAAGAAGTTCTCGAGGTGCGGCTGGTGGGCGGGCTTGGCCAACTCCACGGGAAGCGGCCAGCGGCCCGTCTCGGCCGTCACCCGCACATCGAGGAAGATGTTGCGGCTCTCGAGCTTCTGGATGGGGGCCGCCTCGGTGAGGAGGAGTCCGTCCTTGACGAGGGAATCCCACTCCGGGGCGTGGGCCTCCCTCAAGGCCCAGTTGCCGCGCTGGGGGACCTCGGAGATGACCAGCGACCCGTCGTCGCCCATGAACGTTTCGTAGAAGCCGCCGTGGGCGGTCGTCGTCTGGACCTGGTAGAAGGCGCGGGCCGCGCCCTCCTTCGTCTCGAACTCAAAGATGGCCATGACGTTGTCGAACCACTCACGATTCTTGTAATAGTCGACGCCGCCGCTGGCGACGACCGAGGCCGGATTGACGCCGAAGACCCAGCTGAAGAGGTCGATCTGGTGCGAGCCCAGGTCGACGATCGGTCCACCGCCGAACTTCCTGTACCAGCGCCAGTTGCGGAACTCGACCATGGAGTCATAGCCGTACTTCTGGAGCGCGGCCTGGTCCATGATATATTTTTTAGGCCAGCCGAGCATGTCGGCCTTGGACCGGTTCCACTGGGCGTAGGCCAGGTTGACCCGGCCGAGGAGCCGCTTTTCGCGCATGAGGCGGTCGATGGCATGGATGTATCGGGGGTTCGAGCGCCGCTGGTGGCCGATCTGAAGGAGCTTTTTCGTCCTCCGGGCGGTCTCGACCATGGACCTGGCCTTTTCGAGCGAGTTCGACATTTCCTTCTCGCAGTAGACGTGGAGCCCAGCTTCCAGGCAGCCGTTGGCGTGTTCGGCGTGCATCCAGTCCGGGGTGGCGACGATCGCGGCGTCAAGTCCCGGCGCTTTGGCCAGCATGTCCTGGTAGTCTTCGTAGACGACCGGGTTCTGACCGTATTTCCTGAGATAACCCGAGCCGTACTGCCGGCTGTATTCCCAGATATCGCATAAGGCGGCGATCCGGATGCCGGGGATGCGGAGGCAGGACTCGAGGAGGACCCGCCCCTGCTCGCCCGTCCCGATGACGCCGATCCGGACCTCGTCGGCGGACTTAAGCTCCGCCCCTCCCGGCTTCTGCCCGGCGGCCTGGTCTGCCAGCGAAGATCCGGTGAGCGCTATGCCCAACCCGGCCGTGGCCGAAGACCTGATAAAGTCGCGCCGCGTCAGTTTGTCATTCTTCCAAGGATCGGTCGGATCGTTCATGTTGGCCTCTATTTTTTCATGCTTTTATCAAACGCCACGGTCGAGGGGGCGAAATTCATCGACCGGACGAACTCGAGGGACTCTTTCGCCCCGAACTCGCGGTCCATCCCGTTGTCCTCCCACTCGACCGAGAGCGGTCCGCCGTATCCGATAGCGTTGAGCTCACGGATGATGGCTTCGAAATCGACGTCGCCATGACCGAGGGAGCGGAAGTTCCAGCCCCGTCTCAGGTCGCCGAACGGCAGATGTGAGCCGAGGATCCCGGCCTTCCCGTCCAGCATCACGGCCACGTCCTTCATATGGACGTGGTAGACGCGGTCGGGGAACTCGCGGATGAAAAGATGCGGCTCGATCCCCTGCCAGAGGAGGTGGCTGGGATCGAAATTGAAGCCCAGGGCCGCCCGGCACCCGAACGTCTCCTGGAGGCGTTTCGCCGTGTAGAGGTCGAAAGCGATCTCGGTCGGATGGACCTCGAGGGCGAATTTCACCCCCTGTTCATCGAAAACATCCAGGATGGGCGTCCAGAGCTTCCTGATGGTCTCGAAGCCCTCCTTGACCATCTCCTCGGTGGTCGGCGGGAAGGAATAGAGGAACTTCCAGATGGGCGAGCCCATGAAGCCGTTCACGACGTAACAGCCCATGGCCCGGGCCGCCCGAGCCGAAGCCTTCATCTCCTCGACAGCCCAGGCGCGGATCCTCTTGGCGTCGCCCTTGACCGCGTCCGGCGCGAAGCCGTCCAGCCGCTTGTCGTAGACGTCGCCGACACACTGGCCGGCCAGGTGGGCGCCCAGGGCCCAGCATCGGAGGTTGTATTTCTTGAGGACCTGGAGCTTCCTTGCGGCGTAGGTCCGGTCGGAAGCGGTTTTCCGGACGTCCATGTGGTCGCCCCAGCAGGCGATCTCCAGACCGTCGTAGCCCCACGCGCTCGCTTTTCTACAGACCTCCTCGAACGGGAGATCGGCCCATTGTCCCGTGAACAGCGTCACCGGCTTTGCCATCCGTCCCTCCTTAAAATTCAACCCAGACCGCGCCCTTGTCAGAGCTTTCGACGCATTTCTCGATGAACCTCACGCCCCGCACCCCGTCCTCGAGGCCCGGGAAATCCAGATCATCGGCCGTCAGCGGCTCGCCGCCCAACTTCTTGCCGAGCGCCGTGAGGAACGTCGAATAGAGGTTCGCGAAGCACTCGAAATAGCCCTCCGGGTGGCCGGAGGGAACGCGCGAAAGGGACTGGGCCCGGGAGTACATTTTGTCCCGGCCGCGGGAGAGGATCTCGGTGGGCTTGTCGATGTAGGAGGCCCTGGCATGATTCGGGTCCTCCTCGGCCCACTCGAGGGAGGCTTTCTCGCCGTAGATCCGGACCCGAAAGCCGTTATCGTGGCCGACCGCGATCTGTGAGCTCCAATAAAGCCCCTTGGCGCCGCCCTTGTAGTTGATCATGATGGAGGCGTTGTCGTCGAGGACACGGCCCTCGCCGATCCTGTCGAGCCTGGCGCAGAGGGATTCGATCTCGAGCCCGGTCAGGTGCGCGACCATGTGCTCGATGTGGGAGCCGATGTCTCCGACGCAGTTCGACGCGCCGGCCCGGGCTGGATCGGTCCGCCAGGAGGCCTGCTTCTGGCCCGTCCTCTCAAGGGGCGTCGCCAGCCAGTCCTGCGGATACTCGGCGGCGACAAAGCGGATCGCCCCCAACTCGCCACGGGCGATCATTTCCCGCATGTGTTTGATCATGGGAAAAGCCGAATACGCGTAGGTGACGCAGAACATGAGGTCCTTCCGAGCGGCCAGGCGGGCAAGCGCTTCGGCGTCGCGACCGGTCGTCGTCAGGGGTTTGTCGCAGACGACGTGAAAGCCGTTCTCGAGGGCGAGCCTGGCGATGGGAAAATGGGTGTCGTTGGGCGTGACGATCGTGAGGAAGTCCGGCCGGTCCTTCCTTTCGGCCTCGGCCGGGATCATCTCGCCGTAGCTCCTGTAGAGGCGCTCTTTATCGAGCCCCCGGAACTCTCCTGTTTCCAGGGTGTTGGCGTAGGATTGAGAGAAGCAGCCGGCCACGAGCACGGCTTTGCCGTCCATGGCGATGGCCTTGCGATGGACGTCGCCGATGAAGGCGCCCTTGCCCCCGCCCACCATGCCGTATTTCAAGCGGGAGACTTTCGACAGGGTTTCCTGTCCTTCGATCATGGTGGATCTCCTTCCCTGGGCCGGACGGCTCTTCGGCGGAGCGCCCCGGCCATCGTAACAGGCTATATCATAATCAAGAAAGAGGAATTATTCAAAGCGTTCTCTTACGTTTCGTATGGGCGGAGTTCAAAGCTTGGACGGGACGGCCCTCGCTCCCCTTCTCGATTTTTCGGCCGGAATTGAGTATCATAACTGCGAATCCGCGAGCGGTGGGTCGGCCAGGACGAGTTCGTTTACGAAATGTATATGGTCGGCGTCGA
>Ga0315293_10000044_pt1 | contig 98484 bp, 93 predicted proteins | sample YL17G13_20_MG_FD_203071 | JGI IMG/M metagenome (GOLD analysis project Ga0315293, IMG submission 203071) | Sediment microbial communities from Yellowstone Lake, YNP, Wyoming, USA - YL17G13_20 | ecosystem: Environmental > Aquatic > Freshwater > Lake > Sediment | place: USA: Wyoming | collected...
TCCATTCGGCTCCGACCGTGCGCCCCTCGCGGGGTCGTAGAGGATCATCATCACGTCATGCTGGGACGCGCTGGGGCTGAACCGTAAGCCCCCTGCCATCCCTTCCGGGAAGGCTGTCTGCAGCAGGTCGATGCTGGCGTTGATGTGCCCCCCTCTGACCGGCATCCAGCCACTCACGGCATCCGGTACATTATTCCCTACCGAGTACATACAATCGAAAACAAGAAGAACTGGTTGGCATGAGCGTCCATCTACATTCACCACCCGCCTTTGAACAGAACCGACCCCTGGTAACGTTCATACCCACACCGGTCATTCCGCTGATTGCATGAGAGATAGCGAGCTGGGCCTCGAGGTCTTCCTCACGGAGGACATCCCTGGGATGGGCGGGAAGCTCAAGAGGGCCCCTGAGGATTTCATCGTCGACGAGATCTCAGTCCTCCCGACGGCGGCCGAGGACGGCAAGTACGTCATAGCCCGGGTCTGGCACAGGAACTGGGAGGCGAACAGGCTCATCAGGAGGCTGGGCTCGAACCTGCATGTCAGCCGCTCGAGGATCGGCTTCGCCGGGACCAAGGACGGCAGGTCCGTGTCCACTCAGCTCATGTCGTTCGACGCACCGATCGAGCAGGTGAGGGCGCTGACCATACCCGATGTGAAGATCATGGAGGCGTACACCGCCCGGCGCATGATATCGATCGGAGACCTCATCGGGAACAGGTTCGAGATCAAGGTGGCGGAGATCGATTCCGCGACGGACGCGAAGGGGATCTGCGACCAAGTGACGGCCAGGCTCAACGAGGCCAGAGGGTTCCCCAACTTCTTCGGGGTCCAGCGGTTCGGGTCGATCAGGCCGATAACCCACCTGATAGGGAAGGACCTGGTCAACGGGGACATCGAAGGGGCCGTGATGCGCTACATCGCCAACCCGCTGGGGGACGGGTCGGATGTGGATGTCGCGAGGAAGAACCTGCAGGAGACGAGGGACTTCGAGAGGGCGTTCAGGGAGTATCCGATGAAGTTGACCTTCGAAAGGACGATGATCGACCACCTCAGAGGCCGACCCGAGGACTTCATAGGCGCTCTTCGAAGGCTCCCGAGCAACCTCCTGATGATGTTCGTCCACGCCTACCAGTCATACTTGTTCAACCAGACCCTGAGCGAGAGGATGAGGAGAGGTCTGCCCATAGGCGTGCCCCAGGTGGGCGACCTCGTGCTGCCTCTGGACAAGCTCGGCCTGCCGGACCACGACACCCCAATAGAGGTCACTGAGGACAACGTCGATAAGGCCAGGAAGAACGCCAAGGAGGGGAAGGCGTTCGTCAGCGGCCTGATATTCGGTTCCCAATCACTGTTCGCGGGCGGGCAGATGGGCGAGATCGAGAGGGCCATCGTGGAAAGGGAGAGGATCACCGGTCCCGACTTCGAGATAGTGGGGCTGAGGGAGGCTTCATCGAAGGGCACCAGGAGGGAGCTGCTCGCCCCCTTCAAGGGCCTCGGGATCGCCATGGACGGACCCGATGTGATGTTCAGGTTCTCGCTCAACAAAGGGTGCTACGCGACCAGCATGCTCAGGGAGTACATGAAGGCCGATATCGGCCAATATTAATTGATTCGTAAATTATAAAAATCATCGGATATTGTATTGAGGGCCGATCCCCGGCCCTCAGGAGCGCTTCGCGACAGATTTGATGTACTCCACCATCTTCCTGTCGACCGCTGGGTCGAGCGGAACCTCGATCCTGTGGTCCTTCAGAATCTGCGCGGCCCTCTTTCTCGCCTTGACGACGATGTCCTTCTCATCCCCCTGGGAGTCCCAGACTGACCGGGAACCTCTCCAGAAAGAGCTGGGGACGTAGCCCTCCTTTCTGAAATGCCTGAGCGTGTGCGGGCTGCTCAGGAACCCTCCAGACATGCCCGCGGCAGCGATCACATCGACCGCCAGGGTCTCCTCGGTCACATCGACCCCTGCGAGGATCCTCTTGACCTCGCCGCAGACATCGTTGTCGAGGACGAGCTTGGCGTAGCTCGCGGTGAGGCTCGATTCGATGCTGCCCGCAGCGTCGTACACGAAATCCAGACCTGCCATGCCCGCCATGAGCATGGTGGTGGCCGTCTCGACACCGGACTGGTAATCGGCGACCATCGCATCCGTGTTCCCGCCCGTTCCCCTGATGGGCACCCTGTAGTGTCTCGCCAGCTGAGCGGCTCCTGCCATGATGAGCCCGACCTCGGGCGCGCCCAGGGCGATCGAGCCCGTCCGCATGTCCATCATGCCAGAGACCGTGCTGTACAGCGACGGAGCACCCCTCTTGGCCAGTTGGGCGACGGCGACGGACGCGAGGACCTCGACGTTCTGCTGGACTAGCAGGCCGGCGATGGTCGCGGGAGACGTCCCGCCGGCCATGCACTCGGGAGGATAGCACGTAGGCTGTCCGGCCCGCGCATACACGATAAGGCCCTCGGTCGTCTCCTTCGACAGAGTGAGCGGGCTCACCGGGTTGGCGAACCCCAGGACCATGGGCCGCGCGGCCAGTTCGTCCCTTCCTCCGGCGACGATGGCGGCGAGGTCGATCGACTGCTCGGTGGAGGTCTTGCCCCAGTTCCAGCCATCCATCGTCTTCGTCGAGTGCTTGAACCCCAGATATATCTCCTGAAGAGGGCCTATGGATTCCGGCACGTCCCTGGGCCAGCATACCCAGGACGAATGATCTATGTGCGGGAGCGCGTCCGTGAGCCTGAAGAAGTTCTCGGAGTCCTTGACGGTCGAGGGCCTCACGACGCCGTCCAATCCCTCCACCTGGACAGGGGTGCCCACGCTGCTCAGGTGCACATTGCCCTCACCGAAGGCGATCTCGTGCTTCCCGTCCCTGCCGTGGAGCTTGAACTTGCTGGGTGCGCTTGAGATGGAATCCCTGAGTACCCGCTCGGGGATCTTGACGATGCTGGTCTTCTTGTCGAGATTCGCGCCTGCAGACACAAGCAGGCTGGCCGCTTCCCGCTCCAGGACCCTGATGCCAGTGCTCTCGAACACTCTTACCGTGGCGGAATCGATCTTCTCGATATCGGCCCTTGAGAACGGCTCGTACCTCGCGACCATGCGGACCCCAACCTCCTTTGTAGGACTGGAACCGGTAAATGCCACGGCCGCTATCTAGTTTCGTGAAAAAGGGGAGAAAAGACACAGTCCTCACGTGCCCCCAGTGCGGCTCCGCGGACCTGTACTACGAGACCGCGCTGATCACCGGCTACAAGTATCACTGCAAGAAGTGCAACTACATCGGGGCTTTCGTGGTCGAGAAGGATATAGAAGAGAGCGATGCGAAGGGGTGACCTCCGCAGTCGCCTGTCGAAATGGTTTCCCTCATGCGGTTCTGTAGATCATCGGGTGGTGGCCGTTAGGACCACACCCTCGATGTCACTCACTCCATTCGGCTCCGACCGTGCGCCCTTCTCTGGGTCGTAGAGGATCATCATCACGTCATGCTGGAGCGCGCCGGGGCTGAACCGTAAGCCCCCTGCCGTCAGGTTATAGACGGCTGTAGGCAGCGGGCCTGCGCTCGCGAACGGCGCCTGGATGGGCGCATCGGAGCAATCGCTTTCGGCATACGCGCCCATTCGGGAATCTGGTGTCATCCCACATGTCGAGCGCGATCCGCTGCATTTCCCCGGGTCAATCATCTCGACCCGTGTATGTGCCTTGATTGGCATCAGGGAGTCGACGAGCCGACGGGTTCTTGAGGGTTGGCGCTACATGTATCGCTACATGTAACACCCGAGTCCAGACAGAACCCCCTCAGGCGAACATCGGGCCTGATTCCATGCCCTTCTGGACGCATTCCTCAAGAACCTTGTTTATGGCCTTCTCGAAGTCCGCCGCGGTCACGTAGTCCCTGTTCTCACGGATCGCGAACATGCCCGCCTCTGTGCACACCGCCTTGATGTCCGCACCCGTCGCGCCCTCGGATTTCGCCGCGAGGTCGTCGACGTTGACCGATTCATCGAGGTTCATGCGTCTCGCGTGTATCTTGAATATCGCGATCCTGGCCTCCAGGTTCGGAATGGGTATCTCGATGATCCTGTCGAACCTGCCCGGCCTGAGGAGCGCCTCGTCGAGTATGTCCGGCCTGTTGGTCGCGCCGATGATCTTGACCTCGCCCAGCGGGTTGAACCCGTCGAGTTCCGCGAGTATCTGCATCAGAGTCCTCTGGACCTCACGGTCGCCGGAGGTCGCGAGGTCGAGCCGCTTGGCGCCCACGCTGTCCAGCTCGTCTATGAACACTATCGACGGGGCCTTCTGCCTGGCCAGGTCGAACAACTCCCTGACCAGCCTCGCACCCTCACCGATGTACTTCTGCACGAGTTCGGAACCGACGAACCTGATGAATGTTGCATTGGTTTGTCTCGCGACCGCCTTAGCGAGCAGTGTCTTGCCTGTGCCCGGCGGACCGATGAGCAGCACGCCCTTCGGCGGGTCAATGCCGACCTTCTTGTAGAGTTCGGGCCTGAGAAGCGGGTCCTCGACCGCCTCGCGTATCTCCAGGATCTGGTCCTGGAGCCCGCCGATCTCTTCATAGCTGGTCTCCGGCTTCGAAATGATCTCGGCGCCGACCACGATCGGATCCAACGACGGCGGCAGGACGCCCATGACCGCCAATGTCTGCTTATTGAGCGCGACCCTGGCTCCCGCCTCGAGGAGCTCGGGGGCGACGTAGTCCGAAGTGCTTACCACGAAGTCCGGGCCCGTGGAACTCTTCACGACGACCCTGCCGTCCGCGAGCACATCCTTGATCTGCCCTATGATGAGCGGCGGGGCCTTCAATCGCTCGAGCTCCGCCTTGAGCCTCTTCAGCTCCTTCTGCAGCCGAATCAGCTCGCCCTCTAAGAACCTCTTTTCGCCCTCTACCCGCCGGGATTCCTCGACGAGCTCAAGGTTCCGTTCCTCAAGGACCGAAATCCGCCTATGAACCTCGTCGTACATTTCGGTCGTCTGCTCGTTTGACAATTTATCGCACCCCATTTATTTTTGTCTCTTCCGAGCTGGTATGTAATAAGGTTAAATACTCTATTTATCCTTTGCTGACCTGCTCGGCAGTGTGACTTTGATGCTCTGTGAGATGTGCGGAAAACAGGTCACCTTCTGTAAGAAGGTGATGATAGAGGGGGTACATCTTGAAGTTTGCTCCGAATGCGCAAAATTCGGCAAAGAGCAGAACAAGCCGAAGGACCCCGCCGAGGCGGCTCCGAAACCCGTCATCGTGCAGAGGCTCGCGGAGAGGGAGAAGAGGAGCAAGCCGAGGGACATTCTAGAGACGGTCGAGAAGGACGATCTCGTCGATGACTACCCCGCGCGGATACGCAACGCCCGCTCGAAGGTCGGGATGTCGCAGAAGGACCTCGCGATGAAGATCAACGAGAAGCTCGGGCTGATCCAGAAGATAGAGACGGGCGACATGAAGCCGGACGAGAAGCTCATCGTGAAGCTGCATAAAGAGCTCGGGATAATCCTGAAGGAGAAGGTGACCGAGATACCGGTGGCGAAGGCCACGGGGTCCAGGTCGCTCACGCTGGCTGACCTGATAAAGATAAAGGAGAAGTGACCGGGCAGAGGGCGCTCACCTGACGGGCGCTTCCCTTCCTAGTATCTCCGATGCCGCGCGCTCGATATAGACGTTGTCAATCGACAGGCCGTAATCGGACGCGACAAGCAGCGCTGCGGGCCCGACGTCGATGCCCAGCATCTCCTGCTTCTTGTTGACCTTCGAAACGACCTCACGCTTGGGGACCGACCTCGTCTTCACAATCTTCTCGACGATCTCCGAGAAGAGGTCTCGGTTCGGCCTCACGGTCTCCTGGAAGACCTCCTTAGGAGGTCTGTAGTCTAGCGGAACCTCGATGCTCGCGCAGTCGAATGTGGGTGTGAGGTTTCCGTTCCTGCGCTCCAGGTATCCCCCTGTCAAGCCCGCGTCGAGAAGCTTCTGCGCCTCCTTCGGCGAGAACCATCTGAGGTCCATCGAGGCAGAGAACACGAATTCACGCTCTGTCAGGAGCTCCTTCCCCTTCCTCCTGAACAGCACTGCGATGCTCCTCTGAAGCTCACTCATCCCTAATCAAGCTCCCGAAATCCTCCGATACGATGTAGTCTACACCGAGCTCCTCCATGCGAACGCGCTCGGACACCGATGCGAAGACCCCGAGCCTGAACGAGAGTTGCCGCTTCGCCTCGGCAGCCTCCTCAGCCAAATCCCGCGGGACCATGATATCGGCCACGCCGATCTCCTTGATGTCCCGAGCGAGGTCTAGGAAGGCCCTGCCAGCAACAGCGGGGTCGAAACTCACGATCCCATCCCGGATGTCTACTTTGAATGTAATGTTCTCGGACAACTTAAAGGCTCCTCTCAAGTCATCGAGCGAGGACAGAGTCGCGGTCCCGATCACCGCCCTTTCTGCACCCGCGATGAACACGTCGATCACGCTCTGCGAGAAACGCACGCCCGCTTCGTACAACGTCGGGATCTCCTCGCATATCTCCTGCACGACGTCGAGCTGCGGCTTGTTCTTGACGATGCCGTCCTCGTCCTCGACGTAGAGCGCCTCGAAATTGCCTGCGAGTTTGGATGCGAGGTCGCTCATCGACCCGCGCGGGTGCGACCGTTTCATCATCGTGCGCGGCTCGATCTTCAAATGCGGAAGGACCTTCATGGACAAGGGGGCGCAGAAGGTCTCTTTAGTAGATAAATGATGCGAGACGGCGACCCAAGACCCGCAGAGAATCGCGCCTACGGCCCTGGTGGCACGCGCACGGGTGAATGGGCTATCTGGGTGTGTCTAAAAACCCTGTCCCCGTACGCAGTAACGATTATATAGAAGCTCTGACATATGAGAACCCTGGACCCCGAGCAATCGGGTATCTGTCCGGAAAGCCAGTTCAGTTGAAATGGAGGTATGAAATGATAGGACAAACACCTATTCTCATCTTGAAGGAAGGCACCAGGAGAGAGAAGGGAAAGGGCGCGCAGTTCAGCAACATCACTGCGGCCAGAGCCATAGCGGACGCCGTCAGAAGCACGCTCGGACCGAGGGGCATGGATAAGATGCTCGTCGACAGCATGGGCGATGTCGTGATCACGAACGACGGTGTGACGATATTGAAGGAGATAGACGTCGAACACCCGGCCGCGAAGATGATCGTGGAAGTTGCCAAGACCCAGGACGAGGAATGCGGGGACGGCACGACCACGGCGGTCATTCTCGCCGGGGAGCTGCTGAAGAAGGCGGAAGCGCTGATCGAGCAGAACGTCCACCCAACGGTGATCTCCGGCGGGTACAGGATGGCTGCGAACAGGGCAAGGGAGGTTCTCGAAGACATATCCATCAAGGTCTCCCCCGACGACAAGTCGACTCTGTTGGACATCGCGAGGACCGCGATGATCTCGAAGAGCGTCGCTAATTCCAGGGACCTGCTCGCAGACGTCGCGGTGAAGGCCGTGAGCGCCGTCGCAGAGAAGAGAGAGGACGGCAAGATGGTCGTCGATGACGACAACATACAGATCGTCAAGAAGCAGGGCGGTTCGACGGATGACACCCAGATGATCTCGGGCATCATCGTAGACAAGGAGGCCGTTCACCCGGCGATGCCGAAGAAGGTCGAGAAGGCCAAGATCGCACTGGTCGATTCCGCGTTGGAGGTCAAGAAGACCGAGATCGACGCGAAGATAGAGATCACGGACCCGACCCAGCTGCATGCGTTCCTCGACGAAGAGGAGAACATGCTCAAGAAGATGGTCGAGACCGTCAAGAAGTCCGGCGCGACGGTGCTCTTCTGCCAGAAGGGCATAGACGACCTCGCACAGCACTATCTGTCGAAGGCAGGCATATACGCGGTCCGCAGGGTCAAGAAGAGCGACATGGAGAAGCTCGCCAAGGCGACCGGCGCCAACCTCGTGACCAAGCTCGACGACCTCGGGGCGAGCGACCTCGGAGTCGCCGCATTGGTCGAAGAGAAGAAGATCGCTGACGACAGGATGACCTTCGTCACGGGCTGCAGGAACCCGAAGGCCGTCTCCATCCTCATAAGGGGCGGCACGGAGCACGTCGTGGACGAGATCGACAGGTCGCTGAACGACGCAATCAGCGTCGTGGCGGTCGCCGTCGAGGACGGCAAGCTCGTCACGGGCGGCGGCTCAGCAGCGATGGAGGTCGCTCTAAAGCTCAGGGACTTCGCTGCCTCCATCGGAGGCAGGGAGCAGATCGCAATCGATGCCTTCGCGAACGCGCTCGAGGTCGTACCGACGGCACTGTCGGAGAACGCTGGCCTCGACCCGATCGATGTTCTCATCGAGCTCAGGCAGGCCCACAAGTCGGGCAAGGTCTACGCCGGGATCAACGTGTTCACTGGCAAGGTCATCGACATGAAGAAGGAGAAGGTCCTGGAGCCGATCAGGGTCGGAAGGCAGGCAATAACCTCCGCCACCGACGCCGCGGTCATGATCCTGAGGATCGATGATGTCATCGCATCCAAGGGCGGAAGCGCGGGCGGCAGGGGACCGAAGGGCCCTGGCATGGGCGACGAGGGTGGTCTGGACTAGACGCGTACCCTCAAACCCTTTACCAATTTCTTGAAACACCACGAACGAACATGCATGCTCGAACTTGAGAGCTGGAGGCGATGGAACACGGCCGACGAGGAACCGAGCGAGGCGGCGAACGGAGAGGGAGGCGACGAGGCTGATGAGAAGCCCGAGCTAGACCCATTGACGGAGAGGGACCGGACGATAGCGGACCTCACCGTCGCACTGAAGCGCCTGCAGGCAGAGTTCGAGAACTACAAGAAGCGCACGGAGAGGGAATGGTCCGATAGGGCCAAGCTCGCTGGCGAGAGAGTGATCACCGACTTGCTACCGCTGCTGGACACCTTCGACAAGGCCTTGGAAGATGCGAGGAACAACTGGGATGCGAAGACCCTCAGGAAGGGGCTGGAGAGCATCCACAAGCAGCTGGTCATGACCCTTCAGAAGGAGGGCCTTCACGAGGTCGAGGCGAAGCACAGGTTCGACCCGTTCGCCCACGAGGCGATGATGAGGGAGGAGAAGGAAGGGGTCGAGGACGGAAGGATCCTCGAGGTCTTCCAGAAGGGATACACCCTCGGTCCCAAAGTCATCAGGACCGCGAAGGTCAAGGTGGCCGCGAAGAAGGAGCTGCCTCAGGAAGTCACAGTTCAGGATCAACCAGTCGAGAATGTCTCCGAAGGAGACGGCAAGGAAGAACAAGAGGAGTGAGGTGACATGACAGATTCAAAGGGAAAGATAATCGGGATAGACCTGGGAACGAGCAACTCGGCAGCCTCTGTGATCGAGGCCGGAAGGCCCACGATCATCCCGAGCGCGGAGGGGACGAGCCTGGGAGGCAAGGCGTTCCCGTCCTACGTGGCGTTCACGAAGGACGGGCAGATGCTGGTCGGGGAGCCGGCGAGGAGACAGGCGGTATCGAACCCCGAGGGCACCGTGATGGCGATCAAGAGGAAGATGGGCACGGACCACAAGGTGCGCATATACGACAAGGAGTACACCCCCCAGCAGATATCGGCCTTCATTTTGCAGAAGATCAAGCGCGATGCGGAGGCGTACCTCGGCTCCAAGGTCGAGAAGGCGGTCATCACGGCCCCAGCGTACTTCAACGACAACCAGAGGCAGGCGACGAAGGATGCGGGCACCATAGCCGGCCTCGAGGTCGTGAGGATCATCAACGAGCCCACCGCGGCGGCGCTCGCTTACGGCCTGGACAAGGCCGAGAAGGAACAGAAGATAATTGTGTTCGACCTCGGCGGCGGGACGCTCGATGTCACCATCATGGAGTTCGGCCAGGGAGTGTTCGAGGTCATCTCGACAAGCGGGGACACGCAACTCGGAGGCACCGACATGGACAACACCCTCGTCGAGTACATATCGAAGGAGTTCAAAGCCGACACGGGCATCGAGATCGCCAAGGACAAGATGGCGGTCCAGAGGATCCGGGAGGCCGTGGAGAAGGCCAAGATAGAGCTGTCGTCCACGCTCGAGACGGAGATCAACCTCCCGTACCTGAGCGCGGACGCCTCTGGTCCGAAGCACCTCGCGATGAAGCTCACGAGGGCGAAGCTGGAGGATCTCATAAGGCCCACCGTCGAAAGGTGCAGGAAGCCCCTGACGCAGGCGCTCCAGGACGCGAAGCTCACGCCGGACAAGATCGACAAGATCATCCTGGTGGGCGGTCCGACGAGGATGCCCATGGTCCAGAAGTTCGTCGAGGACATCCTGGGCAGCAAGATCGTCCGCGGGGTGGACCCGATGGAGTGCGTCGCGATGGGCGCGTCGATCCAAGGAGGGATACTCGAAGGCAGCGTTAAGGACCTGCTCCTGCTCGATGTGACCCCGCTCTCCATGGGCGTCGAGACCCTGGGCGGAGTGTTCCACAAGCTGATCGAGAGGAACACGACGATACCCACGAGGAAGAGCGAGACATTCAGCACCGCGGCCGACGGACAGACGAGCGTGGAGGTGCACGTGCTCCAGGGCGAGAGGCCCATGGCGCCCGACAACGTCACGCTCGGGAGGTTCCACCTCATAGGCATCCCGCCAGCGCCGAGAGGGATGCCACAGATAGAGGTCACGTTCGACATCGACGCGAACGGCATCATCGATGTGAGCGCGAAGGACCTCGGCACAGGCAAGGAACAGAAGATCACGATCACGGCCACCACGAAGCTGGACAAGAACGACATCGACCGGATGGTCAAGGACGCGGAGAGGTTCGCCGACGACGACCGGAAGCGCAAGGAAAAGGCCGAGGTGAAGAACAAGGCCGAGCACAAGATCTACGAGGTCGGCCGCATCCTCGAGGAGATGGGGGACAAGGTCCCGCAGGATCTCAGGGAGCGGATCACGAAGCTCGCGGACGATGTCAAGGCCGCCCTGCCCAGCGACGACCCCGCAGTGATCAAGCAGAAGCTCGACGAGCTGGAGAAGGCGCTGCTCGAAATCGGCAAGAGGGTGTACGAGGCGACCGCGAAGCAGCAGGCCCAGCAGCCGCAACAGGGTCCCCCGCCGTCCGAGGGCGCGGAGCCGTCCGAAGGCGGGGACAAGGGCTACGTGGACGCAGAATACAAGATAGTGGACGACGAGGAGGACAAGAAGTAGGCTCCCCAAACCTCGTTCTCTCACTTTCATCTTATCCGTGCCGGCAAAGATACCGTCGGGCAGTTGCGCACTCAGAGGCTGAAGGATGGCTTCGAAAAGGGACTACTACGAGATTCTGGGCGTGAGCAGGACCGCGTCCAAGGACGAGATCAAGAAGGCCTACAAGACCATGGCCATGAAGCATCATCCTGACATGAACAAGGACAACCCGAAGCAGGCCGAGGAGAAGTTCAAGGAGCTCTCGGAGGCCTACGAGGTCCTTGCGGACGACGAGAAGAGGGCCAGGTACGACCAGTACGGTCACGAGGGCGTGCAGAACTCGTTCAGGAGCGGAGGGTTCGACTGGTCCGATTTCACACACTTCAACGACGTGAGCGACATATTCGGGGGCTTCGGAGGGTTCGGCGGGAGCATCTTCGAACAGTTCTTCGGAGGCGGGAGTGGCAGGCAGGGCCCTCAGGAGGGCAGGTCGCTCAGGTACGACATCGAGATAACCCTTGAAGAGGCCGCCAATGGGCTCGAGAAGGGGATACGCGTCCCTCACTCCGTCCGGTGCTCATCCTGCAGCGGGCACGGAGCGAAGACCGGGGACATTAAGACCTGCCCGACATGCAAAGGGGCAGGCCAGGTGCAGAGGGGGCAGAAGCGCGGGTACACAAACTTCGTCACGATATCCGCGTGTCCCACCTGCAAGGGCGCGGGGAAGCAGATTCTGAAGGCGTGCTCCGCGTGCTCGGGCGAAGGCGTGACCCAGACGGTAAGCACCCTGAAGGTGTCGATCCCGAAGGGTGCGGACGAGGGCATGAGGCTGAGGATCAGAGGGGCCGGGGAGGCCAGCACGAACGGCGGACCGCCCGGGGACCTATACATAGTCGTCCACCTGAAGGAGCACGATGTGTTCGCGAGGGACGGCAACGACCTGTACATAGATGCGCCCATCACATACACCCAGGCGGCCCTGGGGCACGAGCTCGAGGTCCCGACGCTCGACGGCAAGGCGCTGGTGACGATCCCATCCGGCACCCAGACAGGGATGGTCTTCAGGCTCAAGGGCAAGGGTATGCCCGACCTTAGGGGGTACGGCACGGGGGACGAGTTCGTGCGTGTCCAGGTCGTGACCCCGACCACGCTCACCGCCGAGCAGAAGGACCTTCTCAGGCAGTTCGGACGGTCCGTGGGGGACTACGAGAAATCTGCCAGACGAAGGTCGGTCTTCAACGGTTTCCGCCGCAAAACCTAACAAGAATGCTTATCCATAGCCAGACAAATCATGGTCGGATGAGACTGGTTGGGCTCCTGACAGGGGACCCGAGAGCGTATTTTGAGATGCTCAAGGTCCTGAGGGAACAGGACCTGAAGTACATCTCCCTCGAGTTCTCCGACCCCATACCCGCGAACGTAGCGGTGGTGCTGACCACCGAGCACGAAAGACACAAGGTGCAGTTCGACGCGGTCGTGTCCGATGAGGACCCCGAAGTGGCCATCGGGAAGGCGAAGAAGGCACTCTCGGGAGACAAGAGCGTCAACGACCTCATGATCGGCATAGACCCTGGCCACAGGCCCGGGGTGGCAGCCCTCGGAGACGGGGTTGTGTTGAGCAGGTCCCTCGCCCCTTCCCCCGAGGCCGTGAGGGAGATGGTCGGGAACATACTCGAGAACTACCCATCGAACAATGTGATCATCAGGATAGGCCACGGGGACAGGACGAACAGGAACCGGATATTCAACAGGCTCTGGGACGACGGCCACAGGCTGGAGATCGTAGACGAGAGGAACACCACCACGCGCTCACAGACCCCGGACGAGGATGCAGCGGTCGAGATTGCGATGACACCCGGCTACAGACCCTATTCCAGACAGAAGGTCGAGCCGTGCGACGGGGAGATAAGGAACATACAGCGCATCAGCAGGCTCGAGAGCAACGGGAAGCTGACCGTCTCGAAGGACCTCGCCTCGAAGGTCGCGACAGGCGAACTCTCGATGGACCAGGCGATAGACCTCCAGAGAGGCTCTGGGCCTGATGGCGGCTAGAACAGATGATGGTCCGTCGGCGCCGTCTCGCCGCCGACATCGCACCTGATCGTCTCGATGCCCAGCTTCTTGATCCTCTCTTCGACCTCGACAACCAGGTCGGGGTGCGTGTTGACATAGACCGTCGCGCCGGTATCAATGGAGAAGTACGCCTTCAGACCTTCCTCGCGCATCCTCCTCACCTCGAGTATGACCTTAACGGTCTCCGGCCGCCACAGTATCATCTCGTCCAGGCCGGTCATGGTTATCCCGTGCAGGATGAGCGAATCCTTCTCCGCCAACAGCCCTATCCGGTCGATGTCCTTCTTCTTTATCGCGCTCTCCATCTCCGCGAGGGCACCGTGGACATAGGCCAGGCGCGAATGGAAGAACGGCGACCCGAGCACTGCCCTGTGGGCGCTCTCGGTGAACTTGAATGCAGGGATGAGCGCGACTACTATCCCGATCTGGAAATCCTCTGACATCAGCTGGTAGGAATACGACTCCTCGTCCTCGTGACCTGCCTTCCATCTCGAGAACGCACCGGTCACCGACCTCGTCGCGGACCCTGCCCCCCGCCTCGCGATTGCCGACATCTGTTCGAGCGAGAGGTTCAGTCCAGTGGCCTCACACGCGGCGACTGCGAGCGCGGCGAACCCGGAGGCCGAGGCCCCGAGGCCTACATTGGATAGGAAGTTGTTCTTGGACTCCATCCTGAACTTGTCCTTGACACTGCTCCTCCTGCGGACCTCGTCGACCACGAAAACGACGCGTTCCAGCTCCCTGCCGGACAGCATCCTACCGTCGACCGTGGCCTGGTCCTTGTCCGAGCTCACGAACTCGATGGTCGTGTGCGATTCGGTGGGGGAGGTCGCGACCGATATCGAGTCGTGGAACGGTATCCTCAGTACCTCGTCCTTCAGACCGTGATACTTTATCAGGCCCTGGATCGGATGAGCCTTCGCGGAACCTTTCATACTCATACCTCACACGTCGAACAGGACGATCAGCGTGCCCTTCGCGTCGTCGAACTCCAGCCGATGATACGTTATGCCTTTCACAACAGACCTCTTGGGATGCCTCTCACCGTCGAACACCTCGCCGCGAACGAAGGCCTCCAAGGTCAGGCCGTCGGTCTTCACCCTGAACTCGCTGAACACGAGATTCTCGGCATCGTGCAGGAACAGCAGTTCCTGCAGGAAATCGACCAGCAACTGCTCCCTGCTCTCCGCGCTGAGCACGATCTTGAACTCGCCCCTCGGGACGACCTTCGAGACATCGGTCACCTGGTCGAAGAGCGCGTATGCGGCGTTCTCGAACCGCTCGCCCAGCGTCTCCCCGTGGACCTCGACCATCGCGTCGGCCGTGTGTTCGAGAACCCTGTACCTCATCGTGAGAAAAGTGCGGTTGCCAGTATATCAAGGCTGTGCCTTGACACGCCCCCGATAGTAATCGCACGACCTCGACAGCCGGCAGGAGGCGCACCTGGGGTTTCGCGCGCTGCATACCGCGCGCCCGTGCTCTATGAGGTTGATGTGGAAGTTGTAGAACTCCCTGGTCGGGACAAGGCGGGCCAAATCCTCCTGCGCCTTCTCTCGCGATGTCCTCGGTCCGATCAATCCTAGCCTCGTGCTGACGCGATGCACGTGGGTATCCACCGGGAAGGCTGGCATCCCGAGGGAGAACAAAAGGACTATCGAGCGCGTCTTCGGTCCCACGCCTTTCATCTGGGCCAGCCATGCATCGGCCTCGGAGGGGCTCATGTCACTCAGGAAATCAAGGGTCAGCGCGCCTCTTGAATCCTTGATGAATTTGAGTGCGCCGAGGATCCTCTCCGCTTTGATGTCCGGGAGCCCCCCTGAGCGTATGATTCTGGACACCTTCGAGCGCGGCTCTCCAAGGAGTTCGTCCCAACTCAGATACTCCTTCTTGAGTGCCAGAAAGCTCCTGTGGGAGTTGATGTCAGTGGTGTTCTGGGACAGAATCGTCTCCACGAGGGTATCCAAGGGATCGTTGCCGCTGGAGGGCAGCTGCCGCCCGTACATCCGCGTGAGGGTACGGTTCATCAGCAGCGCTTTCTTCCTCAGCGATGCCATCCCACGATCCTGTCGCATTGAGTTCATCCCGTGGTTATCCTGACATCCCGGAAGACCATGCTTGGCATAAGGGAAGAGCCGAAATCCTTCTGGTCCGAACCGACCATCTCGACGCCGCCCAGCAGGTCCATGATATTGCCCGAGACCAAGGCTCCGCTCACGCCTCCAACTATCTCCCCGCGCTCGATCTTCAGGCCCGGGCTCGCGACGAATGAGAAGTCGCCGGTCTCGACGTTGGCGGTGTGAGCCCCTTGGCACCCCCATACCAAATAGCCGCGATCTATCTGCTGGACAAGGCTGTCCAAGTCTCCTCTGCCTCGTTCGACGACGAGAGTCATGGGAGCTATTGACAGGTTCCCTGTCGAATAGTCCCTCGTACCGTTCCCAGTGGAATCCTCACCTGCGATGGCGCCGAAGTAGCTGTTCCACAGGAACCCTTTGAGCACACCGTCCTTGACGAGCGCCGTCTTCTTGCAGGGCAACCCCTCGTCGTCGAACGGCCTGGAGCCCGCGCGGCCTGGAATGGTCGGGTCGTCCGTCAGAGACAAAGCACTGCCAGCTACTTCCTTCCCGACCTTGTCCGCCAGGAACGAGTTCTTCCTCACGAAATACTCCCCGGACAATGCTCTGCTGAGCACTATGTTGAGCAAGCCCGATTCACTGCTTCCGAGCGACAGCGGGGAGAACAAGACCTTGCATCTCTCGGTCCTGGGATTCGCAGCGCGTGCGCAGAGACGAGCGACCCGGCCAGAGGATTCGCCGAGAAGTTCGAAATCCAGGTTTTTCGAGTGCGACGCGGCGGCGTCCATGCATTCCGGAGTGACCGCATTCCCCGTCCCGCTCACGCTGATGCAGTCCGCCGAGAGGATAGTCTCCTCCATCAACGCCTCGATGCCAGAAGAGTTGGAAATCGCGATGACCTTGTGGATGGCCTCCACCTCGCCCCCGGTGACAGACACGCTACCGGCGCTGCGGGCCGATCCAATCATCACGTCCGCGGATGAGCGAAGCTCGGACAGGGTCATCGAGGAGACTCGCTTGTCGAACACACCTCCGACAGGACGATACGACCTCTTGGATGAGGGGAAGCCTTGCCAATTTCTGTCCTTGTCTCCCACCCCAGACATCTTGAGCGCCGAGGCCACACACATGCGCACATGCTTCGAATCGAAGGTGTTCGTGAAGGCCATTCCCATCCTCCCATCGGTGACGGCACGCACGAAGATGCCAAAGTCCTTCAAGGAGGAGGCGCTCACCACTCTGTCGCGCTCGATGAGCACGCTCCGCTCGCGCACGGCATTGCAGAAGATCTCGTACTCTTTGCATTTGAGCGAGCGGGCTGCCTTGCGCGCTTCAGAGACCGTATCCTGAACGATGGATTTCTGCGACATGTCAGCGGCCATCAGCCCGCACCCCCGAACACTATCGCACCCTTCTTGAGGCTCATGTGAGGACCACCATCGCTTGTTGGCGACGACTGCCCCATCTTGCCGCAGTAGCTCGACTCGAACCCGAAGTCCTTCCCGAGACCGTCGATGAGCGCGAGCGACTTGACGGCGATGCCGCTTATCGCGAGGTCCCTCACTGGCCTCGACACCTCCCCGTCCCGAATCTCGAAGCACTCCTGTATCCCCACCTGAAAGCTCGAGTTCGCCTCTGCCTGACCCCCCCTCACATCGAGACACAGGTATCCGAATTTCTTACCCTCGAACAGTTCGTCGAGGGACATCTCCCCAGGCTCGAAGTACGTGTTCCTCATCCTGATGATCGGAGGAACGCGGTAGGATTCGGCGCGCGCGTTCCCTGTCGGCTTACGTCCCAAACGCGTGGCCCATTCCCTGTTGGTCATCTGGTCTTCGAGGAGACCGTCCCTAATCAAGAAGACTTTCCGCGGGATCACGCCCTCATCGTCGACCTGGATGTTCCCGAATCCGTTCGCGAGCCTCGGCGAATCGACCATCGTCACAAACTCTGGGGCAACCTTCTTACCTTCAGACCCAGAGAACGCCCCGGAAGAGAAGAAATCGGCCTCGGACAGATGGCCCAATGCCTCGTGGGCTAGCATGCCGACGACACGAGGCGCCAGCACGCACGGGTAGGTACCCGGCTTGCAGGGGACGCCCTCCAGCTGCTGGCGAATCCTCCTGATGAGCCTATCGCCTATCACTTCGACCGTATCCTTCTTCTCGAAGTGCTCCCATCCGCCTGCAGCTATGCCGATTTCGTCCCTCGCGGAGGCAAGCGCGCCGGAATCCCTGGCGGACACCGAGGTCATGAGATAGAGCATCGACACCTCGGATTCGACGGCTGTTCCCTCCGAGGTCACGGTCACACGTGTCCCTGTGAAGTCCCTGTAGCTCGCCTTGCAGGTCGTGATCCTCGGATCGGATGCTGATATATGCGAGCAGAGGGTCTTGAGAAAATCCGTCTTGTCCTCCGCCCTGACGTCGTCCAATGGGGTGACGGCGCGGGTTGTGAACCGCTTCTTGACAGGACGCATGTCTGCGAGAACCGACATATCTGTCGGCGAGGCGACAGTGAGGACGGAAGAAGCCTTGGACGCCTCGACGACTGTCCCGGGAACGTCGGTCATCCTGTTCGAGACCGCGAAACCCCAGGAACCATTGTCGAGGACCCTTGCGGAATGCCCGACCTCGCCACGATTGGACACTACCTCCAATCCGGTCTCCCTCGCGTCGATGGCCATCTGAGAGATTTCCTCGGCTCTCAATTCGACATAATCGAGACCTTGGCATCGCCTACTGTCCAATGCTTTGAGAAGCGGGTCCGCCAGATTCATCTTTTCGGAGAGGTGAGGCCACTGCTGACACAAAAACCTATGCGAACACGCGAAAAACGCCTGGACATGCATGATTCAATTCCGTTACCTCTGAAAGCTTTTATATGCGCCTGGCATCTGTTTTTTCCGTGAACATCTGCGTCATAGGCTGCGGAGCAATAGGAACGACCATTGCGCGTGCAGTTGAAGATATGCCGCACATCGACGTCATCTACCTAACGGACCGCTCGAAAGAGTGCGCCACAAGGCTTCAGGAGCACACGAAGAAGGTCAGGTACGTGCCGGACATCGTCCCGATCCTGAACGATATCAAGCTCGTCGCAGAGGCCGCGAGCCAGGACGCAGCGAGGTACTATGCGCCCCTGGCCTTGTCCGCTGGAGTCGATATCCTGATCATGAGCGTGGGTGTCTTCCATGACGAAGAGTTCCAGAAGGACACTTTCCGATTGGCCAAGCGAAAAGGGGCCAAGATATTCATCCCGAGCGGCGCGATCGGAGGCATAGACGCACTGTGCGCGGCCAGTCTGGAGGGCATCGACGAGGTCACGCTGACCACGACCAAGCCGCCCTCCGCATTCGGTCCCAACCCCTACCTGGAGTCGAAGAGCATCATCGCATCCGACCTGAGGACGCGCACCGTGCTGTTCTCGGGCTCCGCCCGGGATGCAGTGAAGCATTTCCCGCAGAACATCAACGTCGCCGCGACGATCTCCCTCGCAGGCATAGGCTTCGAGAGGACCATGATCAAGATCGTCTGCGACCCGCAGGTGAAGACGAACGAGCATCATCTGCAGGCCCGGGGGAAGTTCGGGGAGCTGGATGTCGTCACCAGGAACGTTCCGTCCCCGAGGAACCCAAAGACGAGCTACCTGGCCGCCCTCTCCGCAATCTCGGCGATAAAGAAGATCACTGGCAACGCATGGATCGGAGTGTGACCGCGCCAGTTCTTTATACGCTCACCATCATTCCATCCCCGTGATCACTTGGCAACCAAGGAGAGATGGATTTTCTCATCGATGAAGATCGAGGTCGACGCCGTCGTCATCATGAACGGCGTGGAACCCAACGTCGACAGGAGCTTCTTCTACGCGACCGGGATCCCGAACGGCCTGTTCGAGGGATGCATCGCGATCATCGAACCCCGTAGGATGGAGGTGCTGAGCTCCAACCTCGAGGAGCTCAGCTCAAGGGAGGCGGGGATCAGGACCACGGTCTTCGACAACGACAAGCACAGGACCGAGCTGCTCGCGCGGAGGCTCAAGGGGATGGACAGGATAGGGATCAACGCCCACGATCTGACGCTGAGCAACTACAGATACATCAAGAAGGCGGTAAAGAAGACGAAGCTGGTCGACGTCACCTCCGACATGGAGAACGCGCGGCTGATCAAACAGCCTGACGAGGTGAAGAAGATCCAGAAGGCGTGCGACATAGCCACGAAGGCAGGGAAGGAGATCCCCGAATTCGTCAAAGAAGGGGAGGCCGAGACGAGCGCCGCCGCAGAGCTGAACTACAGGATGATGAAACTCGGCGCCACTGGACCGTCGTTCGTGACAGCGGTTGCCTTCGGCGCGAAGAGCGCAGAGCCGCACTACATGCCGATGCAGAGGCGGTTGAAGAAGGGGCAGTTCGCCTTGTTCGACTACGGGGCGGAGTACGGAAGGTACGTTTCCGACATAACGAGGACTTTCATCTGCGGCAGCCCGAACGCGAAGCAGAAGGAGATGTACGACGTGGTGGCCGAAGCTCAGCAGGCAGCCCTGGACTCCATCCACGCAGGGGCCCACGGGAAGGACGTGGACGCGTCTGCGAGGACTGTCATCGACAAGAGCAGGTTCAAGGGAAGGTTCATACACAGCACGGGCCACGGCCTGGGCGTCTCCGTTCACGACCCTGGCTCCATCTCCGCCTCCAGGGACATGGTCCTCAAGGAGGGGATGGTGTTGACCGTCGAACCAGGGACCTACATAAAAGGCTTCGGAGGAGTCAGGATAGAGGACGACATAATTGTGACGAAGAACGGGTGCAAGATCCTCACCCCTCTGACGAAGGAGTTCGTCAGGGTCTAGAACAGAGAGAGGATCCTCACATCGGATATCAGCCCGGCCACGGCGTCCACGATGTATATCAGCACGACCCCGACGAGGGAGACGGCGATCGCCGCGAGCCATTCCTCGGAGACTATGAGCTCTTCTATCATGATGTACCGCACGGTGATTATGAGTATCACGAAGGCCAGGAGGAGGCCTAGGTCGCCCAAATCGAACTCGTTCGCCGCGCTCCTGAGGACCGGGATGGCCACGACCGCGACGATCGCGACGACCAGCACCCTCAACATGTACGAACCCGAGGCTGTCCAATCGTTCCCCACTATGGCCCCGCTGATGTAGAATATCACGGTCACCAGCGCGAGAGCCACGCAAAACAAGATCAGTTGTTCGATGCCCATCCTTTCGTCCTCCTGTCACTTGTTCCCGGCGCGTTTGGCCCGCGGGATGGCAAGTATCTCCCTCACCTCGAAGTCGAAGAACGAGTTCGCGTGCGCGGGCCTGACGACGCATGCCGTATCGGCCCCGTAGCCGGTCCCTCCGATGGCGATGACCTCATCGTCGCAGCACGGGATTGCCCCGCTGTCGGCAGCCATCACCGATATCTCCACGCAGACCTTCATCCCCTGACCGAACAGTGCCCGGAGGGCCTCGGCGATGGCCTCCACCCTCGAGGCACCGCCCAGCTTCCTGCTTATCGACCTCTCCAGCCCAGACAGGACATGCGACGCCCTCACGACCTCCGCGCCTCTCGCCCTGATGGCTTTCTCGGTCTCCCGGGACATCTCACGCTTTCCCTCACGGTCGAAGCCCGCGTGGGAAGTCACGACGACGACCGAGACGTCCTCGCCCTCGAGCTCGTCCAACACCATCTTCGCGGTCTCCCCCCTGTTGCTCGCCACCACGACGTGTGATATCCCGCCTGCCGTCACCCTTTCGTGCACGACCTTCAGGACGGATCCGGTGTTCTTCTTCCCGGGTCCCTCGAAATACAAGATCTCAGCCCGCCTCATGAACAGTCGGAGTCAATATAAGCTCATCATAATAAAAGTATGCCGCTCGCGGAGGCCAGCCCAGGGCAACAATCCTTATCTACCCTCTTCAGGCTTATCGAACCCGTGGCCATATTCTTCAATGAAGAGTTCTACGGTCATATGCAGGACCCGTTCCATCCTGAATCGTCGGAAAGGCTCCGGGGGATAGTCCAGAAACTGAGTCAGCACGGTCTGTGGAAGGACGTCGTTTCATCGAAGAAGGGGAAGGTCGACAACCTGCTCTTGGTCCACGATGAGGACTACATAGAATTCCTCAAGACCTGCGGGGAATGCAGTCTCACGATGGATACGCGTGTCCACCACGAGACCTACGGGATCGCCGCCCTCTCCGCACAGTGCGCGATCGACGCCACCATGTACTCGAAGGAAGAAGGGAAGCCTTCTTTCGCGCTGACGAGGCCGCCGGGGCATCACGCAGGGCCCAACTACGGGATGGGGTTCTGCTACTTCAACAACATATCCATAGCCGCCCGGTACCTGCTTAAGAACGGGGACCGGAGGGTCGCCATAGTCGATGCCGACGTGCATCACGGGAACGGCACGGAGCAGGTATTCGCCTCAGACCCGAAGGTCCTGTACATCTCGACCCACCAGACGGGCATATTCCCCGGAACTGGGAGCCTCGACTTCGTCGGGAAGGGGGAGGGCGAGGGATTCACGATCAACATGCCCTTCGCAGCGGAATGCGGCGACTCGACCTACGATGTCGCGTCGAGCGATGTCATCGCCCCGATACTGGAGGATTTCAAGCCTGACGCAATCCTCGTGAGCTTCGGGGTCGACAGCCACTACAGGGACCCGCTCGCCTCCCTGAGCCTCTCCTCCGATGGGCATCTCAGGCAAGCCAGAGCACTCATGAAGGCCTCGGAGAGGTGCGGAGGAAGGGTCACTTTCATGCTCGAGGGCGGGTACGATGTGCCGGCGCTCTCCGAGGTGGTCGCAGCGGTGATCGGCGAGATGAAGGGCGTCTCGGTACCACTGGAGTTCACTGATATGATCGACAACAGCTGCCTCGGCAGGGGCACCATCGAGCGATGCAAGCGCATCGCGTCCCAGTACTGGGGTCTATAGGTTCGGCTTCCTCTTCCTGAGATCGAGCCTCTTCTCGTGCTCCCGCTTGATGCTCTTCTCGATTATGTCCAGGACTGTGTCCATCGACTTGTACAGGTCCCAGTCGGTGTGCTTCGAATAGTACATCCCCTTCTCGGTGGTCAGCCTGGCCCCGAGGCTGTACTTGCTCTTCATCCCGTCCTGGTGGTAGATCGATGTGTGGACCGTGAACACCCTCGGAGGCTCGATCCTGGCGATCCGCTGCATCGTCTTGCCTATGAGTTCGTAGAGGGTGTCGTAGACTTCCGGATCTTCGAGGTCCAGTCCCGTTATCTGGACATAGACGCCCTTCCTGGGCATCAGGCCGATGACCTGCTCCATGAGGTCCGCGTGGGACACGACCCCGACGAGGTGGTTGTTCTCGGTCACGAAGAGCGTCGTCAGGCCCTTCTCGAGCATGACCGCCACTGCCTTCTCGATCGTGTCCTCGGGCCGTATGGAGACAGGGGTCCTGCTCATCACGCTCCCGACCTTCACATCGGCGGGTGCGCGGTCGCCTATGATCTCGTTCGGGGGTTTGCCGGCCTTCGGGGCCCATATGACCTCCATGACCTCCGTCATCCCGATGGCGCCGATGAGCTTGTTCCCCCCGTTCGTCACGGGCAGGGTCTTCTCGTTGAGGTTCTTCATCATTATCTGGGCCTTCCTCACCGTCTCGTGCTCGGACACCGTCTGGGGTGTGCCGCTCATGAAGGAGCCCACGTTCTTGCTCCTCAGCTGGTCGACCTTGGGCAGTATCCTGATTATGTCCGTCCTGGAAACGAACCCCACCATCTTGTGGTTCCTGACTACGGGCGCTCCCCTGACCCCGGCGGACATGAGCTCCTCGGCCGCGTCCGTGACCTTCATGTCCTCCTCGAGCCTGGGGCACGATACCATTATATGCTCGGCCTTCGCGGTCAGAGGGACATTCCTTCTGGCCAGGAACGAGGAATAGCTGATCAGGCCGACGGGCTTGTCGCCGTCCATAACTGGTACTTCGCGTATGTGGCTCTTCTTCATCTTCGATATGACATCGGAGACCGTGTCGCCTTTGTCGGCAGTCAATGCGGCAGCGCTCATAATGTCCTTGACCAACATCTGGCCTATTTCCGTGGCTTTCAATTCAAACACATCCGTTCTCAGACCTTCAGCACGAGCAAAACAATGCTGAAACTCATCTTTCGTTCCTATGCAGGTTCCTTATCTAAATACTTTCCATTCGGTTCGGCCCGCTGATAAGTTCGTCAAGCATTTATATCGAACGTTCATTCTGGTACAATGCAGATGCACCGCGAATGGGGCATGAAACTGACCGCATCAAGGGGGTTGGGATGGTGAACGGCAATTCCAGCGATTCAGCGGGCTGCAGAAGCTCGCACGGCACGGGAAAGGACTCGGCCCATTCCAAGTCAGAGGGAGGCTCTAGGGGTTCGAGCAGGACGGCCTTCCACACGCTGGACGACTTCGACGTCCGCGGGAAGAGGGTCCTCCTGAGGGTGGACATCAACTCGCCAGTGGATGAGAAGACCCTGCGGCTCGAGGACGGGTCAAAGATACGCGGCTCCGTCCCGACGATAAGGGAGCTCATGGACCGAGGCGCGAAGGTGGTCGTGCTGGCGCATCAGGGGAGGCCGGGGGACTACGACTTCATTCCTTTGAACGAGCACGCCACGTACTTGAGTCAGTATACGGGCAAGAAGGTCAGATACGTAGACGATCTCACAGGCTCGCGCGCCCTGAAGGCCATAGACGGCCTCGCGGAGGGTGAATGCATCCTGATGAAGAACGTCAGGAACCTACCCGATGAGCAGGCCAAGAAGGCGCCCGAGGAACACGCTCAATCGGAACTCGTCAGACGGCTCGCCCCCAAGTTCGACCTCTTCATCAACGACGCCTTCGGGTCCTCCCACAGGGCGCATGCCTCCCTCGTTGGGTTCTCGGCAGTCATGCCATCGGCCGCGGGCAGGCTCCTGGAGAGGGAGATATCAACGCTCTCGCGGGTGTTCCAGAGCCCAAAGCGGCCGTCGACCTACATCTTCGGTGGGACGAAGTTCTCGGACGCGCTCCAGGCGATAGAGAAGCTCGCCGAGACCGACCAGGTCGATCACATTCTCGTCGCTGGCTTGGCCGGATACGCGTACCTCTGGACCCTCGGGAAGCGCATAGGATCCAAGACCGAGGAGCGCGTGAAGAAAGACATGACGGTCGAGGTCGTCGAATCAGCGAGGAGACTCCATAAGAAGCACGGTGCGAAGATCGTGCTGCCAGAGGACGCTGCCATCGACGACAATGGAGTCCGCAAGGAGTTCGAGATCGACGACCTCCCCCAGGACGCCGCGGTGAAGGACATCGGGACCGCCACGATCGCCAGGTTCACGGAGGCGATCATGGGTTCCAAGACCGTGTTCCTTTCGGGGCCGCCAGGAGTCTACGAGTTGGAGGAGTCCTGCAAGGGGACGAAGGCGGTCTTCGACGCGATGATCCTGTCAGGGGCGTTCTCAGTGATCGGGGGAGGGCATTCGAGCGCGGCCGCCAACAAGCTGGGCCTGCTAGACAAGTTCTCCTACGTCAGCACGGGAGGAGGCGCCCTCGAGAGGTTCATGCTGGGCAAGGAGATGCCTGTCATAGAGGCGCTCAAGGCGTCTGCCAAGAAGTTCTAGCCGTACGGGAAGCCTTTCCTGCCCGCTCCGCCGAGGATGGTCCCTCCGAGGGACCTCGCCCGGATCAGGCCTCTGAGCGGCACGCCATCGATCTCGTTCAGGCTGCTCTTGTTCACGATGACCATGACGAGTATCGGCTCGCCGCCGGCATCCTTGATATCCGTGATGGCGCCCTTGATCGTCGCTCCAGTGCTCAGGACGTCATCCACGATGATGACCTTTCTGCCCTCGTTCACGGAGGCGAAGTTAGAGCTGAAGGCACCTCCGGACTCGGACTCCGAGTGCGGGCGGTAGACGCCGAAGTCTATCCCCAGGAGCTCCGACAACTTGGTCGCGAAAGGCACTCCGTTGATCGACACCCCGAGGACGACATCGGCGAGCTGGTTACGCTTCCCCAGTTCTTCCAGGACGATGTCCGCCAGGAGCTCGGACAGGAGCCCGACGCGGTATCCCGAAACGCCCACCGACCTCCATCCGATCTTGACATCCGATGGAGGAAGGCCTTCCGCGCCGTACTCTATGAGGTAGTTGACAGTGTCTATCGAAAGGTGTAGCTCGTCGGCAATCTCGCGAACGCTCAGGCCCTTCTTCCTCAGAACCTTCGCGTTGGCCGCCAATTCTTTGACATCAACCATTGTACCACAACGCCGAAGAGTAGCATGTTACGATATTAACCTTTCTCAGGCGGCGCTGCCTCCAGGGCTCCGACCATCGCTGCCAGTGCTTTGTTCAAGGGGGTGGGGATGCCTTTCGCAGATCCCAGTTTGCAGACCATCCCGTTAATCTGCGCGATCTCGGTCCTACGGCCCCGTTCGATGTCCTGAAGCATGCTCGAGCGGTTGACCGCGGTGTCCTCCGCCACGGCCCGGATCCTGGACATAAGAGAGCATTTCTGCAAGCGGACATCGTGAGCGCGCGCAACATCGACGCACTCCTCCACTACACCCTCCAGCAGTCTGGATATCGCGGCGCTCTCAAGGAGCTTGCCGTTTGTGATCCTCAGGACCGCGGTGATCGGGTTGATGCATGAGCTCACTATCAGCTTCTCCCATATCTCCCTGTCTAGCTCTTGTTCCAGGCGGACGGGTATCCCGCAGCTGGAGAAAGCGGATGCGATCGTCTGGGCGCCCTCTTCGTCGAGGTCGGAGCCTATGACTGCCATGCCCAATCCGGCCACACGGATGACACCTGGCGATACCAGGGCGGTCCCCATCGAGGTCGTGCCCCCGAAGGCCCGGCTGCCCTTCCACCCCCTCAGCATCTCAAGGTTCCCGATCCCGTTCTGAAGCGTGAGGACCTTGGTGTCGGCGGTCGTCCATCCCCTGCATGCGTCAATCGCACCTGCAGTATCGTACGCCTTCGTCGTGATGATCAGAACATCCGGAGGCGACAAGCGACCGATGCTGGCGTAAGCCTTCGGATGAGATGTAAGGTTGACCTTACCAGTGAGACGCAGTCCCGACCTCATGATGGCAGACACGTGAGTCTTTCTCCCGATGAGAGTGACCTCGTGTTCGCCTGCGAGCATGCCCCCGAGAGCGCTGCCCAAGGCACCCGCGCCAAACACACAAATGCGCATCAGGCATCGATGACCGCGAACGGGCTATTTGTGACTTCCTTCGCGACGAGCCGCGTTGGCCTCTATGTGAGCGAGCCGGGTAGGCTCGGGGACCCTCGATTTGAGGAAGCGCTTCGTGATCTCGAGGGTCTCCCTCGATGAGATTCGGTGCCCCGGGGAGACAAATACCGGTCTGGATCCTTCCCCCATGAGGTATCCAACGACCCTGCCATTCATGACAACGCGATCTTGGCCGCGGACCGTCCCGCAGAGTAGCTTCTTGGCGACTCCTATGGAGGGGACATCGAACACGACACCCGCGTGACTGGCGACACCGAAGCCATCAGGATGCAGGATGCCGTTCCCATCGTACATCAGGACCGTGCGGTCGCCTAGGAGGTGCATCAAAGGAGCTACCAATGGCAGCTCCCTGAAGGCGAGGTACGTGGGGACATACGGGAACCTGGCATCGCCTTCCATCACAATCCTCTCGAGCTCTCGCCCCGTGCGAAAATCGAACACCACCATGGCGGCGTAGCCGTGCTCCCCTTGGTAGGATATGTCGACGCCAGCGACCCACTCGAACTCCTCCTCTGGGCTCTTCGAATTGAGCAGCTTCTTGAGCGACAGCTGCCTCTTCCTGAGCTTTCTGAGTGGGTGTGACGAGACGAAATCCCTGAAAAGCACGTCATCGAGGTTCTGAACCTTGTTCCCCTTGATCTCGATGCCCTCTCCCCTGAGCAGCCGAATCTTCTTCCTCGGCCCGCCCCCTGTGTAGCCGCCGATCGCGCCATCCGACCGAACTACACGTCTGCAGGGCACCCTGACGATGTCGTCGTTCCTGCTCATCGCGAGCCCCACGAATCGGCTTGCGACGATGTCCCCGAGGGCTTCCGCGACAGCGCCATAGGTCGTGACCTTACCCGACGGGACTTGCGCGACCAAGTCGTAGGTCTCCTTCCAGAGATCCGGGAGCGAGCCGAGTGATTCCTGGCGCATTGGTTCACCCACGGAACCAGGAAGTATTTAATGCGTGGGCGGACAACTACGTCGAGCGATGGAAGGCCTGGCGCTCAGGAGATACTACGCGATACTCGAGGGTGATGAGAGGGCGAGGTACCTGATGACCAAGGAGGTCCCGGTCGATGCATCCTTGAACGGGGACGAGGACGCTCTCTGGGCAGCTCACGACAAGGTATCCTGCGAGCCGACAGGCGGGAAGAGGCAGACCTTGATGGACGTCAAGGTCGAGCTGGCCGATCGGATGCTGAGCAACTGCAGATTGTGCGAAAGAGAATGCGGGGTGGACCGAAAGGCGGGTGAGAGAGGACACTGCGGAGCGCTCGGGTCGAGAATAAGCAGCGAGTTCATCCACATGGGAGAAGAGCCCGATCTTGTGCCATCCTACACCATCTTCTTCTCGGGGTGCACATTCAACTGCGTCTATTGCCAGAACTGGGACATCAGCACGAGGCCCGATGCTGGGGTCGAGATCAGCCCGAAGACGTTGGCCAGGAAGATAGAGTCGAAGGACCCGCGATTCGGAGGCGGACGAGCGTCGATTGCATTCTCCGGACACGCGAGGAACATCAATTGGGTCGGGGGAGACCCCACATCGAACCTTCCGTTCATACTCGAAACCCTGAATGAATGCCGGGCCAACCTGCCCCAGGTCTGGAACTCGAACATGTACCTGACAGAGAAGTCGATGAGGCTCCTAGACGGCATTGTCGATGTGTACCTTTCCGACTTCAAGTACGGGAACGACGAGTGCGCGCAGCTACTGTCGAATGCTGCGCGATACACCTCCGTCGTGAAGAGGAACCACATCATCGCAAGGTCTCAGGCCGAGATGATCATAAGACACCTCGTCCTCCCTGGGCACCTGGATTGCTGCACGCGCCCAGTGCTCACGTGGATCGCCGAGAACCTGGTGGACGTCAAGGTGAACGTCATGGCGCAGTATCGACCGGAACACAGGGCGAAGGAGTTCCCAGGCATCTCCAGGAGCCTACTGCTCGGGGAATACGAGAGCGCGGTGCGGCTCGCGGATGATCTGGGCCTGGACCTGTGCGACTAGGCTCAGACCGCTACTTGGGCATCTCCTTGACGTAGATGGTCCGCTGCGGGAAGGGTATGTCGATGCCTTCTTCCGAGAACCGCTTGTTGATCTCCTTCCTGATGTCATGCGCGACCCTCCACTTGTTCATGAAATCGTCGACCCACACGAACACCTTGAACTCGAGGGCGGACTCGCCGAAGTTGGTGAACCGGACAACCGGCTCTTTCCCCTTTTCCAACACGGCATTGGACTGCTTCCTCGCAGCCTCGAGCATGATGCTCTCGACCTTGGCCACATCGGAACCGTAGGCGACACCGACCACCACGCTTGTCACCGTCCTCCTGTCCGGTTCCGTCAGGTTCACGACCTTGTCGTTCACGAGCTTGTTGTTCGGGAGCACTATGTAGTCATTGGCGAAAGTGTCGTAGAGCCTGGTGCTCCTGATGCCGATCTTCTCCACGCGGCAAAGCTCACCCGTCGGCAGCGTGATGTGGTCCCCCTCGGTGAATGGCCGGTCCAGGAGGAGTGCGATTCCGCTGAAGAAGTTCGACAACGCATCCTGCGCCGCGAAGGCGATCACCAAGCCCATGACACCGACGCCTGCCAGAAGGAAGGTCACATCGTACCCTAGGTAGGTTATCACGGACATCGCGCCGAAGATCATGATGAAGATGCCCCCAATCTTGTCGATAACAGGGATAAGCACATCGTCGATCTCGGAGGCGGTCTTCTGGGAGTACCTCCTGCCCAGGAATATGAGCACTTCCTTGAACACCTTGTACGCGACGAAGATGATGATGACTATCAGCACGATGCCGTAGAGACGGAATACCTCGCCAATATCGCGCTCGTTGAGGGGAAGGATCGAGAACGAGCTCACCAGACCGTAGACGATCACCAGCGCGAAGACGGGTTTCCGCAGGATCTTCAGGATCCTATCGTCAATGTCGGTCTTGGTCTTCTTCGTGAACGTGCGCACGACCGGGTCGAACACATACATGAAGACCAGCGCGATGCACGCCCAGATACCCACGTTGAGCAAGAAGGTCGAGTAGTTGCCGTCGAACGGTTCCGGGAGAGGGTTGTCGAACGTCCCCAAGAGCTTGTTCTTCCCTGGAGCCATCACTCCCCACACAGGGATCATGCTGGTCTCCGCGTGCCCTTCCAGAACGAATGTGTTGGTCGAGTTCTCAAGCTCCGTGAACGTGAAGAACACCGTCTGATTCACCGTCTGTGTTGTGACCTCGTTGGTGGCCGATACCACCAGCTTGACGGAGGATCCCTCATCGGGGCTCAACAGCAGGAACAGCTGGTCGAACTCCGAGCTCCAGCCCTCACCCGCTGAGACGTCGACCGAGAGCTCCAGCAGATAGGACGTGCTCTCAGGGCTGTACACGAACCATTCGTATTCCACCGAGGCTGATGCTTCACACTCCTGTGTGTGGTCCCCTAGCTCCTCCAGTATCAGGTCTTGGCCCGCGACCGTCGGGGCGAAGGCAAGGCCGAACATGGCTAGCATTGCGAGCGTTAGGGACACATAGACGAACTTGGTCATGTTTCTCGAACCCGGAATCGAGATTAATGGTCATTATTTAAAGCCTTTCTGACCGCCCGCGGAAGCGGTCCTCGAATCACTTAAGTATGGAAATCATAATCAAGTGCCGTGGAAGCCGAGCAAGTACTGGTCATCACCCAGCTTGCCTTGTCTGGCATCATATTGGGAGTTGCTTCGTACCTAGACTGGAAGACCAGGAGAGTACGGAACACATACTGGATAATCCTGTCCCTGGCCGCGACCCTACTTCTCATGATGAGACTCGCGATCGACGAGAAACCCATCGAGTACGCGCTCATTCTCCTCCCGATCCTGGCCATACTGTCGGATGTCTATCTGGACTATGAAGGTTCGGGGATGCTTGCGACTCTTGTGCCGGTCGCGAAGTACGCAGTCGCCATCGTCTCGATCGTCGCCATGGCGGTCATGTGGATGGACGACCAGTACTTCGTTCACCTGATGACCGCGCCAATCATGATGCTCATCGTCGTCCTGATGTACATGGCCGACATAGTCAGAGGGGGAGCGGACGCGAAGGCGCTCATCGCTCTCTCGATCATGTTCCCGTTCTATCCATTGATCTCATCATTCCCCCTTCTGCAATCGGTGAAGTGGTTCGGAGAGGTCATATTCCCGTTCTCGTTCGTCGTTCTGATCAACGCAGCGATCATCGTAACGCTCCTGCCGCTGGCGTTCGTGATCAGGAACCTGGCGGCAGGAGACCTCAGATTCCCCCAGGCGTTCGTCGGATACAAGATGGACGCTGAAGACGCGAGGAAGAAGTTCGTCTGGCTAATGGAACGGATGGACGAGGGAAAGCACAGGATCTACACGAAACCCCGCAGGGTGGAGGACCTCGGGAAGGAGTTGGATCTGCTGGTCGACGCAGGGCACAGCCGCGTCTGGGTCACGCCCAAGGTGCCGTTCATAATCCCGATGTTCCTGAGCCTGCTTTTCACCACGGTCGTGGGCAACCTGCTTCTGCTGCTCACTCCGCTATGATGCGCGGGAGCGATTCTACATCCAGAAGCGTCGGACTTCATCTCGCCGAAGGTCAGAGCACGAGGTTCAGGCCGTTCCCGCACTTGCCGCATCTGCCGTCCTTCAGGTCGGTCTTCCCAACCCAGAAACCGTCTCGTTCTATGACGAGGGAGCCGCACTTCGGGCAGAACGTGTCGTCCTTGTCCGCGGCGTACACGTTCCCGAGATACACGAACTCGAGGCCCGCCTTCTTCGCTGACCTGTAAGCGCTCTCCATGGTGCCGTCAGGAGTGCGTGGTGTCTTCGTGAGCTTGTAGTCGGGGTGGAACGCGGAGAAGTGAACAGGCACGTCCTTTCTGAGCGAATCGCGCACCCAGTCGCAGAACTGCCGGATCTCGCCCTCGGAATCGTTGTGGTCCGGGATGATGAGATATGTCAGCTCGATGTGGATCCCAAGCTCGATGGCGACCTCACAGGTTTTCAGGACCGGTGCGAGCGTTCCGCCGCATACGCGCTTGTAGAACTCCTCCCTGAAAGCCTTCACGTCGATGTTCATCGCGTCGACGACGCCCTTGAGCTCCCTCAGGGGAGCCTCCTGGATGAAGCCGTTCGTGACATAGTTCGTCTTCAATCCCGCCTCGTGAGCAGCCTTCGACGCGACCGTCGTGAACTCGTGCCATATGATCGGTTCGTTGTATGTCCACGAGATCGATCTCGCGCCTCTCCTCCGCGCAAATCTCACCACGTCGTCGGGTGTGATCGGCGTCATGTCGAACTCGTCGATCTTCGCCCTCGAGATGTTGAAGTTCTGGCAGTGCATGCAGAACAGGTTGCACCCCACGCTCCCGAACGAGAGGGACGTGCTTCCGGGCATGAAGTGGAACAGCGGCTTCTTCTCGATGGGGTCCGGGTGGATGGACGACGCTAGACCGTAGATGAGGGAATACAGCTTACCTCCCCGATGTTCTCTCACGCCGCAAAGGCCGCGCTTGCCCTCGACGATGAGACAGGAATGGGGACACAGGTTGCATCTGACCTTGTCCCCTTCCTTAGAGTAGAAGCGAGCTTCATGGCTGCCGCGATCGGAAGTGCTCATAGCCCAGGTTCTCCAGCTTCTCCCTCTTCCCGTTGTCTATCAGGATGTTCTCCTCGCCGCTCGTAACCTTGCCTATCACGGTCAGGGGACACCCGAGCTCCAGAGACAGCTTCGCGAGGTCGGCTTCCGCCTCCCGCTTAATCGTGAAGAGGAGCTCGTAGTCGTCGCCGAAGTTGAGCACGAGGTCCTTCTGACGCTCGGCGTCCTGGAACGCCATCTCGACCTCCTTCGCCCTCGGGACCCTGCTAAGGTCGATCTCGAATGTCATTCCTGACTTCCTGGACAGCTCAAAGATCGATGCTGAGAGGCCGTCCGATATGTCCATGCAGGACGTCGCGAAGCCGGAGGCTCCCAATGCCATCCCTTCCCGCAGCCGAGGCCAGGGCCTCTTGAGAGCATCCTCGGCCTCCTTCAGGTTCAGGCCCCGCTTGATCGAGTAGAACCCCGATCCCGCCCTGCCGAGACTGCCTGTGACCGCGATGAGGTCCCCCGGCTGGGCGCCCTTTCTCAGCAGCATCTGGTTCTTGGGAACCTCACCGATGGCCGTCCCGCACAGGATGAGGTCGTCGTGCTCCTTCGTATCCCCACCGATGATGCTCGTGTCGAACCTGAGCGCGCAATCGTTCATCCCGTCCACCATCTGCTCGAGGAACTCGATCGGGTGGCCTCTGGTGATACCTATGGCGGTCACGACGCCCAACGGCCTGCCCCCCATCGCTGCGATGTCGCTGAGATTGACTGCTACGATTGACCACCCTATGTCGTAGGGCCCCATCCCCTTCGGGATGTGGGTCTTGGTGACCATCATGTCGGTCGTGACGAGTATGTACTTGTCACCCATGGCGATGGCGGCGCAGTCGTCGCCTATACCGACGGACACGCCACTCTTGACAATCCTATCGATAATCCTGATGGTCTCGCGTTCACCCAGCGTGCCTAGGGTTTTCATGTGCAATACACACTCTTACGACATAGATAAGTCTTTTCGGCGCGGCGTCGGGAGGTCATTGAACCACCGTGACAAAATGTAACGTACTAATAGGGGAAGCCCTATTGCTGCCCGGTAGTCCCGATGAGAATCGAAGTGCCTTATGGGGATGGCAAGGAGGTCGTCGAAGTCAAGGACGAGAACCTTGGCGAGATCATCTACCCCAAGGACCTTCCACCTCTCGAAGAGGACAGGATCCTTCTCGATGCCATCAAGAACCCGATAAGCTCCCACACCTTAGAGGACTTCGTCGTCAACGGGAAGGATATCCTTGTCATCGTCAACGACGCCACCCGACCCACACCGACGGGAAGGATTCTGTCAGCGATACTCCACGTCATCGACGGAAAGAATGTGAAGTACCTCATCGCCACGGGCATGCACAGAGAACCCGCCGAAGAGGAGTACAGGTTCATCTTCGGAGACCTCTACGACCGACTGAAGCCGAGCATATACTGTCACGACGCGAAGAGAAGCGAGACCGTTTTCCTCGGTACCTCGAAAAACGGCACCGAGCTGCGGTTGAACAAGATGGTGACCGAAGCTGACAGGATCATCGTCATCAGCAGCGTGGAACCACACTACTTCGCAGGCTACACGGGAGGACGAAAATCCTTCCTTCCAGGGGTCGCGGCGTACGAGACCATCGAGCAGAACCACAAGCTGGCGCTCAGGATAGAGGCGCAGGCACTGCGGCTGAAGGGGAACCCGGTCCATGAGGACATGGACGAGGTCGTGAAGGCGCTCAAGGACAAGCGCATATTCTCCATAATGACCGTCCTCGACAAGAACCACAGGATATGCTCCGTATCCGCGGGGGACCTCAGGCAATCGTTCAGGAAGGCCACGAAGAAGGCGGATGAGGTCTTCGTTGTCAAGCTCAAGAAGAAGGCGGAAATCGTCGTCGCGGTCACCGCGTTCCCGTACGACATCGACCTGTACCAGTCCCAGAAAGCGCTCGACAATGCGAAGTACGCGGTCAAGGACGGAGGCACGATCATCCTCGTGAGCGCGTGCAGGACCGGGGTTGGCCCCGACACCTTCCTGAACCTGTTGGCGAGCGCCAACACGCCTAAGGACGCCCTCGAGAAGATCGCGCACACCTACAAGCTCGGGTATCACAAGGCCGCCAAGATGGCCGAGATCGGCCTCAAGTGCGAGATGATGGCGGTCACCAAGCTCGACCCCGAGACGGCGAAGAAGGCGCACCTTACACCTGTAAGCAGCCTGCAAGAAGCCATCGACGCGTCCGTCCGGAGGATCGGGCCCATGTCTAAGGTGACTTTTATTATGGACGCTGTGATTACAGTGCCCAAGGTCCAGTGAGCGCTGACGCGATTCCGCTCACGAACGGATGATTCCATGGCGAGGAAGAAGTACATCAAGACGGAACACGCGAGCAAGCTGGAGAAGGAGATGCTCACCTGCACCTTCTGCGGATTCTGCAAGAGCGTGTGCCCGTATTTCGAGGACAACAAATGGGACCCATCCGTCGCGAGAGGCAAGGTCATACTCGCATACGGACTCGTCAGAGGGGAGATCCCTGCGGACGAATCCGTCGTGCAGAGGCTCGCGCAGTGCACCACGTGCAAGGACTGCGAGAGGCGCTGCCCATCGAACATCAAGGTCGTCGACATCGTCGAGGCCGCAAGGACCGACCTCGCGAAGGCCGGCCTCGCACTCCCAGCACACAAGAAGATCGCGGAGAACATCAAGAAGACTAAGAATCCCTACGGCGAGACTTCCCAGATCGATTTCGGCGTCCCCGCGAAGAAGGCCGAGGTCGGGTACTTCATCGGCTGCACCGCCCGGTACAGGCTCCCCGAGATAGCAAGGCACACGATATCCATCCTGAAGAAGCTCAATGTCGACTTCACGCTCCTGGACGAGGCCTGCTGCGGGAGCACCCTCCAGAGGACGGGGCAGGACGAGAAGCTGCTCCCGAAGCTCATCAAGGCGAACCTGGACGCGATCAAGAAGCGAGGGGTCAAGAAGGTCATATTCACCTGCGCCGGCTGCCTGAAGATGTTCAAGGAACAGTATCCGAAGTACGCCACCGTCGACTTCGAGGTCGAGCACCTGGTGCAGTTCCTGGCGAAGCAGGACTTGAAGCTGAAGCCGCTCAACAAGAGGATAACGTATCACGACCCCTGCCACATAGGCAGATACCTGAAGATCTACGAGGAGCCAAGGAAGATACTGCAGTCGATCCCGGGGGCCACGTTCGTCGAGCTCAAGGAGAACAGGGAAACGGCCAGGTGTTGTGGCGGAGGAGGAGGGGTCCGGGCCGCCGACCCGCAGGCCGCGCAGAGGATCGCTTCCAAGAGGGTCAAGTCCGCATCCGAGCTCGCTGACCTGCTGGTCAGCGCGTGCCCGTTCTGCGTGACCAACCTGAGGTTCGGCAACGAGCTGATCAAGGCGGATACAGAGATAAGAGACATAGCCGAGCTCGTCGATGACCTACTCATAGCCTGACGGTGAGAGGCAGCCGGATGTCCGCAAAGGTTTCTGTTCGGAGGAGTCGCCCCGGAAGCGTGAAGGTGGGCTCGTGCGTCATCAGGCTCGATGTCCCTAGAGTCATGGGCATTGTGAACACCACGCCCGACTCGTTCTCCGGAGACGGCCTGGCGGGTGACGCCAAGGCCGCCATCAGGAAGGGAGAGCTCATGTTCTCCTCAGGGGCGGACATCGTCGATATCGGCGGCGAGTCCACAAGACCCGGCGCGGACGCGGCCTCCCTCGAGACCGAGACTGCGAGGACCATCAAGGTCGTCGAGGCTCTGGCTGGTAGACATCCTGGACGCGTATCGATAGACACGATGAAGCCACAGGTAGCCGAGCAGGCGCTCTTCTCAGGAGCTTCGATCGTGAACGACGTCGGCGGGCTGAGGGACCAGCGGATGATCAGGGTCGTTGCGGAGCATGATGCCTCCGTCATCATCATGCACATGAAGGGAGAGCCGAGGACGATGCAGGTCAGGCCGGCGTACAAGGACGTCGTCAAGGAGGTCAAGGCCTTCCTTGAAGACAGGGTTTCGGCCGCGGAAGACGAAGGCGTGGACCCTCGCAGGATCATGATAGACCCAGGCATAGGATTCGGCAAGAGCCAGGAACACAACCTCGAGATCCTTGCCAGGCTGCGCGAGTTCAGAGGACTGGGGAAGCCGATCGTGATCGGTGTCTCCAGGAAGTCCTTCATCGGGCGGATAACCGGAGAGCCGGTCGAGGGCAGGTTGGAGGGGTCCCTCGCAGCCGCGGTGCTTGCCGTCAGGGAGGGGGCGGACATCGTGAGGGTTCACGATGTCCCGGAGACCGTCCGGGCGTTGAAGGTGGCCAGGGAAATCGTCGTAAGGACGACCAAGTGAGACCCATAGACCTGCCTTGGCATCCTGCCGGATTAACGGCGCTATCATAGAAAGTATATAGCGTGCGCTCGATTCCAGACCGCAATTGGGCATTGCCAGTGGTAACTAGGTCTGTGCATCCGAGAGCTCTGGCATGTCTTCGCCCGGGTGATCAGCTGCCTCAGGATCCCATAAGAGCGGCCGCGTCAACCTCGTCCGTCGACGATCTGACAGAGGTAGAGCTGACCTTCGATTCGATGAAGGCGATCATGAATGTAGCGTCCGGGCTCTATTCTCTGAAGAAGGTCCTCAAGACGGACGTTGGCCATTTCGAGAAGGATATCCTCTACAGGGTCGGTGCGGAAGCTGCTCGACTCTACCTGGACAGGCGTGCGACGGACACGGCCCCGAAAGAACCCAAGGACGCGCTCCTCCGGTTCCTGAGGAGCATGGCGTCCGACGGGATCGGCGCCTTCGAGATACTGCGATTCGACCACGAGAGGAGACTCGTCGAGCTCTCCGCGAGCGCGACCATCGAGGCGATCGGATTCAAGGAGTACGGGGACGTTCAGAAGGATGTCTCGTGCTCGTACACCGCCGGGTTCATCGCGGCCATCTGCAGGCGGATATTCGCGAGCCAGCCCGATGGCGCATCCGACATAGAAGCGCTCGAGGTCGAATGCGCGGCTGGTGGGTCGACATGCTGCAGGTTCCTTGCGGGTCCGAAGAAGGAGCTCGAAGCGCTCGGGCACAGGATCCCGACTGCGAGCGAGTCCATATCCGAGCACGCCCTGAAGCTCAACGAGGAGATACTAGAAAGCAACCTCAAGCTTCAGAACGCCAACCTCTCCCTTGAGAGGCAGGTCATCAAGCGCGGCGAGGACCTGCGCAAGGCCGAGGAGAAGTTCAGGTCGATGGTCAACCTCTCGCCCGATGCGGTGATGATACTGGGGCACGACGGCAGGGTGAGCCTGATCAATGAAACAGGCCTGAGGATGCTCGCCTATCAGAGGGTCGAGGACGTGGAGGGCAAGATCATCTCGTCGCTGTTGACAGACGGCACGACGGCGTGGGACAAGCTCGCCTGGGCGCTCGAGAAGGAGAACATCGTCCGGAACGTCGAGGTCAGGTTCGTCCGGATGGATGGCACCGAGTTCGTCGGGGAGGTCTCAGCCAGGTTCACCGAGAACCATGTAGAGAGACTGCTCCAGATGATCGTCAGGGACGTCACCGAGAGGAACGAGCATCTGGAGGACCTGCGGGAGGCAAGGCAGGAGTCGGGATTCTTCAACACCCTTCTGTCGCACGACATTGTGAACCACTTGAGCGCCGCCATGCACTTCACCGAGAACCTCAGGAAGTCACCCCACCTGTCTGAAGACGACAGGAGGAACCTGGATGTGGTCCACAAGAACATCAAGGGGGCGTTCGAGCTCGCAGCGGTCGTCAGGGACACTGCCAAGGCGAGGACGCTGGGCGAGGGCGACTGCGAGATGAAGGACGTCGGGCACGTCCTGACGGAGGCGATCGAGGACTCGAAGCACATGCACTCCGACAGGAAGGTGCGCATCAACTTCACCGAGCCTACGGACCGGTGCTATGCTCGGGGGAATGTACTGCTGTCGAGGCTGTTCTCTAACATTCTAACGAACTCGATCAAGTTCGACCCTCACCAGGAGGTCGTCGTGGATGTGACGGTGGACGCGGTCCACGACTCAGGCACCGCCTACTGGCGTGTGACGATCTCCGACCGGGGGAAAGGCATACCCGACGAGGACAAGAAGAGGGTCTTCGACAGGTACTACAGGCGGGACACATCCATGCCCGGGACCGGCCTCGGCCTGTTCCTGGCCGCGCACCTGATCAACGTCTGCAGGGGCAAGATATGGGCGGAGAACAGGGTCGAAGGAGACCCCTCCCAGGGAACGGTCATGGTGATGCTGCTGGAGAAGGCGGTCCAGAGCTGGTAGGTGCAACATTCGAGAGACGAATGGGCCCGTCGCGATTTGAACGCGAGTCACCAGCACCCCAAGCTGGAAGGATACCAAGCTACCCCACGGGCCCTTATGAGAAATAATGGCTCGGAGGCGCACCGTCAGTACGGTGCGACCTCGTCGATGAGGTTTGCGTGCGTCAGTATCATCCGCCGGCAGCAGTATCTATCCAGATGCAGAGAGTTCAGCACATCCTTCGCGGACTCCCCCATCTCGACCCTCTTGACGAAGTCCTCGTATGCGCTGCCGACGACCTTCCCACACGTGAAACATCTGACCGGTATGATCAATTTGATCACCTGTACGATTTCTGACGCTTCTTCCTCGCGCCTCTGCCCAGGGGCGTCTTCGGAAGCTTCCTGCGCGGGTCCGATACCAGCAAGGAGCGGTCGTATTTCGTGAACAGGGCCTCGAGCTCCTCGTCCTCAAGGAACTGCACGAGGCCTTTCGCTATCGCGGTCCTCGAGGCCGTAGCCTGTCCCATGACCCCGCCGCCCTGCACGTTGACGGCGATGTCGACCTTGGCCGACTTCGGCCCCGCGATGGTCAGCGGCTCCATTATCTTCATCCTCGCGAGGTGAGGCTCGTATATCTCGATCGGGACGCTGTTGATTCTGACCTGACCGATGCCTTTCCTGACACTGGCTCTTGCCACCGCGCTCTTTCTCTTGCCGCTCGCAACGACGACCTTCATCTCGCGACCTCCCTAGAAGAACCCATGTGCTTGGCGATCTCGCCAAGGGACGCGTACCTCACCAGGTGCGGCTTCTTGGCGCTCTCGAGGGTCTCGGCCTTCTTGTTCTGGAACTCCTTCGGCACCCCGACATACACCTTCAGGCGCCTGTAGGCATCGCGTCCGCGGGGTTTCTTGTACTTCAGCATGCCCCGTACGGCCCGCTTGAGCATCATGTCCGCCGTCCTCGGGTAGTAGGGACCCTTCGCCTTCATCTGGCTGCTGGCCCTCTCGGTCCGGTGCTTATAGTGCTCTTTGAGCTGCACCGACCTGCCCGACACAATTGCCTTGTCGGCGTTGACAACGACCATCTCCTCTCCGTTCAGAAGGCGCTTGGCCACGTGGGTGCACAGCCGGCCCAGTATCAATCCGCTTGCATCTACGACCGCCATGTGTTCACCCCATGATCCTGACTTTGGAGCCCTTCGGGTATTTCGCCACGAGCTCCTCTATCGACATGTTCTGTCCGCCCGCCTTCGCGACCTTGTCCTTCGCTTGTCCCGAGAACCTGTAGGCGGCGACAGTGACCTTCTTCGCAATTTCGCCTGCCCCCAGGAGCTTGCCAGGAACGATCACTATGTCGTTCTCGTCGGCGTAGCGGTTCAACTTGCCTACGTTGACCTCCGCCCAGTTCCTAATGGGGCCCTCAAGGCGCAATGCGATGTCTCGCCAGACAGGTGCCTCGTTCGTCCTGCCAGCATCTTTCAGATGCTGTATCAGGGTCACGAGGTTGGGATTCGTTTTCTTCAAATTCTTTCCCATTTCTGACTCCTCCGACACCAGAGAGCAGGCGAGTAAATGTGGGAACCGTTTATAAAGCTTTGGATATGTCATTTGTGCTGGCCAGGCGGGTCGGGACAGTCCGGCTAGCATGCGGCTGACACCGCCCGGGCCCTTCGACCGCAAACGGTCATAATAAGGCAGTCTCTGTCCAACAGAGAATATATATGCCATACGTTATACACCGAAAATCCAGCTTGGGTTCGGGAGACTCATATGATTCGTTTTGGTCCTGCAGGCATACCCTTGTCCTGCAAGGGTCGCACTTTGAGAGATGGCATCGAGGATGTTCACAACCTCGGCCTTACCGCGATGGAGAGCCAACTAGTGAGAGCGCATGTGCAGGAGCGCACGGCCGAGGGCGAGGAGATAGGGGTCGCCCCGAAAGACCTCACGACGGACATGGTCATCGAGATCGTCAGGAAGAAGGGCACCAAGGACGAGATCATATCCAACCTCGACGAACCAATCAGGAAGGGCGACACGCTCGTCGCGCTCTCCAGCGGACTCGCGAAGAGCTATCAGGAGCTCAGACAGCTGAAGAGCATGGCGGACGAGCTCGACGTGACACTCTCCATACACACGCCTTACTACATGGACATCGTCAGCGACGGAGAGCTGTGCTTCAAGAGCATGGACTCCATCAGATGGGGAGGGATCATCGGGAACGAGCTCGGGGCCTCGATGATCGTGACCCACCTCGGCCTGTACGGTGACGTCACCCCGAAGACGGCCCAGAAGAGGATTGGCGAGCGGGTCGGCCAGCTGGCGAAGTGGTACAAGAAGCACGATATCAAGGCGCCTCTGGGACTGGAGCTCAGCGGAAGGCGGGAGATATTCGGGTCCCTGCCCGAGGTGCTCAAGCTGTGCAAGGACATAGACGGCATTGTCCCAGTCATCAACTTCGCGCACTACCATGCGAGAGAGAGCGGCCTGCTCAAGGAGCCGAAGGATTTCGACGAGCTACTCGATTCCGTATGGGAGTACGTGGATGGAGAGTTCTACACCCACTTCTCGGGCGTGGAGCACGCGGGAGGGAACGAGAAGAGATACACCTCGATCAAGAAAGGGGACCTCAGGTTCGAACCTCTGGCCGAGGCATTCGTCGACCGCAACCAGCCGGTGACGATCATATCCGGGTCACCGCTCCTCGAGCACGACGCGATGTACATGAAGGTCATACTCGAGAGGGTCTTGGCGAAGAAGGTGTCCAAAGAGGCCAAGAACAACAATTCGAAGAAGGAGAAGGCCGGATCCAGATGAAGGAGAGCGTAGACTACATCACGAAGAACATACAGCAGATTTTCAAAGATGGCATCGAGAACACAGACAAGTTCGTGGACTCGATCATCGGCTCGCGGAGGATATTCATCTACGGCGTCGGGCGCTCGGGGCTGATCGCCAAGGCTTTCGCGATCAGGCTCGTCCAGATGGGGCTCGAGGTATACTTCGTGGGGGAGACGATAACGCCCATCGTCGAGGAAGGGCACCTGGTCATCATCGTGTCCTACACCGGAGAGACCATGTCTGCGATCCAGACGGCGAACATCGTCCGCAGGGTGGGCGCGAAGGTCATCACGATCACTGCGAACGTCCACTCTAAGCTCGCGAACGCTTCCAACCAGGTCGTGGTTATAGACCCGCCGAAGGACGAGGACAAGAAGCGCCTTGCGCCCCTCGGCACACTGTTCGAAGGCGCTGCGTTGATCTATCTCGACGGCATCGTGGCGCAGCTCATGGAGAAGCTGGGGCAGAGCGAAGGGTCGATGAGGAAGAGGCACGCGATCTGGGTCTGACCACGGACCGTTTTCAGGGATTGCCCATTTTGTCTTTGGGCTGGTTGGTGTCAGCAGCGAGCTTCTTCCGCTTCCTCGCGAACCAGAACGACAGCCCCGCACCGCACACCATGAGCCCCGAGAGGGCCAGGATCTCGGGGAGGCTCTCCTTCACCCAGTCGCGCATCCTCCCCGCGAAGCCGGACTCATCGATCCCCACGATGGTGTCCATGGTCACCGTGGAGTTCACATCTGGGAGCGGGAATGCGGAATGCAGCACGAGCCCCGAGCCCGTGGTGTAGTACGACGACCTCAGGGGCTCTTCCACCTCGGTCCCGTTCGCCTCGCACACGGAGACGGAGTTCCATTCATAATGCGCCTGAACCGTCCAATCGTCCTTCGCGAACTCTATCTCCTGCATGGGGAGTCCGGTCTCGGCGAAGGAATGGGTGAGGTTCTCCCCCAGGTCCGTCTCGTCCACCCTTCCGGATACCTCGACCAGGGCGACATCGTCCTCGCGGCTGGCCTGCTTGAGGAGGAACACGGAGTTCGATCCCCCGCCTTGGAGCATCTGTTCCATGGCCGCCCCGGTCGCGTTAACCTGCTTGTTGATGCTAAGGGTCATGTTGACCCTGATGTCGGTCTTCCCGTTGACGGCATATGACCCGATCGAGCTGGAGCGAACCGTCGAGTTCTCGGTTATGGAGAACCAGAACGTGGCCACCGCCCAGTCGCTGACCTCGACCATGCTCCCGTTGTCCAGGAGCTTGAACGCAGACAGCGACCCCGTCATCCCGAACTGGGCGTAGGAGCCGTTGACCTCGTCGACCCCGGAGTCCAGCTGCGAGAGGTTCCAATCCACATGGTTGGAGTCCATGTAGACCGTGTACGCGGCCTCGGACCGCGCGAAGAAGCCGTCCTCGTTCGTGTCGTTGTACAGGTACATGCGCGGGATCCCCGCCTCGAAGGTGGGGGTCCAGGGGTCGACCGTGTGCCAGAAGATGATCCTAGGCCAATCGTAGGTGACGGCGGCGGTGAGGTTGCCCGATATGACGCCGATGCCGATGTCCCCGGGGTTGACGAACAGGGCGTAGTCCTCGGCCCTGACTGAAGGCGACAGTGCTGCCGAAAGGACTATGCAGCAGGTCAGTGCAGCCAGAGCCCTGCACAACATTTGCAAGCTGAGCCTCTCCTCTAGGATACCCTAAGGCAGGATTCCCCGAAAAAGCTTTGTCAAGGGCGGCCAGGAGGTCTCATCGGACGGAAAAAACGTCAAACAGCGAGCTTCGTCTTCAGCTTGCGCGTCATCCTGACCCTCTGCACGCCCTGGCCGAGCACCGCGAAGGGCACCTCGCAGTAGCCGTCGCCCTCTAGCTTGAAGGCCTTGATGTCCTTGTTCAGCGGGTCGATCACGACCGCGCAGTGGTACTCCTGGCTGAACATGGTCCTCTGGGTCTCGAGGTCGGTCCTCGACAAGAAGCAGGTGTGCCCCGGGTGGGAGTGATACCAGCCGACCAGTATGTAGTCGAACCCCGAGTCGTCCAGCTTGCTGAACAGCCTCGGGAACGCATCCGGGTCGAACCTGACCTTCGCGGAGGAGCTCTTGAGATGGGTGGTCACGACGTCCCTAACCAACGCGTACTGCTTCCCCTTCCAGGTGAAGACCTCCCCGAGGAGGAACCCCATCACCTCGAGCCTCTTGGGGGCTTCCTTGAGGGCGTGGTCCATGATCTTCTCCTTCGCGATCCAGGAGAGGTACAGGTCGAACGGCCCGCTGAGGGCGGCTGTCCGCCGGTAGAGGTCGGCCGACTCATCGGACAGCCAGTCGTGAGGCTTGATGGCCTCCATGGACGGAGGCTCCCTCTCCTCCGCCTCCCGCCGGGTCTCCTTCAGTATCTTCGGCCTAGGCATCTGTGCCACCTATGATCCTTATCCTGCGGTCGGACTGATCCATCACCAGGGGCGGGCTGTACTTGTTCCTGTTGAAGTACGCGGCCGCGCGCGTGCACGTGTCGCTGCCGAACGGGTTCTTGGGGTTCGGGTTCACGAGCAACGATTCTATGCCCTTGATGAACGCGACCAGGTTCGAGCTGAAACCCCAGTTCTCGAGCAGCTTCGTGCAGACGTATCCTCCGTCGTCCGGGGGCATGATGTTGGGATGGAATATGGGCGTCAGCCACTTCACGATGGGTTTCTCGACCGGATAGTCCTCGTTGATGAACACGGACATCCGATGGACGAACCTGTGGACGACCTTGTTCTCCTCCCAGGAAGGGCCTGGCACGCGCAGGAAAGTCACATTGACGAGTATCGGGAACGCGTGAAGGGTGGGGTCCGAGACTGTTATGTGATGCCTGAGCTCGCGCTGGCACATCTCTATCTCGTTCCTAAGGCGGATGCGGAGCACGTCTGCAGGGAGTGCCATCTCGACTATCCGCCTTCGGGGTCGGGTATGAGTTCCAGAACATCCTCGGACCTGACACCGGCTTCCTTCAGCGGGGTACCGCCCCTGAGCACCTTCTTCCCCTTCCGGAGCACGTAGGCACCCATGTCCTTGCTCCAGAAGGTAGCGGCGCTCTCGATTATCTCGTCGACGGTGTTCTCGTCCTCGAGCTCCATCTCGACGGCAGCACCCGTCTCTGCGTTCTTGACCTTTATTCTGAATGCCAGAAGACCACCGCCTTCACTGGACAGTTTGGTAGGTTATATGGTTTTCGAGTACCTGTAATAGTTAACCCCCCCTCAGATGGACCGGGCACCCGGGGTCCCGTGGTATCTCTATCTCCTCGGACACGTTCCTCTGGCCGTCGTAGTAGAACGCGTTCGAGAGCATCATATCGGCCTTCCCGGACACCTGCTTCAGCGCTTCCCTGACCATGACCGCCGACACTATGCTGGTGGTGGTTATCTCGGCGGCCAGTCTGGGCTCGTGGAACACGACGTCCTTGCCGGTGCAGCTGTACCTGAGGCTCGCGACCTTCGCGTGGGACTTGTTCATGCCGCACTGGACGCACGCGCCGTCCGGGGGCCGCGCGACCGTCACCTTCCCCACGAACCCCTCCATGCCGCCGTCGATGTACACCCTGCCGGCGGCGTACGAATGGGAGTTGGAGTGGAGCCTCGCAAGTATGTTATCGAGACAGCCGAGGACTATGTCGTGCTCCGCGAAGAACCCATCGGGCTGGTCCTCGATCCTGCCCACGATGTGCTCGACGGTCGCATCGGGGCTGATCCTCCGCATGCCCTCGGCCACGACCTCTGCCTTGGCCCTCCTCCGAGAGACATCCTCCTTGCAGAAGAACAGGCAGCGGTTCAGGTTCGACCCGACCACGTGGTCCATGTCGACTACCGAAATCCTCCTGAAGCCGGAGAGCACGAGGTCCTTCCCGACCTCGTTCCCGATGGCCCCTGCGCCCACCATCAACACCCTGGACCTGGATATCGCGTCCATGTCTAGCCACTTGATGCGCTTGGACCGGTCGAACCTGTCGTCGTCGGCCGCGCCCAACTTCAGCTGCTCCTCCACGGGACGGTGAAGAGGGCTTGGGGAATAAAACCTTAGCTAGTTTCAGGCAAGCCTTCCATCGGTCATGACCCTGGCCTCCTTCCCAGAGCCACTGACCGCGACTATGGTCGGCCGCTTGACAAGACCGTCCAGGTGTATCAGGGACTCCGCATCGCCGTCGTAGTTGCTCCCGACCGCGAAGTGGCATGTGCCGTAGACCTTCTCGTCCTCGAGCATCAGGGCGACTATCCTCGCCTTCCTGTTCAGGCCGATCCCGAGCTCCCCTATGTTGCTGGCGTTCTTCGCGTAGCTTTCCCCGTCCGCCGGCTTGAGGAGCCCCTCGGAGACCATCTTCTTGGCCTTCGCCTCGGCCATCGATATGGTCTTCTTGAGCGCGGCCGCCTCGGACCCTCCCGATATGCGGGAGATGTATCCGTTCTTGACATCGACCACGATCGGCCTCTTGATGACGACCTCGCCCTTGTCGACGACTATCGACCCGTCGTAGGCGATGGTGCCGCTCGCGGTGCCCAGAGCCGGGGAGATGTAGACCTCTCCCGAAGGCACGTTCCCCCCGCGCCCGCGTGTCCTGAAGTCACCGTCGTCCGCGCGGGCCTTCCTCCCCTTGACGCCCAATGTGAAGTCTGTTCCGCCGGGAGCCGTCACATGGACACTGTCGCACCATGTGAGGATGCGTGAAAGCCTCTTGCAGTCCTTCCTGAGAAGCGTATAGTCTATCGGCACCGTCCTGGTGAAGGTATCGCAGGTGATCCCTGGGGACCAGAAGGACCGCATCCTCTTCTCATCGTACAGCTGGTCGAAGACGTGGTCGTACTTCCTCTTCTTGCCCTTGTAGCCGTGCTTGAGGCCCCACTTGTCCTTTCCCAGCCGGTTGGAGCTGATGGAGAGCACGATATCCGGCTCCGAGGCCATGGCCTTGATGACCTCCTCCTCGGCGAAATCGAAATGCCCCTTCTCGACCTGGTACATCAGGACAGGCTTCGCCCCGGCCTTCAGGGCGGCATCGTACAGAGCCATGGAGATCATCCTGACCTCCCTGTTCGGATTGGAGATGATCAGCACCCGCTCGTCCTTCTTGACGGCGAGCACATCTTTCATCGACGCTTCCGCGCCCCTGACCAGCGACCTGTCATACCCACGACCATCGGAGAAATCCATGACCGCGCACCTGCCAGGAATTGCGCCTAGGGCATGATAAGCCTTGGGCACCGACGCCTGGAGGCATGGAACGGCGCGGCCGTCTGCTCAAGGACCGGCCGAGATCACTCGAACCTGTCGAGGTATCCCGTCGGCGCCGCCTTCTTGATAATCATCTCGTCATACTTCCTGAGAAGGCCTTTGATCTCCTGCTTGACGCTCTTGTCCAACGGGACCGGTCTGTGGGTCTCGAGGATCCTCTTCGCCTCTTTCCTCGCCGCGAGGACGATCGGCTCCTCGTGATCATCCGGAGCGGATGCCTGCATGGCGATCCTGGGCATGAGGCTCTCCGACCTGAAGAACTTGAGAGTGTGCGGGTCCTTCATGAAGTAGCCGCCGGGGCCGACCCTGGAGATCGCGTCGAAGGCCATGGTGGCCTCGGACACATTGATGCCTCTCCAGGCACGCATGATGTTCCGCCAGAGCTCGCAGTCGAGCACGATCTGCTCCACTGATTCGCACCCGGACCGGTCGAATCCGCCGATGCCCACGATCTGGTCCGCGCCCGCGAGCGCGGGTATCAGGCCGCTGATGGCCTTCTGGTAGCCGATCTCGTATCCCGGCCTGCAGCCCGAGGCCGCGACGCCGCCCACCTGAGCCGGAAGGCGGTACCTTCTGGCCATCTGGCATCCGGCAGCGTTGATGAGCGCCCCCTCGGTCGAACCGGACAGGAACACCCCGGTCCTCATGTCCATCGGACCGGATTCGGAGCTGTACAGGATGGGCGCCCCTGGCGCGGCCATTTCCGATATCACCGTGCCTGCGAGCACCTCCGCGTTGACGACCGTGATCGTGCCCGCGAGCGTGACGGGGGCTACGGACCCGGAGATGGCCATGGACAGATGGACGACCGGCAGCCCGGCGCGGGCGAACTCGATGACCGCGTCGACATCGCCCTCCTCGTACCTCAGGGGCGTGATGGGCGTGTGTGTGATCGATATGATGGGCCGTTTCTTCAGCTCCTTCTCGGAGCCGACGATCATCGCAGCGGCCTCGATCTGGAACCTCGCGTCCTCCACGGAACCGGCCCCGTGCTGCACGTGCTTGCCCGTGTAGAACACGGAGGCTGCGAACTCGTGATTGTTCGAGACATCGGGTGGCAGATCGGTAGCCACGACCTCGGGCCAGTACAGGTCGACCTCGGGCATCGCGTCGCACACGAGCGTCAGGTCCACCAGGTCCGCAGCGGTCGACTTCCTCTTCCTCTGCGTGTTGATGTCCCAGACATCGGTCGGCTGGCCGTCGTTGACCCCGTAGACCCTGTCCTCCGCCGGGAGCTTCATGTCGTGGGCCTTGTCCCTCGCGGCCATGACGAACTCCTTCGGGGCCTTCGCGAGCGATTCCATGACGAGGGACTCCGGGAGCCTGACAATCTGAGTCTTCTCGTCGACGGATGCTCCCGCATCCTTCAGCATCTTCAGGGCTCTCAGGCTCGTGACCTTGATGCCTATCTTCTCGAGTATCCTGATGGATTCGAGGTGCACAAAGTCTTCCTGCTCATGGGTCAGCGGGTTGAGGACGGCTCTTGCCAATCTGTCACTCCTTGACCGGGGGAAACATTACGCGTATAAAAACCGAGGGCAACGGCTGGGCCGTCGCCATGATAAACCCTTCGGAAGGAGGGCGTCATGCCCTCTTCCTGCGCCCGAAGTTCTCCACCGCCTTCTCCTCTATCCTGCGGGCGCGCCTGCGCATGGCCTCCTTGTTCCTCCGGTGGTCCTCCTCGGACTCGAGCACGAGCAGGGGGACTTCCGTGGGCTTCCTTCCGGGACCGAGCGCGACGACCGTCAGGTAGGATGAGCCCGTGTGCCTCTTGACCCCGGTCATCGGGTCCTCGGCCTCGACCCTCACGCCGACCTCCATCGATGTGCGCCAGACAGCGTTCACATTGGCCTTGAGCGTGAGCAGGTCTCCCACGTGGACGGGCGACAGGAAATCCATCTTGTCCACGGAGGCCGTCACGATGTTGGCCCGCGCGTGCCTCGTCGCGGACACGTAGGCGGTCTCGTCGACCGTCTTCATGATCGTGCCTCCGAACACGTTCCCCGCGATGTTCGCGTCCTGGGGCATCATGACCCTGGCCACGACCGTCTTCGACTCCGAGACCTTTCTCCTGCCTCTGCCCATGGGTTCGCCAACTCCCTCCGCCTATATCAGGGGTTCGGGGGAGCTGGAGGGGACTGCTGAGGGGGTGACAGTGGGGGCATCTCGGGCATCGGCTGCAACGGAGGCGGAGCCTGCGACGGCCCGGACCTCCTCTTCATGACCAATAGGAGCACGACGATGACAAGGACCGCAAGGGCGATTCCAACGCCAGCGAACACGAATATCACCGTCGAGAGACCTCCGGTGTCGTGCGAGTATTCGTTCATCTCGAAGGTGGTGTAGGGTTCGCTAGAGTCCTCGGAGTACAATTCAATCTTCACAGCGTCGCCCGCCATCTCAGAGTACCATCGGACTTCCCGACCTCCGTCCTCGTCGGTCACCGTGAACTTCAGAGTGTCGAAGGTCCCCGCTGGGACCGTCACGCTCTCCCTGGCGGAGGCAATCGAGTATTGGTAGGTCCGCACTTCCGTGCTGGACTCGTCCAATACCCCGTCCAAGTACACGGTCGTGACCTCGGTCACTGTCTCGTCCCAGGAATCACCAGGGCCATCCTCCGTCGGGTCGAGTTCGGCACCCATCGGAGGCGAGTAGGTTGTGGTCGTCTCCATCTCCTCGTTGGTTACTATCTGGAACGGATCCTCTCCCCAGGTCACGTTCACATCCATCGTCACATCGTCCTTGACCGTACCGTATCCGTCCCTCGTCTCGTAGATCGTGCCGACAATCGACCCGAGGACCACCCAAGGCGAGCCGAGGATATCCACGCTCCCCGAGAAACCAGAAATCATCTTGAGGACGCTGACCTCGTAAGAGGTGCCGTTCACGTTGATGGTGTCGTAACCCTCGAACGACATTGTCATCTCGCCCGAGACGTCCACTCCCTTGATGTTCGTGGCCATGTCATAGGTCCAGAATTCGCCCTCCGATCTATCCATGGCGGCCACGGGGGCCGACGTCCCTACGAGGAACGCAGCCATAGTGAGCATGCACCCGAACACGATTCTGCGTGATCTCGTCATCGTCTCCACAACGGGGTCTGTACGACCGATTCTTGGAGGAGAATCGGGCGCTATATACCTTTGTCAAGGCAGGCCAGACAATCGGCGGGGCGGAACACTGGTCTCGTACCCGGTCATATTCATTCTGAATGCAAAAGCATAAAGCAGGGCATTTGAATCCGCCAGAACAAGCCGGGGGCACGAAGGGCCCGAGGCCCATACTTTCCAAACGAGGTGAACACCGTGCCGGAAGGACTCTCGATGTATGCGGAGAAGGTCTACAACGCCATGACGAGCTCAGGGATAGACAGCGAGGAGAAGATGGCCAACGCTGAGAAGATCGTGAGCCTCACGAAGGCCCCGAAGAACTTCGTGCTGAGGGCTCTGGACGAGCTGCAGTCGAAGGGCCTGGTGAAGCGCAAGGCCAGAGAAAAAGCGGCCGGTTACTACCTCACTCTGAAGCCTTAGTCGGACCGTCCCGTTCGCCTGCCACGGGTGGATTCCAGGGGCGTTTTCCACATGCCACTCCCAGTCCGCAGAAGAAAGCATATAATGTCGGACACTCTAACCGGAGCTAGTGCCTAGATGAACCAGGAGTTCGAGGTCACCCCGTACGTCGTCAAGGGTGAGGTGGACTATGATGTCCTGATCGAAAAGTTCGGGACCAAGAAGATCGACGACGCGCTCCGAGCGAGGATCGCCAAGCACGGGCCGCTCCACCACATGTTGAGGAGACAAGTGTTCTACTCCCACAGGGACTTCGACTGGATCCTCGACCAGCACGAGAAGGGGCACGGGTTCTCGCTGTACACGGGCAGGGGGCCGTCCGGGCCGATACACCTCGGCCATCTCATGCCATGGATCTTCACCAAGTACATCCAGGATGTCTTCAAGGCGAAGCTTTGGTTCCAGCTCACGGACGATGAGAAGTTCCTGTATTACGACCACCTCGCGCTCGAGGAGACCACGAAGTGGGGCTACGAGAACGCCCTCGACATCATCGCGCTGGGGTTCGACCCGAAGCTCACGAAGCTCTTCCTGGACACGGAGTACATCAAGACGATGTACCCGACCGCGGTCAAGGCCGCGAAGAAGATCAACTTCTCGACCATCAGGGCGGTCTTCGGGTTCGACAACTCGAACAACATCGGCAGCATATTCTTCACGAGCATCCAGACGGTGCCATGCTTCCTGGAATCGATGGAGCAGAAGAGGAAGGTAGCGTGCCTCATTCCCTGCGGGATAGACCAGGACCCGCACTTCAGGATCACAAGGGACATAGCCGAGGGACTGGGATACTACAAGCCCGCGCTCATACACTCGAAGCTGATGCCATCCCTCGCGGGCTCCGAAAAGATGTCCACGTCCGCCAAGGCCGACACGACGATATTCACCATCGACGACAAGAAGACGGTGAAGAAGAAGGTCATGAACGCCTTCACCGGTGGGATGGTCTCGGTCGAGGAGCAGAGGAAGAACGGAGGGAACCCTGATGTCTGCTCCGTGCACGCGTACCACACATTCCTGTTCGAGCCCGATGATGAGAAGCTGGCCAAGCTCTATGCCGACTGCAGATCGGGCAAGATGCTCTGCGGAGAGTGCAAGGGCGTCCTGTTCGAGAAGGTCTGGAAGTTCCTCGAGGAGCACCAGATGAAGAGGGAGAAGGCCAAGGACCGGCTCGGAGAGTTCTTCGTCAGGGACTGAACCCGTCCCGAAACATCATTATCGTTCCAGATGTATTCATCGGCTCAGGGTTCGATCGATTTGAAGCTGAAACCGATAGCCACCGTCAAGAACGGCCTGAACGAGCGCGCCGACGACTGGGACAAGGTCAGGTCGAAGCTGGTCTTCCGGGAGGAGTACGTCGGGGGGCTGTATCGCATCGGGCACTTCAAGCACGTGTGGGTCATATTCGGTTTCCACAGACAGCGCGGATGGGTGCCGAAGGTGCACCCGCGCCATGACCCTTCGATCCCGCTAGTGGGCGTGTTCGCCACGCGCTCCCCCACGAGGCCGAACAGGCTCGGGCTCACCCTGGTCGAACTCGTCAGCATCAGGGGGAACGTGGTCACGGTCAAAGGTCTGGACGCGTTCGACGGAAGCCCGGTCTACGACATCAAACCATACGAGGAAGAGATCGACTACTGAGCCGCGACTGGATGCGAGAAAAGTAGATAAGCCGCACGCCCGATGAACCTGCGGCATGTCTGACAACGACGTCGTCGACCAGCTGAACTTCTTCGAGAAGAAGGTGCTCAAGGCGCTCCATGAACTGAAGCGCGCGAGCCCCGAGCAGATACTCGAAAGGAGCCGCCTCGAACAGCTCGTGGAGGTAATGAACGCATCCTCTTGGCTACAGGCCAAGGGGCTGGTCAAGATAGACGAGAAGATCACGAAGAGCTACACCCTCAGGCGCGCGGACGCGGCCACGAAGCCTTTGCCGGAGAAGGTCGCGCTGGAGGTCGTCCTCAAGGAGCACTGCGGCAGGTGCTCGTTGGCGGACCTCAAGAACAGCGGGAAGCTCAAGGGCGAGGAGGTCCAGATAGCGGTCGGCTGGATCAAGAAGAAGGGCTGGGGAGAGCTGTCCAAGGTAGGCCAGGACACATTCATCACTATCACGGACAAGGGCCGGCAGGCCCTGAACGAGAAGGGCGAGGACGAGCATCTGCTCGAGAGGCTCGCCAAGGGAGAGCTGTCGGAGGCAGATGCGAAGAAGGATGTCCTCGACATGCTCAGGCAGCGCAAGGACATCCTGAACGAGAAGCACGTCGCGAACAGGACAGTCTCGCTCACGGACAGGGGCGCCGCGATAGCTGCGCTCGACCTCAGGATCAAGGAGGAGGTGGCGCAGCTCACGCCCGAGCTGATACAGTCCGGCAAGTGGCGCGGGGTGGAGGTCAGGAAGTACGATGTCAAGGCGTTCGCGCCGACCGTCTACGGCGGCAGACGCCATCCGATGACCATCCTGATCGAGAAGGTGAGGAACACGTTCCTCACGATGGGTTTCACCGAGGTTTCAGGAGACTACGTCGAGAGCGCATTCTGGAACATGGACGCGCTGTTCACCGCCCAGGACCACCCCGCGAGGGAGATGCACGACACGTTCTACATCGAGAACCCCGCGAGGATCGACCTTTCCGAGTACAAGGACCTCGTGGAGGCCGTGAAGCAGGTCCACGAGAACGGCGGAAAGACCGGCTCGCTGGGCTGGAGGTACAAGTGGCGCCTGGAAGAGGCCGAGCGTGCGCTCCTGAGGACGCACACGACCGTGAACACCGTGAGATACATCTCCGAGCATCCTAAGCCGCCTTTCAAGGTCTTCGCGGTGGACCGGGTTTTCAGGAACGAGGCGATGGACTCGACCCACTTGCCTGAGTTCACCCAGATAGAGGGCATCGTGTGCGAGAAGGGCGCGAACTTCGACATGCTCTGCGGGGTGCTCAAGGAGTTCTACAAGCGCATGGGTATCCCCGAGACGAGGATCAGGCCCGGGTACTTCCCATACACCGAGCCTTCTCTGGAGGTAGAGATACTCTGGGACGGCAGGTGGATGGAGCTCGGCGGAGCAGGGATATTCAGGCCCGAGGTGACCGAGCCGCTGGGAGTGAAGGAGCCGGTGCTCGCTTGGGGTCTGGGTCTCGAGAGGCTCGCGATGCTCACGTACGGTCTCGACGACGTCAGAGACATCTACGTGTCCGATGTCGATTGGCTCAAGAAGGTACCGCAGCTCTGATGCGATACGCCGGGACCGGGCTCATTTCTCTTCGACGACGACCGTCTGCTGGACCCTGTCCTCGATGTGCATCACTGATGGCATGAAGAACCCGCTCGCCATCACCAGCGACAGGCCGAGGCCCGCGACGATGAACCATATCTGGACCCCTAACAGGTCAGACACGGGCCCCGCGACCGCGAGGCCGATAGGGGTCATCGCGACCGACACGCTGCCAATCAGACCAAACACGCGGCCCTGCTTGTCGGGCGGTATGGTGACCTGCATGACCGCCTGGGCCGACCCGTTCACAATCGAGATCATGAGCCCCGCGAAGAACATGCCACCGACGGCGATGAAGAAGGCCTCGGGGGGCACTATGCCGACAACGACGACGCCGATGCCCGCGAGCACCCCGCTCGCCAGCATCGTGACGATCTTGCTCCTGAACCCTCCCCACACCCCGAGCCCGATGCCCCCCAGCAAGAAGGACGCGCCGATGGCCATCTCCATGGTCGCGAACTCCACGACTCCGCCGCCGAAGTAGGAAGTCACGAGTAAGGGCATCAGTGACATCGCCGGCGCGAAGAGCAGGTTGATCACCATAATCATCAGCAGGAGGATCATGGCGCCTCTCCAGGATCTGAGGAACACGAACCCTTCATTCATGTCGCCGAGCACCGAGGCTTTCCTGCCGGCATCGTCCTTCGAGCGCGCGGGCTGGGGTATCTTGATGAACAGCAGCGGAGAGATGGCCACGACCGCCGTCAGCACGTCGACGGACAGCACGCCCCACATGGGGAGTGTCATGATGAGCAGCGCGCCGAGCGCGGGCGCCACGATGGTCACGGCCCCTGATATGGCCTGGTTCAGGCCTCCCACGCGCGCGAGGTGCTTCTTGGGGACCATCAGCGATGTGGACGCGGCCATCGCTGGCCAGTGGAACGACCCTCCCGCTGAACGGACGAGCAGGACGGCGTATATATGCCAGACCTGGACGACATCCATCGCGAACAGGATGATCAGAACGACGGTCGCGAGAGCTATCCCCGCATCGGCGAATATCATCACATGCCGCCGGTTCCAGCGGTCGACCAGCGCGCCCGCGAAAGGCCCGAGGACGATCTGAGGGAGCATCGCCACCATCATGGCGACCGCGAGCACGGTGGCGGACCCCGTCTCGATCGTGAGCCACCACACCAGCGCGAACTGCACAAGCGCGCTGCCGATCAGGGAGCAGGCCTGCGCCCCCCATATGATGAAGAACCTGCGCATCAGCCGTTTCTCGTCCGTCGGATCCGCCGTCTCGCCCATGTTATTCTCGGTGAAACGCGGGTACCATTCATAACCCCTGCGGTCACAAATGAACGATGAACAGAGCTACCGGAGCCCTTTGAGCTCGGAGCGGACCTTCGCCAGCATGTCCTTGGCGCCTATATTCTCGAAGAGCTTCTTCGAATCTCTGAGCATCTTCTCCGCCTTCGCGCGCTCGCCCTTCTCGGCGAGCATGGCCCCGTACTCCATCTTGCGGACCCCCATGCTCCAGGGGACGTCCATGCCCTCGATCGCCTTGAGGCTCTCGACATAGTACTCTTCGCTTGCCGGCATGTTGCCGCCCGCGCGCTCCGCCATGCCCAGGTTGGCGTAGGCTGCGGACGCGCCCAGTTTGTCGCCGATCTCGGTGAAGACCTCCAGAGCGCTGAAGCAATGCTCCTTCGCCACATTCACATCGCCGCCCTTCAGGAGCACCTCGGAGAGCGATGTGAGCGCGTACGCTCTCGCCCTCGGCTGGCCGGTCTCCCCTGCGAGCCTGACCGCGTTCTCCAGGTGCAGCCTCGCCTCGCCCGCCTTGTCAAGGTGCGCGCACGCGATGCCCATGTTGACGTACACGTTCGTCAGCTCGACGGGCCCGAACCCGGCGGCGCACTTCGAGAAGTGGTCTATCGCCTCCTCGTACATTCCACGGCCGATGAACACGTTGCCCAGCTCCATGTGCGCCAGGAGCATCCCCTTCTGGTCCATGACGGCCATGGAGTCCCGGGCGCTCCTCTCGAGCAGCTCCTGGGCCTTGGAGTAGTTCCCGAGCTTGCTCTCGACCACGCCCAGCCCCCTGAGGGCCTTCGCGCGTGCCCCGGGCATGTCGTGGGCCTTCTCGAGGGCGTCCGCGAATATCCTCGACGCCTCGTCCAGCTCGCCTTTCTTGCTCTTGATCCTGCCCATCTCGACCAGTGCGTCGACCAGCATCGGAGGGTCGCCTTCGCGGGCGACCTCCTTCAGCATGGACCAGGCCATGCCGTACTCACCGACCGTGTTGGCCGCCCTGGCCTTCAACAGCAGGACATGCATCCGGTACTTGGGCTTCGAGGGCTCGAACGAGGATATCGAGCCCCACAACATCTGCACGTTCCCCTTGCCGAGAAGGTCGTCGGAAGACCTGGCCATGAGCATCTCCGCCTCGAGCGTTCTGTTGGCCAGGATGAGGTGGTGGAGCCTTTCCTGGAGCTCCCCCTGCCTGAGGTAGTGATCCGCGGCGACGCTGTGCCACCGGGCCCTCTCCTCCTTGGACATTGATTCGTACACGAAGTCCCTCAAGGAGGCGTGTATCTCGAAGCTCCCGGGCGCGACCTCCCTCAGCATCGAGCCCTTCCTCGTCTGCCTCATCTCCTTCGGGATGGCGTCCGAGGGGAAGGGCCTCTGGAAGACCGACGACAGCTGCAGCAGGGACCTGTCCGCCTCGGTGAGTCCCGCGTAGAACGTCTCCTCGAAGAACCTGGATACCTGGTACTTCGCCTCCTTCGCACCTGATTCCGTGACCATCTCCAGGGACAGCGGGTGGCCCTTCGTGATAGACGCGAGCTCCTCCGCGGTCCGCCCCTTGATCCCCCTCGACTCGAGGAGCTCCAGGGCGGCCTTCCTGTCGAGCCCCTGGAGCTCGACCTCCACGACCTCGTTCCGGGCGACCACGTCCGACCGGTCGTAGAACCTCGGCTCCGCCTCGGATGTCACGATGATCTTCGAGGAGCCGCTGCTGTGCCTGAACATCTTGAGGAACTCCTGAAGGTTGTCGGAGCTGTCGGCATCGTCGAACACGAAAGCGTACCCGTTCTCGGCCAGCTCGTCGTTGAGCAGGAACGCTATCTCCCCGAGCTCGAACCGTCCGCTCGCAGCGTAAGTCTCGATCTTCCTGCTCCCGTTGTCCGAGAAGAACTTCGCGAGCGAGTCCAAGAACGTCTTAGGGGAATCCCAGGGTTTGGCCGAGTACCAGAACACGCGCTGGCCCGCGAGTTCCGAAGCGATCTTCGCGGCCATGGTCGTCTTTCCTATCCCGGGGATGCCCCTGAGCGCGAGTATCTTGAGCGAAGGGGTCGCCAGCGCCTTCTTCGAGAGCTCGATGTCCTTCTCGCGGCCGTAGAAATACCTGACCGCGGGGAGCGGCGTCGACCGCCTGACGCCCCGTGATTTCGGCGGGACCGCATCAGGCGAGATCCTGGTCGTATCGACCATGGGCTCTATCTCGTTGTCCTTCACGTATTGGAGGACGTCCGAGGCGTCCGCCTTGCCCTTAGGCGTCAGGAAGTACACCTTCCTCTTGGCCTTCCCCTTCTTGACATGGGACAGGCGTTCCTCGATGATGCCCGCCGACTTGAGCTTCTTCAGCTCGACCGCAGCGTGGGCACGTGATATGGAGCATGCCTGCGAGACGCCGTCCTGGGTTACGTCGAACGGCACCTCGTACTTGTCCTCATACTTGACATAGGCGTTCAGATGATACAGAATGCGCTCGGAAACCGTGAGCGTGCCACCCATGGGGACTCGGACAAATCTGCGGTTATATAAATCCGATTATCACATGCAATAGTGCTCTCTTAGGTTGTCCGCGTTCAGGAGACCGAGGCATAGGGGGCTCACAAGGACGCTGGTCTGCATCCATCTCCTCAGCTGGGGCGTTGCGCGGCCGGCCGCTCCTTGACCATCACGAGCACCATGGTGATCGTGACCAGGCCCAGGAGCCCGGAGACGAGGAACGGTATCATGGTGCCGTCGACCGGGGACGCAAGGTCGAGGTCGAGCCCGAGGAAGTAGTCGATAAGGAACCCACCCACGGGCGCCCCGATGACCATGCCCAGGTTGGACATCGACTCGAGCATGCCTATGAGCCTCCCACGGACGGCCTCGGGGACCGTGTCCGCCTGCATGGCCCTCAGGGCGGGGCTGGACACCTGGAAGGCCATGCTCCGCATGGCCAGGAACAGGATGACGACCACGAGCGTCCACCCGAACGGTATGAGTATGGTCCCCACGAAGGACACGTACCCGCCGATCACGAACATCCTCTTCCTGCTGAACCTGTCCGCGAACCTCCCTGCGGGGAACGCCACGAGCGCCCCAAGGCCCATCGCGAACCCGACTATGAGCACGATCGACTCTGTCGCGAGGTCGGGGAACTTGAACGCGAGGAACAGGACCATCAGGGGTCCTATGCTTGAGAACGCGAACCCCTCCATCATGGCGTTGGCGTAGAGCACCCTCAGGTTACGCAAGCCCTGCCTGTCAACGCCGTCTGGGCGCAGCAGCTGCCTGAAACTGAGCTTCGATCTTGTCGTGCCTGGCGCAATCGCATCCGTGACCCTGAACCAGACCATCACGGTCGCGACGGCCGACAGCAGCGCGGTGAAGTAGAACGGGAACTTGTAGCTGTCCATGACGGAGAACCCGAGCGTGTTGTTGGCAATCGCGAACAATGCGCTGCCGACGAAGGGACCGACCACCATGCCGAGGTTCGAGGCCATGACGATCTTGCCCATCGAGGAGCCCCTCATGTGGGCAGGGGTCGAATCGATTACGAGCGCCTCGCTCACGGGCCAGACCATCGCGCTCGCCACCCCCTGGAGCCCTCGGACGAACACCAGTCCTGTCCAACTGTCGGGGACGGTGAAGAGGACCGCGAGTATCGCGTACAGCACGCTCCCGATCAGGATGAGCCTCTTCCTCCCGACCCTGTCCGAGAGGTTCCCGAACGGGGCCGCGAGTATCGCGCGGGTAAGAACGAACGACGAGAACAGTATCCCGACCTGGAGGCCGACCTCCAGCGTCCCCCCGCCGAGCTCGGTGAGGTACAGGGGGAACAAGGGCATGATGAGGCCGAAGCCTAGGCTGATGATGAAATCCAGACTGGCGAGGTAGTTGACGTTCCTCCTCGCCTCCTTCTCGTTCAGGAGAGAAGAGCCCAAACAGACCTGCTCCCGATGGGCGCGGTGTTCAACCTACGAGGTCTACCCCCGCCCTCATGTTCCTCAGGATGATTGGCACCAGCTCTTTGTTAGTTGCCCTCATACCGCAGTCGGGGTGGGCGTAGGCGATGTTCTCCCGGCCGATCCTGGCGGCTATCTCGTGGAGCCTCTTGGCCACGGCAGACGGGGAGTCGACCTCATCCTCGCTCATGGACGTGACTGAAATGCACCCCGCGCCGAGCTTCTTGTGGTTGTCCTCGAAGGCCTTCTTCGATATGTGGTCTATGTTCGGCCTCTCGGTCCTGCCCGCGAAGGCGAAGCTGAGCGTGGACACGCTCTCTAGTCTCAGCAGATGGTCGATCACGCCGAACCCACCTACGAATCCGCACACGTGGACGCTGACCCTGTCCCTGGGCAGGCCCTCCGCGATGCGGTCTATGAGCCCGACCCGCGCGGCCAGGTCCCTGTATCCCTGCGAGAGGAACGGTTCGTCTATCTGGATGTGTGCGCCCTTCTTGACGATCAATTTCGCGATCGGTGCGAGGGCCGTTGCGATGTCCTCGTACATCGCGAAGTCCATGATGTTCTTGTAGTGCGCCTTGATCTTCCTGCTCCCGCAGGTCATGCCGAGCGTGGTCGGGCCGGTGATGGCTACCTTGACCTTCGCCTTCGGATGCTTCATGCGGATGTAACCGAGGTCCTGCACCTTCGAGAAGGATTCGGGGCCGTTCTTCAGCGCGATCCTCCCGGTCACGAGCGGCTGGCCGTTCTCGACGGCCAGGCCCTCGAACGATTCCGCGAAGTACGAGACCATGTCGGCCCTCTGCTCGCCGTCGCTGAGTATGTCCAGGCCGTGCATGAGCTGGAACTCGATTGCGCGGTCTATCGAGTCGTGAAGGTCGGGTTTGAACCTCTGAAGGCTGCCGATGGTGGTCGTGATGAGCGGTGCCATGTTCGTGCAGAAGAAACCTGGCCGCCTTATAAGCCTTTTCAGGACTGGGTGCTACTAGTCCTGACAAGGGTTATGACAACAGAGCACGGTACAGTCCGCGTGAGACTGATAGTCACTTCGTCGGAAGACCCAGCGTCAATGAACATCCGTTCACGACTTCTTGAGAAGACCTCTTGGGAAGAGAAGGGCGTGTTCGACGGCCATCCGGTCATGTCCAATGGGGACTTCCGGATGATACAGGTGGACCGGATACATCTCGACGAGGACTTCGTGGATGACCGGTACGCCCTGAGTTCCGGTGAGAGTGTGCAGGCCGTCATCTTCGCGTCTCGGCACAAGGCCGAATCGAAGATACCGACGCTCACCGTGCACCCCATAGGCAACTACTCGTCCGCTGACTTCGGGGGAAAACCAGGGACATTGTGCAAATCGTCTCCGCCGCTCATGACATCGGCGCTCAGGACCCTGAAGGCGAAGGCCCAGGGGATGTCGTTCGAAGTGTCCTTCGAGACCACCCATCACGGGCCCATCCTGAACTCGCCCGCGTTCTACATCGAGATCGGGAGCTACGAGGAACTGTGGGGCAGGGAGGACGCCGCGGAAGCGATCGCCGGGACCATCCTGTCGGTGAGGGACGAGGGCCATCCGACCGTGGTTTGCGTCGGAGGAGGGCACTACGCGCCAAGGTTCACCGAGGTCGCGCTCTCCAGGAAGGTCGCGATAGGACACATGGCGGCGAACTACGCCCTCGACCACCTGGACGATGCGATGATCCTGCAGATGTCGGCCAAGAGCGACGATGCGAAGAAGGTCTACTTCCACAGGAAGGGGATGCCGAAGCCGAAGTACAGGGAGCTGAGGGAGAGGTTCGCATCGTGCGGCATCGAAGAAGTCAGCAGCGAGGATTTCGATCCCCAGTGAGCCGAATGCCTGCAGACCGCGAGTTGCCCGGATTCTTGTCCGGCATGACACGTCCAGGCAAAGGCTATTTAGCAGCACTGGCATTCCGGCGGCTAGGGTGCGGGGCAATGGCAGTCAGGGCTTGGTTCTCGTGCATCATGCTCGTAGGAATCCTCTTCCTCCCTCTCGCGGCGGTCAGGGAATGCCAGGGAGAGTCACTGGCTCAGGAATCGATTATGAACGACAGCCAGACCATCCTCGCGGACCCTGAAAGGCCCGTCATATACATGGCTGAGTTCGCCACGGGCGAACTGCTTTTCATCGACACGGTGACCTGCGAGGTCACCTATTCGCTCTATTTGGGCGACGGCCCTTCGTCTCTTGACATCAGCTCTGACGGCGCTCTGCTCTATGCGGCTGTGTGCAACGAACAGCAGGTGACGGTGGTCGACCTCGAGCTGAGGACGGTCGCCCGGACCTTAAACCTGGAGTTCCCGCCGTTCAGCGCCGCCGTCGGACGGCCAGACAGGCTGTATGTGAGCTGCACGAACGACTCGAACTGGCGCGTCATCGATGAGGCCAGCGGTACCATCCTGGAGACCGTGACCGAGCTCGTGCCTGCGATGCTCGAGACGAGCCCCGACGGCAGCCGGCTGCTTGTCACGCTGCCCGGGATCAGCCCTACCAAGCTCAACCTGTACAACATCGCCTCGGACCATCCGACCCTGCTCGCCTCGGACAGTCACGACCTCGGGGGCAACTTCATCCAGCAGGATGCGGACTGGGCCAACGAGACCCTGTACATCGCGGAAGGCGGGACCTATGGGATACAGCCGGTGTCCCTGACGGACCTGACGAAACTGGACATGCTGCCATGCGGTCCCTACATGGCAGGCGTCGCCCTTACACGAGACAAGTCCGTGGTGTTCGGCCTCAGGTCCGACCCCTACGGCAGCGACTTGCGGGCCTATGACGTCAGCGATGGGCTACTCCTCGAGGTCAGGGACCTTGATGCCGGGGACAAGTGGCTCCTAGAGGTCGCAGGGGACGGATCTGCCCTGTTCATCGTGAGGCCGCTCCAGAGGATACAGCTGGTGCCGACCATCTCACCCAGCGCGCCTGCCGAGGGAGCCGTGCTCGGTTACACGCCCAGCTTGGTCGAATCCCGCTATGCAGGCGGACTGCCGACGGCAGAGTGGAACGATATGCGGATAGAGGCAGACGGAATCAATCTCACCGAAGAGATCGCCGCCCCAGACCTACTCTACGGACAGATTGACTGGTTCATGGCCGAGGGGGTGCATTGGGTCAATGCTTCCGCGACATGGATTGACAGAATCGTATGGGCGAACTGGAGCTTCTCGATCGACCGGGACGACCCTGCTGCCCTGAGGCCACAGCTGCTCCCGGAATACCCCAGTCCGGGCGACACGTTGGACTACCCGCCGGAAAGCCTGTCCGCGCAGCTGATAGCACCTTACCCCGCTCCGGTATACGACCAGGCGTCGATGAGCATCGACGACACGGTCTTGGAATCACAGTTCAGTAGCTCAGGCATCTACGCCTCTCTCCCGGACTTACTCCCGCCTGGTACCCACACGGTGAATGCGAGGATAGTATACGACCAGGGCGCGGCGAACGACAGCATCTCATGGGACTTCACGCTCGAGAAGTATCAGGTCGTGATGCCCGAGGTCACGATGGTGTTCCCCGAACCCACGACCGAGATCTATGAATCGCCAGAGTACCTGGAGTTCGACCTGAGCTTCGGCGAGCCGGTGATCGAGGTGCTCTGGCTGAACGTCACCCTCGGGGTCCGCGAGGTCGATGTGCAGTTCGTCGACGAGGACACGTTCAGGGGGGCCATTGACTGGGAGCTCATGACCGGGACTCAGACCGTCAGGGTTGAGCTCACATGGGACATCGGCACGCTGTATCGGAGCTGGCAGTTCTCGTACCAGGCGCCATGGAGACTGGTGTCCTATGAGGATGACGAAGGATTCGTGATTCCCATCCCCGCCGGATGGGAGACCGTCGAGGACCAGGAGAGCGACGGGGCAGTGCTGGAGCTCGAGGTCATAGGCCCCGAGTATTACGGCATCACCACGGACATACTCATAGACACGGACAGGGACGCGTCGGTGCGCGAGACCACCGAATACATGGAGAACCAGATCCAGGCGGCTGTGGACGGCTTCGCCGAGGCCGGGGCGTACGCCCGCGAGGAATGGACGCTCTACAGGGACATCGGAGGGCAGTTCGGAGCGGTGTTCCGCATCGCGCTCGATGCGCAGTCCGCGGTCGCACTCACCGCCATCGTCGTGAGCGAGGAGCACCAGAGATACTGGATTGTGATGCTGGTCGTCTCCACGCACGAATACGGCAGAGCTAACGCCACTTTCGAGGAGATGATGTCCGGCTTCGTGATCACCGCGGAGCCGGTGGAGAGCCTCTCGGACGTTCTCATGGACATGCTGATCTATGCCTGTGTCGGCGCGGCGGTAGCAGTCATCGGAGGATTCGCTGTCCGCAAGGTCATGAGACGCAGGAGGCATCTGCAGGGCCCGGGGACCGGCCAGACCGGCCCCGTCCAACAGATGGCAGTCCCGCCTCCGAATTCAGGGTTCTGTCAGAGATGCGGCGGCGTGCAGAATCTAGCATACGTGTACTGCAACCGGTGCGGGGCGGCGCTGCCCGTCCCCCCGTTCGGACAGGCGGTCCAGGATGGCCCTGCGGGCAAGGGCGCGAGCTGAGCGAGCCCGATGGAGAATCCATGATGGACTGGCCCTAAGACTCACCTGACGATGGTCCCCTCGAAATCCGATCCCAACAGCGCTGCCCTCATGTTGCGCAGGTCGTGCCCGTTGACTATCGCTAGCGGTATCTTCGTCCTGAGGAGCACACCCGCGCCCGTGGGATCGAACACCACGTTGGGACCAGCCCCGAGGGGGGACGTCCCGACCAGGTCGACCAGCTCCTTGTGAGTCATCCTCGGTATCTTCTTCGCGTTCCTGTCCTTGTTCGGGTCCGCGGTGTACGCGCCATCGACCGAGGTCGCGTTCACGAGCAGCTTCGCGCCCACGCGCTCCGCTAGGAACGCCGCGACCGCGTCCGTCGTGATGCCCGGCGACACGCCACCCATGACCACGACCTCGTGCTTCTTCCCAGCCTCGGCCGCCTCCTCGTAGTCCTTCGGCGGAACGGGGCATGCGCGGCCTTCCAGCGCGGCTATCAGGAGCCGGGCGTTCAGGCGCGTCACCTCGATCCCCATCTCATCGAGCAGCTCCTCGGAAGCACCCAGGGCGCGGCCAGAGCGTATGTAGAACCTGGCGATCCGGCCTCCCCCGGCGACCACGTACAGCTTCTTCTTAGGGGACACCTCGGAAATCATTTCCGCGATGTCCTCCAGGAAGGAGGTGTTGTCGTCCTCGCTCACCATTACCGACCCACCCAGGGACAAAACGACAGGTTCCATCTGCTCAACCTTTATTACGAAGTACGCTCTAACCCGTACAAAAAGCTTCGGACTGGTTGTTCTAGGATGACCGAGCTCACAGATCTCCAGAAATACGAGTTCCGGAGGAGCCTCGAGGAAGTGCGCAAGCTTTCCGGGAGGGGTACGGAGCTCATATCACTGTACATACCGCCTTCGAGGCAGATCTCCGATGTCTCGAACTACCTGAAGAGTGAATACTCTCAATCCTCGAACATCAAGTCGTCGAGCACGAGGAAGAACGTGCAGGCGGCGATATCGTCCATACTCGCGAGGCTGAAGAACTTCAAGCAGCCTCCGGAGAACGGACTCGTGTTCTTCGTCGGCCACATGACCATAGGCGCCGACCAGACGAACATGGTGCAGTACTTTCTGGAACCTCCGGACCCCGTGCCCACTTTCATCTACAAGTGCGACTCGAACTTCTACACGGAACCGATCGAGAGCATGCTCGAGGAGAAGGAGACCTACGGGCTCATAGTGATAGACAGGGGAGAGGCGACCATAGGCCTGCTCCACGGCAAGAGGATCATACCGGTCAAGAACATCCCATCGCTCGTCCCCAGCAAGCACGGCAGGGGCGGGCAGTCCGCGCGCAGGTTCGAGAGGCTCATAGAGATCGCCGCGCACGAGTTCTACAAGAAGGTCGCGGACATCGCGAACGAGTCTTTCCTCTCGCAGAAGGGCATGACCAGCATACTCGTGGGAGGCCCCGGCCCGACGAAGGACTACTTCGTCAAGGGCGAATACCTGCACTACGAGCTCCAGAAGAAGATCCTCGACACATTCGACGTCGGCTACACGGACGAGTACGGGCTCAAGGAGCTTATCGAGAAGGCCAGGGAAGCTCTCAGGAGCATCGACCTGATGCGGGAGAAGGACCTCATGAACAAGCTCTTCCAAGAGATACGCAAGCCGGACGGCGGGCTTTCCATCTACGGCGAGGAGCAGGTCAGGAACGCGCTCCTGATAGGCGCGGTCGACACGCTCATACTTTCAGAGGACATTAGGAGGCTGAAACTGGACCTCACCTGCCCCTCGTGCGGCAGCAAGAAGGAGACCATCGCAAAGGACTCGACCGAGAACGTGAAGTGCGACAAGTGCGGCGCGGTCATGAGGACCGACACCATCCAAGACCTCGTCGGAGAGATGCACAAGCTCGCAGACGACAACAACACGAAGGTCGAGTTCATATCCGGCGAGTCCGAAGAGGGGGGGCTCCTCATGAAGGCCTTCGGGGGCCTCGCGGGGATACTCAGGTTCAGGGTGAACTGATCACATGACCGAGGACATGTTCGGTAAGTTCAGAACCGAGGTGGCGCATGCGCTCACGCTCGCGCTGAAGGAGCTGCACGCAGAGACTCCCATCGTCCTCGACAGGGCGCCCGAGGACATGGGGGACCTGGCGTTCCCGTGCTTCCCGCTATCGAAGAAGCTCAGGAAGGCCCCGGACGCCATCGCGAAGGACCTCGCGACCATGATCAAGCCGTCCGGGATGATCGAGAAGGTCGAGACGAAGGGCGGATATGTCAACTTCCATGTCAGGTTCGATCAGCTGGCCCAGGGGGCGATCCAGGAGGCGCTCGGCAAGAAGCATATGTTCGGGACCGGCGGTCCCAAGCCCGGCAGGATCCTCCTCGAGCACACGAGCGCCAACCCGACGGGTCCCCTGCACGTGGGCCGCGCGAGGAACCCGATCATCGGGGACACGGTCGCGCGCATACTGAGGCTCGCGGGGCACGAGGTCACCACCGAGTTCTATGTCAACGATGTCGGCCGCCAGATCGTGATGATGGCCTGGGGCGTGAAGCATCTCAAGCTCGAGGCCGAGCCCGAAAGGGACGCGGACCACTACAGATACGTGCTCTTCTACCAGCAGGCGAACAAGAGGAGCGAGGAGGACCCCGAGGCGCTCAAGGAGATCGACTCGATGCTCCTGAAACTGGAGCACGGGGACCCGGAGACGGTTGCGCTGGCCAGGGAGAGCTGCGAGAAGGTCCTGGCGGCTATCACGGCGAGCCTCGAGAGGATCAACATCAGGTTCGACGGGCGCACGTTCGAGTCAAAGTTCGTCCAGGACGGCAGCGTTGACAAGGTAATAGAGAAGCTCAAGACCTCGGAGCACTGCCACGAGGTCGACGGTGCGTACCACCTGGAGCTCGAGAGCTTCGGCATATCCGGCAGGGAGACCAAGTGGGTCTTCACGCGCTCGGACGGCACCTCGCTCTACACGACGAGGGACCTCGCGTATCATACGGACAAGTTCAGCAGGACGGACATCGCGATCAATGTGCTCGGCGAGGACCAGAAGCTGGGCATGCAGGAGCTTGCGGCGGCGCTCTCTATCATGGGTGTCGAGAAGAAGCCGGAGATCGTGTACTACGCGTTCGTCTCGCTGCCCGAGGGCAGGATGTCCACCAGGAAGGGCATGGTCGTGTACCTCGACGATCTCATCGACGAGGCTGTCGAGAGGGCGTACGAGGAGGTCAAGTCCCGCAGGACGGACCTGACCGAGGAGCGCATGCGGGAGATCGCGAGGGTGGTCGGCCTCGGCTCCCTCAGGTACAACATCATCAGGATACAGGCCGAGAAGCAGATAGTGTTCAAGTGGGAGGACGCGCTCAACTTCGAAGGGAGCAGCGCCCCATTCGTACAGTACGCGCACGCGCGTGCGTGCTCGATACTAGCCAAAGCAGGCGCGCGCGCGGGCAGGTTCGACTCGAAGCACCTGGTCAACGAACACGAGCGCGCGCTCGCGAAGCTGATCGCTAGCTTCCCGTCGGTCGTCGCCGACTGCGCGGAGAACAGGCGCGCGCACACGCTGGCTGCGTTCGCGCAGGACCTCGCGGCTCAGTTCAACCAGTTCTACAGATACGTGCCCGTGATAAAATCGGAGGGCGGCGCCAGGGAGTCGCGCCTAGCTCTGGTCGAGGCGAGCAGGTGGACGCTCAGGAACGCCCTCGACTGCCTCGGGATCGAGGCCCCCGAGGAGATGTAGTCAGGACCTCATGTTCCATTCGCGCTTCCCGTAGCGCTCGGACACCAGCCGGGCGATCGTCTCCAGTTCATTCTGGGTCAGTTCGCCCTTCCCGAACCCCACCTCGAATGTCCTGGCGAGCTCCTCGGCGACCTTGTCCTTCACGGAGCCGATGTCCACGCTCTGCCCCTTGAGACCGGACAGCGTCGCGACGCGCTCCGACGGGCGCTTGCCCGTGGCCTTGCCAGACCTCGCGGGTCTCAGGAGCGCATCCATCGCCTCGAGGTCCGTGTCCACTATCACGGTCCCGTGCTGGAGCACGGAACCCTTGCGCCTAAGCTGCGCGCTCCCCGAGACCTTCTTCCCGTCGACTTCGACGTCGTTGACCGGCCTGTGCACGGCCTCCAGCCCGAACGTGCCTATGGCGCTCGCGATCGCCCCGCAGACCCTGCCGAACGACTCCTCCCGGGGACCCGGGATGTCGGACTCGCGCACGACCAGGCCGTATATGAGCTGCCCCTGGTCGGTGTATATCGAGCTCCCGCCGGACATCCTCCTCACGATGCTGACGCCCCGTTTCCTGCACTCGTCGAGGTCGAGCGTCTCAGAGACCTTCTGGAAGTAGCCGACGGACACCGTGGGCACGGACCGTCTGTAGAAGTGGAGCGTGTTCGGGGATGCGCCCGCTATGTGCGATTCGAGCAGGGCCTCGTCCAGGGCCGCGGAGACCGCGGGGGGTACGAGGTCGCTGTCTATCAGCCGCCATGTGCGTTGCATGTATGCTCAGCGTAGGGAGAATGAAAAGGAGATTAAGAGGTTTATCGGTGTTTTCGAAGTTTCGGGGCTACAGTTTCTCTTCGCTGCCGCCCTTCCTCTTCTCTTCCTTCTCGCGCCTCGGGCCCTTCTTCTCGCGCTTCGACCACCTGCCGCGCAGGTAGAACAGCAGCGGGACCAGGACGATCACGGCCACGACGCCGCCCCATAGGGCGATCTTCTTCCAGCCGGCCTCGTTGGCGTCGACCACATCGGTCGAGTCGTCCTCTTCCAGCTGGTTCGTGCTCGTCACGTTGACCCTGATGCTGTACGAGCCCTTCGCGTCCGGGGTCCACGGGAACTTCGCCTGCACGGTGCCGCCGATCTCGATCGTCGTCACGGAGGTCGTCCCGTTCAGGAGCTGGGTCCATGTGCCTATGAGCTCCTCGGTGCCGTCGGGGTGCTCGATGTAGAACGTCAGGGTCACGCCCGTCGCCGCCGCGCTGCCGCGGTTGGTCAGGTTGACCACGATGTACCCGGCCTGGCCCTCCTCGAAGGTCTCTGGGTCGAACGTTATCGCATCTATGCGCACGTCCGGCCTCGGCCCGGAGGCCACCGTGATCCGCTTCGTGTAGGACTTGTAGTTGTCCGACAGGTCCGTCACGTTGACCTTGACCGCGAAGTTGCCCGTCGTCTCGTAGGTGTGCGTCACGTTGTATAGGCCCGTGCCGTTCAGCCAGGAGTCGTCGCCCAGGTCGTCGCCGAAGTACCACGAGAACGTCATGTTCGCGTTGTCGTCGACATTGTCGACCGTGGCGTTCGCGTCGAAGTACAGAGGCTCCTTCTCGACCAGGCTTATGCCCCAGGTCTCGTTCTTCACGGTGAAGGTCGCTGTCGGGCCCGTCGTGTCGTTCACCTTGACGGTCATGGTCGTGTTCTTCCAGTGGCCCACGACATCCGTCACGTTCAGGGTGAGATTGTATGTGCCCGCGTCGGCGTACGAGAAGCTGATGTTCTGCTCGTCCTCGGTCCAGTAGACCCTGCCCGAGGTGTTGCCCTCGCCGTACGAGAACTCGATGAAGTCTATCATGCCCAGGCCGTCGTCGGTCGCTACAGCGTCGTCCTCGGACGATGTGGCGTTGAGGGTGATCAGCTCGCTCTCGTTCACCTCGAGGACATCGCTCTCGTTGACATACCCTTCCTTGACGGTTATCTCAGGCACCGGGTCCTTGGCGTCGCAGACGACCTCTATCTCGGTCCAGTTGACATCACCAGAGACATCGACGACAGTCAGGTTGACCATCTTCGATGCGTCCGCGAGCAGGTAGGTGTGGTTCGCGAGCACTTCCTCGGTCGTGAACAGCGAGGTCTCATCGTCGAAGTCCCACTCGTATGTGAGCGGGTTGTCGTTCGGGTCGAAGGAATCCTCGGCAGTGAAGTTGACCTCTTCGCCGACCTTGACGAAGTACTTCGTCACGTTGACCCCGTCCTCCATGTACGCGTACACGTACGGGGACGAGTCCACCATGCCGGCCCCTGCGCTCGGCTTCTCGCCTTTCTCGAAGGTCATCTCGACCGCCACGGGCCCTCCGACTTCCTCAGCCGGGTCAAGGCTGACATTGAGGTATCCCGAGACGAACACATGGGTGTTCGACGAGATGCTGTCGTTCCAGACCAGCTCGTAGCCGGTCGGGAGAGCGACCAAATATGTGCGGTTAACCGATGGTGTGTCGTACCACGAGTATCCGACCGCCGCGTAGTCCTTCGCGCCCACATCCAGCGTAGTGGCCGGTGTGTATGCGCACGAGTAGGAGTATGCGAGGCCGTCCGTGAGTTCGACCGAACCCTCGACAGTCGCGAGCGAGAAGTCCAAGAGTGTCTCGGACGACTCGTAGACCGTCTCGTTGACCGTCAGGAGGCGGGATGTGGTCACGTACTGCGACCCGTAGTTCAGGACCATGAGCTCGAAGTCCGAGGCTTCGAGCGCGTCCACCGCGCCGTTGACCGTCTCGGAGTTCATGTCGATCTGCATCCTCAGGCTGCCGACATCGCCGTACATCAGGCCCGCGAAGGAGTCGTCATACGACCATGTCGTGGCAACGTCCATCGTAATCGAGTTGAAGTCCGAGCCGTATGTCAACGCGACGTTCTCCAGCCTCTGGGTCTGGTTCTCCAGGATCAGATCGTTCAGGATGTATGTTGTCCCGGCCGGGATGGAGACGGTGGTGATGTTGGACGCGAGGCCTGCGGCGTCGACGCACAGGACGAAGTCGTATGAGTCATCGACATACGCGTACAGCTCGTACGAGCTCCCGCCCATGTCGCTCTTCATGACCCTCTTGATGAACGGAAGGTCCGGGTTGAGGCTCACCAGGTACGCCACGGAGTCGTCCGCGAGCGTGCCCTCGGAGTCCCTCACGAGGCCCCTGACCAGCTTCGCCTTGCTCAGCGTGATGTTCATTGTGTCGTCCGCGGAGACGGTGACCCCCTGCGTGTAGGTTTCGTATGTCGCCTTCTCGATGAACAGGTGTATGTCCTCCAGGAGTGCCGCGACGCTGTACATGTCCACCAGGGCGCAACCGAGGCTGTTCGTCGTGGCCTCTGAGACCACTTCGCGCCTCGAGTCGTCATAGAAGCCCACGCGGGCCCCTGAGACTACCTGGCCCAGGTTGTTCTCCACGGTCACGTTCCATGTGTAGTCCTTGATCGGCAAGGGCTCGAGGATGACGGCCGTCGAGACATAGGGCGTCAGGTCGTCGTACCTGATCCCGCCCGAGATGGCGTTCAAATCGTCATAGTAGTCCGCAGCTGTCACATCGACCTTGTAGTATCCTGACGGAGCGTCAGCAACAACGTAGAGACCGGATGAATAGACGGCATCGAATACCTCCCCGGTGTGCACGTTGGTCAGGGCGACAGTGGCCGAGTCAACAGTGTATGCGTCGGTGTCAAGCACCTGTATGCTCAAGTCGGGCTGCGTCGCCGCACGGCTAGTGTTCGCCATAGGCAATGCAGCCAGCGCGGACAGCGCCATGACCAGTACAAAAACGCTGGCGTATAGCTTGCTCAATGAGTCTCTATTCATTCGATTTCCCCTCCCTCTCCTAGGAGCGCTAACCCAACTCCATTTGAGAAAGGTACTCCGCCGAATAGATTGCCCCTTTATAAGCTTTAGGTACGAGCGCGGGCGCCCGGGGATGGCCTACCGGATATGCTGGATGTATGGAACAGGCCTCAGGTGACTATCTTGCGCATCTGCCGGGTCTCTATGGCCCTCCGGACCTCCACCGCCAGCCTCCTGCCGGTGCTCATGTTCGTACGCCAGGTCGTGTTGCCATAGGGATGGCCGACCCACATGTGCACGTTGGTCCCCCCGCCGACCCTCGGCGCGACATCGTATATGTGGAACTTCAGGTCCTTGTCGACGCATGTCTGCAGGCAGAACGGCCCTATGATCCCGGGGGCGTAGTGCTCCTGGGTCGCCTTGACGTACTTCTCCGCGAGGTCGAACGCCCCCTCTAGGAGCGACTCGCGCATGGTCGCCGAGTTGTGCCCGCACACGGTGTACTCGGGGGTGGCCTGCGCGCCCTGCAGGGTCATCTGCTGGGGCGCCGGGAGCCTCACGTGCCCGTCCAGGGATGTCTCGAACCTCCAGTCGACCCCTATCAGCTCGATCCGCTCCATCTTCGTCTCCAGGGGGGAGTAGAAGAAGTCCAGGTTGAACACCGGACCGATGACGTACTCCTCTATCCTCGCGTTCTTGAGGTCCTCCTCGGTGATGACGTTGTTGTAGATGAGCGACCGAGATTTCTCCCGGTACTCCTGGAACGATGCTGCGGTGAAGAAACCCCTCTCGAGCTTCTTGACCTTGTGGTGTAGCTTGACGATGACCAGCCTGTCGATGTCCTTCGGGTCCGAGATCTTCTTGGGGAAGGGCAGCCCCGCCTTCTCGAGGATCCAGTAGTAGTCCCTGTCCTGGCCCCGCTCCTCGCTCCTGAGCAGACTCCTGGTGCCCACGAGAGGCACTGCGAAGTCGTCCTCGATCGCCTTGATGTCCACGTAGGATGTGAATGATCTGTTGGGCACGAAGAGCACATTCTCCGTCCTGAGGCGCTCCTGGAACTTCGGCTCCATCATCTCCTTGAACTTCTTCAGGGTCCAGCACTCGTCGACGACGCCCCTGACGACCTTGCCTTGGTCGTCCCTCTGGCACCTGAAGTACTTCGAATAGGTCTTGTCCCTCCCCTCTTGACATATGCCCAGGGTCCTGAAGCCCTCCTCGACTGCGCCGTCGCACACGTCGAGCGCGGAGTGAGATGCGACCATGCCGATCTTGGCCTTCTCGAGATCGTACCCTTCGGCTATGCCTATGATCTTGTCCCTGTCGATCATCCGAAAACCTTCCATCTAATCAAGCCAGTTCCGGTGCTTTTCCGGAGCATCGGGTTCTTGATTGATATATCTACCTGACATAGGAGCCATCCTTACTCGGAGGCGTCAGCACCATCTCGTCCAAGCGTATCGCGAGCTGCGAGTAGGTGGTCTTGAACCCGAACTTCTCGTACATCGTCTTGGCCCTCGGGTAGCTCGTGTGCAGGTATGCGGACGGGACCCTGCCCGCCATCGTCGTCAGGGCGCACCTCATGAGCTCGGACCCCAGCCCTTCGCCCTGCCTCGCGGGTGTCACGTAGATGTCGTAGATGAGCCCCGCGCCCCCCTCGAGCCTCACGATCACGAACCCTCCGTCGATGAGGTGTATCGAGAACGATTTGTCCGATGCGAACCTGCCGAGTCTGAGCCTGGTCTGCAGGTAGGATTCGTCGTAGTACTCCGACAGGAGCTTGATCGCGTCCTTCTTGTTCTCGCGGGACAGGGGCTTCGCCGAATGCTCGTACGCGACGGGCCTGTCGTTGACCATCCGGAACATGGTGATGGGGTCGTACTTGCGCACGAACCGCCCGAGATCCACGGAGAACACTGCCCAGCTCTTCCTCGCGAGCGCCAGGAACCGCACGAGGCAGTCGGCCGCCTCGAACATCTCCTCGGCGTTCGCCGCGACCAACATGCCCTGCCTGCGATCGGGCTCGGACACGATCCTCGCGGTCTCGTTCTGATCCGTGTAGAAGGCCCATGCCTTCCTGGGGCCGATGTCCATGCAAATGCCGACCATGTGGTCCGTGCCGATGATGTCTGGCCTCGACCCTCTCTCGTCGAGCAGGTCGTCGTCCATCGGGATGTCGTATGTAGAGACGATGTTGCACGTGCGGTGGGTGACCGGTTCCACCGCCCTCGAGACGCCCCAGCCTTCCCTGGACAGGGTCCGCCTGAGCAGGTTCTTCCGGTTGTCCTTCACGAGGATCCTGGAGTATCCGGCGGACGCGAGCTCCCTGCTGAGGCGTGCGGAGTGCTCGCCCGCCAGCTTCAGGTTCCTGGGGGACTCGCTCAGGAACGCCCGCGCCACCCCTTCCCTGAGGGGCATGAGCTCCAGGGATACCGCTCCCCCGGGGGTCTTGACGAGCAAGACCCCTTCCTCGGCTGCGACCGCGGACCCTTCGTTCACGCGCCGACCATCCGCTCGCCTCAGAAGAAGTAGAAGCCGACGCCGAAGTCCTTAGCGCACCTGCTCATGGCCTCGAGCCTGTTCAGGGTGCCCTCGATCCTCCGCACTATCATCTTGCCTTCCGCGGGGGACTTCTCACGTATGACCTTGATCTCCTTGAGGAGCTCGTCGGCGTCCTTGGAAGTGAACATCTTCTTCTGCTCCGCGGCCTCGTTGACCTTGGCCAGGAGCGACAGGCCGTACTTCTTCGACAGCTCAGGGACGGGCGAGCCCGCAGGTCCGAAGTTGCCCACGCAGCCCTTCTTGTTGTCCCAGGACAGTCCGCACTTCGCGCACGTGGCGTACATGTCTTCGAACTCCACGAGGTCCCACTCGGTCACCGAGTCCTCCTTCTTCGCTGCTGTGAGCACCGCGGCCTTCTTGTCCGACGGAACCTTGTCCATCGCGACCCACCCGGTCTTGATCTCCCTCACGAACGGCGCGAGGGTCTTCTGGTCCGCCGGGTCCTTGATCTTCTCGAGCGAGAGCTCTTCGACCTCGACCGCCCTCAGACGCGAGCGCTTGAATATCTCGTCCATCTTGGCCTGGCCGAGCTTCTCGGCGGCCTTCTTCAGCTCGACCTTCCGGTCTACCTCGACGTACGGTTCCCACTGGCCCGCGCTCGGCAGGTGTACCCTTGCGACCGTCATCTTCTTCGTCTTGCACAGAGCCTTGTCGGACTCCAGCTCGGTTATTGACATGTTCAAGCCCAAATGCTCACCTTCTGACGGACAAGAGAGAAAGCAGCGGGGAATAATAGTTTTCGCATGGGTGCGCGCGAGTGCGCATGATTGCGATGGAGGTTACCCACCGTTACGTGATACTAACTATGTACAACATAGTGTTAATCTAGTACTCCCATATTTCCGAACCCGTAGGAAAACGCGGGCGCGCACGTGCCCGCATACGTGCGTATCGTACAGGAGGGACAGAAGTTGAGCAGAGCGAGCATGAGCGTGCTCTCGAGGGGCGACATCGAGAAGGTGCATGGCGCGGCCCTGAGGCTGCTCTCCGAGGTAGGTGTGCGGGTCGAGAGCCCAGCCGTGGTCAGGCTGTTGGCGGATGCGGGCGCGAAGGCCGACCTCGACAAGGGGCTGGTGTTCCTGTCCGAACGGATGGTCTCTGACGCGCTCAGGAGCGCCCCGAGGAAGGTCCGGATATGCTCCCGGGGTGGGACCGACCACGAGATACCCAACGAGGGGGTGCAGCTGATCTCCACGGACGGGCAGCCGCCCGCGGTGTTCGACGTCTCTACGGGAGTCAAGAGACCGTCGAAGCTGAAGGACCTGATCGATCTCACGATCATAGCAGATGCCCTCCCCGAGGTCGATTTCATCTGGCCTCCGGTCGTGGCGACTGACATGCCTTCGGACAGGTCGTCGTACTTCGAGTTCTTGGCGTCCGTCGCCCACTCGTCGAAGCACATACAGCACGGTGCGGCCACTGCGGACGAGGCGACGTTCCAGATAGAGATTTGTTCCGCCATCCTCGGGTCGACGGACGAGCTGAGGAAGAGGCCGATATTCTCCGACGTCTGCACCCCGATCTCGCCTCTGAGGTACGATGCAGGGGAGGCCGAGGCCTTGGTGACGCTCGCAAGGGCCGGCGTCCCCGTGGTGAACCTATCCATGGCTATCGCGGGTTCCGTGACGCCTGTGTCTCTCGCCGGCTCGCTCGCGGTGATCAACGCGGAGAACCTGTGCGGGCTGACCATCGTTCAGACTGCTGGCAGGGGAGCGCCTTCGATATACTCCTCGTTCTCAGGAGTGACCGATCTGAAGTCCGGGGTGTTCCTCTGCGGGACCCCCGAGGGGATGCTCCTCGACACGGCCGCGATAGAGATGGCGAGGCACTACGGCCTCCCGTCGTGCGCGGGCGGACCTTCGAACGCATCGAGGTCCCTGTCGGCGGAGGCGGGGTACGAGAGCGCGATGACCTCGATGGCCTCCATCCTCACGGGCTCGGACCTCTTGGTCGGGCTCGGGGGGCTCGACAGGGCGGGCATGGTCTCCCCGGAGAAGCTCGTGATGGACTGCGAGGTCTGGAGGTGGCTCGAGCGGCTCAGGAAGGGGATCGCAATCGACGACGACTCGCTCGGACTCGAGGCGGTCAAACGCCAGGGCCCAGGCGGGACCTTCCTGTCGGACCCTCACACTCTGAAGTTCATGCGGAAGGACCTGATGATACCGCAGGTGACGGCGTACCACGCGCCCGGTGCCGCGGACCACACGAAGGACGACCTGATCGAGTTCGCCAAAAGGCGCGTGAAGGAGATCCTCGCCACGCACAAGCCTCCGCTGCTCGAGAAAGCTGCAGCGGACAGGGTCGGGGCGGTCGCGAAGAAGTACGGCATAATGCACAAGGATGGTTCGCAGATATTCAGGCACGCGTGACGATCATACCCGTCTCTTGAAGAGCTTCTCCAGGTCCGCCGGGGACAGCACTATCATGGTGGGCCTGCCGTGTTCGCACGTGTACGGGCTCTCGGTCCGCATCATGTCCGAGAGCAGCTGCCTCATGCGTGAGTTGGACAACGGCTCACCCGCTCTGATGGATGTGTGGCACGCGACCCTCCAGATGACCTCGAGCCCCAGCTTCTTGGGCGAGGGCATGTGCGCCAGATCGCCCAGTATGTTCCTCAGTGCGGCCTCCCCCTGGGCCACCCCGAGCACCGTGGGTATGGACCTGAGCGCGAACGCGCCCTTGCCGAACGGCTCCGAGACGAACCCCGCCTTCTCAAGCGTGTCCCTGTGCTCCTCCAGCACCCTCGCCTCGGCCGCGGTCAGGCTTATCACGAGCGGCGTCAGGAGCCTCTGGGAGACCTCCTTGCCGGTCTTGAGGGAGTCCAGGACGCTCTCGTAGACCACCCTCTCCGAGGCCGCGTGCTGGTCTATCAGCAGGAGGTTGCCCCTCGACTCCGCGAGGATGTATGTGTTCATGATCTGGGCCAGCGGGACCACTATCGGGTGCTCCTCCCCTCCCCGGCCCTCATCGACCGCGAGCGTGGCCTGCGCCCCCTCGACCGCGTCCCTCGGATGTATGACCGCGCTGGGCTCGAAGGACTCCGAGAACCTAGTGAGGTCGAACCTGAAGCTCAGGTCGGGGGCTTCCAAGGACCCCTCGACACATCTCTGGATGAGCGAGAGGACCGACTGTTCGTCAACGAACTTGACCTCACGCTTCGCCGGATGGATGTTGACATCGACCGACGAGCCGTCCACGAATATCCGGACGACGCCCATGGGATACCTGTCCTTCATGAGCCTTGAACCGTACCCTTTCACGACCGAGTGAACGACCTTCGGGCTCCTGACCGGCCTGTCGTTGACGAACACGTGCACGTCGGAAGGTGCGGCCCTGGTATGCTCCAGCCTGGCCAGATGAGCCTCCACCCTGACCCCTTCGCCCTCTGCCTGCCCGGTCATGATGTTCTCCGCGACCTTCGCTCCGAACGCGTTCGCGAGCGAGCCGTTCATACCCTCCGCCGCGGAGTGCACCATCTCGGTGACGCCGTCGGACCTGAACGAGAACGATATGCCGGGCCTGCACAGGATGTAGTCGACCATGACCTCCCTGCAGTGCGCGAGCTCGACGGATCTGGACTTGAGGTGCTTCCTCCTCGCGGGCACGTTGAAGAACAGCTCCTCGACCACGACCTCGGTCCCCGGAGGGCAGCCCGCGGGAGACACGGGCTCGATCCGGCCCCCGGTGAGTCGGACCTCGGTGCCCTCGTCGGTCCCGTGCTCCCGGGTCCTCATCACGATCCTGGACACCGACGCTATCGAGGACAAGGCCTCCCCTCTGAACCCGTACGTGGAGAGCATGTCGAGGTCGTCTATCGCGGCTATCTTGCTGGTCGCGTGCCTGCCGAAGGCGGCCCGCGCATCCTCCCTGGACATCCCGGCCCCGTCGTCCCTGACCTCGATCGACCGCCTCCCGCCGTCCTCGACGGAGACGGTCACGGCGGTCGCGCCTGCGTCGAGCGCGTTCTCGACGAGCTCCTTGACGACCGATGCTGGCCTCTCCACGACCTCTCCCGCAGCGATCTTGTCGATGGTCGAGTCGTCGAGGACCCTTATCCTACCCACTCTTCTCACCGAGCCTCTTCTTGAGTTCGATCAGCTTCAGGTAGGCCTCCATCGGCGTGAGCTTCGAGAGGTCGAGCTTCCTGAGCTCATGCTCGAGGCTGTCGAGCTTCTCCTCCTCGCGGACGAGCTGGGTCTGCCTCTGGGCCTTCTTCCCGGCCTTCACCTCGAGCACATTCTCCTCCTCGATCTGGCTCAGGACCTCCTCGGCCCTGCCGATGACCTCGTGCGGTATCCCCGCGAGCTTCGCGACCTGAATACCGTAGCTCTTGTTGGCCTTCCCCTGGACGACCTTCCTCAGGAACACGATGTCCGAGCCCTGCTCCTTGACGGCCATCGAGAGGTTCCTCACGCCTTCGAGGGACTCCGACAGCTCCGTCAAGTGATGGTAGTGCGTGGCGAACAGTGTCTTCGCGCCCACCTTGGAGTGGTCGTACAGGTACTCCGAGACCGCCCACGCTATCGCGAGCCCGTCGAACGTGCTCGTGCCCCTGCCGACCTCATCTAGAAGGATCAGACTCCTCTTGGAGGCGCTGTTGAGTATGTTCGCGAGCTCGGTCATCTCGACCATGAAGGTCGACTGCCCGCGCGCGAGATCGTCGAACGCGCCCACGCGCGTGAACACGCGGTCGACGACGCCTATCTTCGCCTCCGACGCCGGCACGAACGAACCTATCTGGGCCATCAGGACGATGTCCGCGATCTGCCTCAGGTAGGTGGACTTCCCGGCCATGTTCGGGCCCGTGAGTATGATCAGCCTGTTCAGGTTCGTGTCCATGTAGGTATCGTTCGGCACGAACGCCCCCCGGAGCACGCGCTCCACCACCGGGTGCCGGCCATCCTTGATCATGATCGAATCGGACCCGTCGACCGTCGGTCTGCAGTATCTGTGGACGACCGCGACCTCCGCGAACGACCGCAGCACGTCGATCTCCGCGAGCGCACGTGCGACGGACCTGATGGCGTCCCCGCGCCTGGCGACCTCGTCCCTGACCCTCGCGAACGCCTCGTACTCCAGGGCGAACGACCGCTCCTGAGCGGTCAGGATGGTCCTCTCGCGCTCCTTCAGCTCGGGGGTGACGTATCTCTCTCCTCCCGCGACGGTCTGCCTGCGCTCGTAGTCGGGCGGGACGACCTTCACGTTCGACTTCGAGACCTCGATGTAGTATCCGAACACGCTGTTGAAGCCCAGCTTGAGGTTCTTGATGCCCGTCCTCTTCCGCTCGGTCTCCTCGAGCCCGGCGATCCAATCCCTGCCTTCCCTGGCAGCGCCCCTGAGCTCGTCCAGAGTCTTATCGAAGCCGTCCCTGACCAGTCCGCCCTCCTTGAGCGCGACCGGTGGGTCGTCCACGACCGCACGCTCGATGAGCGAGACCACATCGGACACATCGACGAGCCGCTCGGATATCCCCCTGGACAGTTCAGAGCCGAGCTTCGACAGGAGCGATCTGATATCCGGCACCGCGGCGAGGCAGCCCTTCACAGCGATCAGATCCCTCGCGTTCGCGCTCCCGTGCATCACCTTCGCGATCAGCCGCTCGAGGTCCCTGACCTCGTCCAGGGACGACGCGAGCCCGCTCCTCGCAACCGTGCTCGACACCAGTTCTCCAACTGCGTCCAGCCGCCGCTCGATCGAGGGCACGTCCATGAGAGGCTCCATGAGCCACTTCTTCAGCAGCCTGGAGCCCATCGGCGTCAGCGTGCGGTCCAGGACGGACACGAGCGTGTTCTCCTGGGAGCCGTCCCTGACGTTCCTGAGGACCTCCAGGTTCCGGATGGTGGTCTGGTCTAGCACGAGCTTGTCCGTGACGGAGAAGTACTTCGGGGCCGAGAGGAACTCGAGCCCGCGCTTCTGCGTCGATTCGATATAGCGCAATATGGCGCCCGCGCTGGACACGGCCAGAGGCTTGTCTGCCAGCCCGAGCCCGTCGAGGGACTGGAGCTTGAAATGCCTCCTGAGGAGGGACTCGGAGGCCTCCTTGAGGAAGGCGATGTCGTCGACCATGGTCAGGGTGGCGCCAGAGACGGACAACTCATCCATGAGATGTTTCGGCCCGAACCCCTCCTGGTGGAGTATCTCCTTCGGGTTCCGCTGCGCGAACTCGGCGAGCACCTTGCCCTCGAGGTCCTCGCCGTCCAGCTGGGTCGTCATGAACTCGCCCGTCGATATGTCCGCGAACGACAGGCCGAAGCTCCCGTTGGATTCGGAGATCGCCATCAGGTAGTTGTTCGCGCTGCTGTCCAGGGCGGAGCTCTCGAGGATCGTGCCCGGGGTGACTATCCTGACAACGTCCCTGTCGACTATGCCCTTTGCGAACTTCGGGTCCTCGAGCTGCTCGCATATCGCGACCTTGTACCCTTTGTTTAGCAGCTTGGGCAGATAGGAGTCGAGCGCGTGCCATGGGACACCGCAGAGCGGCATCCTCTCCTTCTTGCCCTTGTCCCTCGAGGTGAGCGTGATGCCCAGCTCCTTCGAGCCCACGACGGCGTCCTCTCCGAACATCTCGTAGAAATCGCCGAGCCTGAAGAGCAGGAGGCAGTCCCTGTGGCTCTCCTTGATCCTGAAGTACTGTTCCATCAGCGGAGTGGTCGCCCTAGCCACCGTCCTGCTCCCCGACGGAAAAAGACGAGGTGTGATATTTCTACTTATGGTCAGGGTTTGTGCAGACCGGAGAACGGAGACACACTACCACACATTCATATCCGTCCAAGCCATTCGAGATTCAGTCGCGGGGATGCACGATTGAGAGAGCAGTATCATCTTCTCGTATACACGGACGGCGCCTCACGGGGCAACCCAGGGCCTGCGGCCATCGGCTACTCCATCTACGACTCCTCGGGCGAGCTGGTGGAGCAGGACGCTAGGACCATCGGGAGGCACACCAACAACGAGGCGGAGTACCAGGCCCTGATCTGGGCGATCGAGAGGGCGAAGGCGCACGCGCGCGGCCCTGTGAAGTTCCACTCGGACAGCGAGCTCATGGTGCACCAGGTCAACGGAGTGTACAGGGCCTCGAACGAGAGGATGAAGAACCTCCTCGCCATGGTCCACAAGGAGACCGAGGGGATCGGCGGATTCAAGATGGTGTACGCTCCCAGGGAGACCCCGAAGATACAGATTGTCGACGGGCTCGTGAACGAGGCGCTCGACAGCGGATGACCGCGGGACGCGGAGGATGGGACATGTCCAAGCTAGAGGATTTCGGAGTGATAGAGGACCCGAACGCTCGGTTCAGGAAGTATGTGGCCTCGGCCGCCAAGGTGCCCCCGAAGGTCAGGGCCGCGTGGTGGAAGGAGACCCTGAAGCGCGATCCCGAGATACTCAAGTTCTTCCAAGCGGACGACCTCAAGAAGAGATGACCGAGGGTGTGAGGTAGCCCCGGGAGGATTCGAACCTCCGTCGCAGGATCGCTCCTTGCGAGATACGCAATCCAGAGTCCCGCATGATTGACCGCTACACTACGGGGCTGTCTCGGCGGGAGTCGCTATTTCGGTCCGTGTATTTAAAAAGTCACCGCGGACCAGGGGGCCGCCCTGGCCTCACTTGTTCAGCCTGTCGATGGCTCGGACCATCTGGTCGAACACGCCGTCGATGCCCGCGGACCCGTCGACGTCGACGAGGTTCCCCTTCGCCTTGAAGTGGGCGATGAGTGGCTGGGTCTGCTCCTGGTAGACCTTGAGCCTGTTCCTGACCGTGGCCTCCTTGTCATCGTCCCTCTGTATCAGGGAGGCGTCGCACTTGTCGCACACGCCCGTCTTCTTGGGGGTGTTGAACTTGACGTGGTACACCGCCGCGCACTTCGGGCATATCCTCCTGCCAACCGCGCGCTCGACCAGGGACTCCATGTCCACGACGATGTTCAAGACGAGGTCGATGTCCGTCATCTTGTCCAGCTCCTTGGCCTGCCCCATGGTCCTCGGGAAGCCGTCGAGCAGGTATCCGCCCTTGCAGTCGGGCTTGGACACGCGCTCCTTGATGAGCTGCACGATGAGGTCGTCCGGACCCAGCTTGCCGGTGTCGAGGTACGACTTGATCTTCACTCCGAGCGGGGTCTGCTTGGCCACCGCCTCCCTCAGCAGGTCGCCGGTGGCGACCTGGGGAATCCCGTACTTCTTCGAGAGCTTCTGAGCCTGCGTGCCCTTGCCTGCGCTCGGCGGGCCGAATATGATCAGCTTCATCATTCTATGACCAGCCGAGCATCTCAGAGGGCGTACTTATCGCTTGCCTTCGATCGAACCGGAATGGTGAAAGCTATTTTATGAAGTCAGGCCATTGCCGTTCTCGGTCGCAATGAAGAAGACGGTCATCGAGGAGCTTAAGGGGATAGTGGGCGAGGAGCGCATGTCGACTAAGACCGCGGACCTCTACGTCTACGGTTTCGACGCCTCGATACACCACAAGACCCCGGACGTCGTCGTCAGACCTCTCGACACCCGCGAGGTCTCCGAGATCGTCAAGCTCGCGAACAGGACCCGCACGCCGATCGTCCCCCGGGGCGCGGGCACCGCGATGTGCGGCCACACGGTGCCTCTGAAGGGGGGCATCATGATGGACCTCACAGGGATGAACAAGATCAAGGCGATACGGGTCGAGGACCTGTACTGCGTGGTCGAGCCCGGGGTCATCTACGACAAGCTCAACGCCGAGCTGGGCAAGAAGGGCTTCTGGTTCCCCACCACGCCCGGGAGCGGAGAGGCGTGCACGATCGGCGGCATGGTCGTCACGAACGCCTCGGGCATGCGGGCGATCAAGTACGGCGCGACCAGGGACTACGTCCTCGGACTCGAGGTCGTCCTCCCGACGGGGGACATCATCCACACCGGCACTCGCACGCTCAAGAACTCGTCCGGCTACCAGCTCGACAGGCTCATGGTGGGCAGCGAGGGCACGCTCGGGATAGTCACCGAGGTCACACTCAGGCTGGCCTTCAAGCCCAAGGCCTCGGCAATGACGCTCGCGGCCTTCAACTCGCTCCAGGACGCCGGCAGGTGCGTCTCATCCATCATCGCGCGGCCGCTGATGCCGTCCGCAATCGAGCTCATGGACTCCGTATGCATCAAGGCGGTCAACAAGTGCATGAACGTCGGCCTCCCGGACGTCGAGGCGATATGCATGATAGAGGTGGACGGGCACCCGACGGCGGTAGACGAAGAGCTGAAGATCGTCGAGGAGATCGCCCGGCAGTGCGGAGCGGTCACGACGGAGGCCTCGAAGGACAAGAAGAGGATCGACTACTGGACATACGCCAGGAAGGCCATCATGCCCTCGCTGAGCAGGTACGGCGAGAAGTTCGTCTCCGTCGCGCTCGCGGACGACATGTCCGTCCCCATCTCGACCATCCCCGAGGCGGTCGTCGCGTTCCAGAAGATCGCTGAGAAGAACGGGGTGATCGTGGGCACATACGGTCACGCTGCCGACGGGAACCTGCACACGAAGATGCTCGTCGAGCCCTCCTCCAATGACAGCTGGAGGAGAGGGGAGAAGGCGGTCGGGGAGATCTATGACAAGGTGCTCGAGCTCGGCGGGACCGTCACCGGGGAGCACGGGGTGTCGATCACGAAGGCACCCTACATGAAGAAGGAGCGGGCGGACTCCATCGCCGCGATGAAGGCGATCAAGAAGGCTCTCGACCCGAAGAACATCATGAACCCGGGGAAGATGTTCGACTGGGAGGGGAACATCATCGCCCATCTCAGGTACCCTGCTTTCCTCGATACCGCCGGCTGCATGCCGCCCTCAGAACCACGCAAGGACGAACATTAGCACTGCCGCGGCCATGGACGCGATGTATATCGGCTTGTTCCATGCCCAGACCTTCGACCCGTCCAGTGGATAGACGGGTATCATGTTGAATATCGCCAGGAACGTGCTGAAGAAGTACAAGCTGTGGGCGATGTCTCCGACGAACGTCGGTATGCCCTCGATGGAGAACATGGCAAACGGGAGACATAGGGCCGCGATCGCCAGGTTCGAGCCTGGGCCTGCGAGGCTTATCCTGCCGTTCTGCTCGCGCGTGACATGGCCGGAAATGTAGACCGCTCCGGGAGCGGCGAACAGGAACCCGAAGATCGACAGCAGAAGGGCGATCGCGAGTCCCCTATAGTCCGCCCTGAACTCCGCCCAGCAGCCGTACTTCCGGGCAAGGAACTTGTGCGCCATCTCGTGGATCAGGAAGCCCGCGAAGACCGAGAGGGCGGCCAACCCCAGGAAGTAGGGTATGCTAGCCGTGTCACCGTTGTAGAGCACTAGGGTGAACGCGACCGTGAGGGCTGCGACCGCGATGGCCAAATGCCTCAGCTCGACCGCGCTGAAGAACGATGGCCTCGGGGGCGAGGCGGCCACGCCGTACGGCGTGAGGGTGTAGCTGAACGAGTACTTCGGCTCGACGATCTCGTACTCCTTCTCGGGCCTTCGCATGAGGGGTGATGATTTCGACCGGATAGTTATAGCTTCTGGGGGCTCTCCGAGGCGAGTGACCCGGGGCTCCAGACCGCAGGGGGATAGTTATTTACAGGACCGCGGCATAGCTTCGGCTCGTGTATCCCAGACCCGACAGCGCACCGAACCGCATGCACTGGTGCGACAGATGCAACGTACCGTTGATCGGGAGGACCTGCGGCAGATGCGGCAGCGACGGCTTCGAGATCGAGCTAACGCCTCCAGGGGAGGTCCGGTTGGCGCTCGAAGGGTCGAAGAAGAGGCTCAGGTACCTCTTCCTCAGGCAGTTCGGGGTGCAGCAGCTTCTGCCCGACATATTCATCCTGAACAAGAGCTCGGGGGAGGACCGCACGGACGAGGTGATCATAGACGGGTACAGGGTGGCCCTGCTCACGTACGACCTCGAGAAGCGCGACCACTGGCTCACTCTCCGCATAGATGGTGCGCGCATGCTCGCGCGCATGAACCCGAAGAAGCTCATCAAGCTCAAGAAGGCCGATGGCCACATGAAGGGCAAGTACCTCCCGCCGGACGCGATCGAATCGTTCGATCCCGGGATCAAGGCAGGGGACGAGGTCATCATCCAGATGGGCAAGTTCGTCGGGTGCGGATCCGCGAAGGTCGACGCCTCGAGCCTGCGGTCGTCGGACAAGGGAGTGAAGGTCAGGGACTTCGTCCAGGCAGGCCTCATGGCGCGCGGGAGGAAGGCGTGGGTCAAGGACCTGATCAAGGCCAACGCACCTCATCTGAACGCCAAGAAGGCGAAGGCGGAGCACGAGCTCAAGGAGGCGATGAAGTCCTTCCCGCTTCCCCTGAGCGTGTCGTTCAGCGGCGGAAAGGACAGCCTCGTCGTCATGGACATCGTGTCATCGGTCACGAAGGATTTCGCGACCATCTTCATCGACACAGGCCTCGAGCACCCGGTGACCAGGAGGTATGTCAACGAGATGGCCGAGAAGAACGGCCTGAGGCTTCTGACCGCGGAGGCCGCCGACGCTTTCGACGACAACTTCGCATCCTTCGGTCCGCCTGCCAAAGACTTCAGGTGGTGCTGCAAGGTATGCAAGCTCGCGCCCGTCACCAAGCTGATCGAGGAGAAGTTCCCCAAGGGCACGCTCACAATCGAAGGGAACCGGAGGCTCGAGTCGTTCTCGAGAGCGCACACCGCGCTCGTCCATGAGAACCCGTTCGTGCCTGGACAGGTCATCGTGAACCCCATCAGGGACTGGTCGGCGCTGGACGTGTGGCTCTACATCATCTGGAGACAGCTCGATTACAATCCGCTGTACGACGAGGACATCGAGAGGGTCGGGTGCTGGATGTGCCCATCATCGCTCGCGAGCGAGGCCGTGGAGATATCGCGCATCAACCCCGAGCTGTCCCGGGCATGGGATGCGAAGCTGCAGCAGTGGGCGGAGGAGAACTCGCTCCCGAAGGAGTTCGTGAAGCACGGGTTCTGGAGATGGAAGCAGCTCCCGCCCAAGATGCAGGCCCTCGCCCAGCGGCTCGGGATCGAGGCGAAGGTCAAGCGCGCGGACACGCTCGGCATCAGGGTGCTCAAAGGGGTGAGCCCGTGCGCGGCCGGAGGGTACTCGGTCGAGGCGGTCCTGCAGATGCCTGAATCCCGGGGCCTGAAGAGGGCCTCCGAACTGCTCAAGACCGTAGGCGACGTGGACCTGGTCGAGGACTTCGGGGTCGTGATGGTCCGCTCGGGCAGGGCGAGCGCGAAGGTCTTCGCGGGCGGGCAGATCGCGGCGGTGGCCGAGAGCCCGGCGGAGGCGTCCGCCTTCTTCGACAAGGTCGCGCGGGCGACTCTCAGGGCCAACCTGTGCGCGAGGTGCGGGATCTGCGTCAGGACATGCCAGACGGATGCGATCGTGCTCAAGGACGAGATATTCGTAGATGAAGCGAAATGCAACGCGTGCGGCAAATGCGCGGAGAGCTGCGTGGTCGCACACTACTTCGATAAGCTAGCCGGCGACGTCATGCAAGGCGCCGGTCAGAAGAAGAAGAAGAAAAAATCCGGCCCTAGTCCTCTCTGAGCGACTTGGCGACCTTGATCGTCTCGTCCCTGGCCTTCCTGACACCCTTCTTGCCGACATCTATCGCAGCCTTCACCAGGGGCCTCGTCTCCTTCAGTACCAGGTCCGTGACCTCGACGCCTTTCTCGAGCGCCCTCCCCGTGACCTTCGCGACCCTCCCGAGGTTCTTGTCCACGACGCTCTGGCTCGGGCCGTGGCCGCAGTGCGGGCACGCGCCCGCCTTTCCGATGTCTCTGCCGCAGCTGGAACACTTGACCATGTGCGAATCCTCCCTGTCCGATGCTATCATCGGCGGCCATATATAACCTATCATGGGAGAGCTTATCAAGTCACTATGATTACGGACGGAAGCACATGGCAGACCTGTTAAGCATCGCGAGCGGCATCGCGGGGTTCGGGCCCGCGATGGCCCTGATGTTCTACACGCTCAGAGACTACACGTACCCCGCCGTCGAGAAGCCGTTCTTCAACGACAAGAAGATATTCGCGTTCTTCGCGCTCGGGATAGTCATCGGGATGCTGCTGTTCGCGTTCGAGTCGTGGGGCCAGACGATATCGTCGACGGAGACGCTCCTGGCTCTGATAGTGGGGTTCGCGGTCATGGAGGAGCTGCTGAAGCTCGTGGTGCTGAACTATCCCAAGTTCCAGAGGAAGATAGACACCGCGTTCTACGGCCTGGCATTCGGGCTCGGGATATCCGCCACTTTCACCTTCGCGACGATCTATTCCAGCGCCCTCAGCCTCGAGTCCGTCAAGGCAGAGGACATGGTCGCGTTCTCGCTCCTGGGCATACAGCTGGTCCTGCTCCACGGATCGACCACGGCCCTGATAGGGATAGGCGTCGCCAGAGGCAACCTGAAGGCCTACTTCTCGGAGGCGCTCCTGTTCCACCTCGGCTACAACGTCCTGATGATACCGTTCTTCATGTTCGAGATCGTGACGCCACCGTTCAACCTGATCGGGCTGGCCGCGGCGTCGGCAGTGGTCATATATGCATACGTGAAGGTCCACAGAACCTCGCTCCCCGCGCTGGTGAGCGACGCGAAGCGCCTTGCGAAGAAGGCCGAGCCCGTCAGACGGACCTGAACTTGCCGTTCGCCGTCTCGTAGATCAGGTTGTGCTCCTGCAGCCTCGCGACGATGTCCTCCGGGGAGTCCTTGCTCAGCAGCCCCGAGACCCTCCTGACGTCGTCGATGTCGAACTCGCCATTCATCGCGGTGAGCTCCGACGCGATGACCCTCATCCTCTCGAGCGGGTCCTTGACCGACTTCGCCTTCTCGGCTATCGCGGCGTGAGGACCTTTCTTCCTGGACCGCGGCTCCTTCTTCAGCTTCTCCCCGCCCGCGATGAGCGCGTTCGCCTGTGCCACCGCGTCCGCGAGCTCCATGGGCGAGTCGGTGGAGTAGTGCAGCTTGACCCTGGAGAGCTCTATCTCCCTTCCACACTGGCATGTGGTCGTCTTCTTCTCGGCCTCGACACCCTTCGCCTTCCCGCAGGAAGGACAGACGATCACACCGTACTTCATCGAACACACCTCACTCGCAGCGGGCTCTAGAACGACCGCAGCTCTTTCTCCATCATCTTCAGTTCCGTCTCCTGGACCGTCAGGGGGCTGATCGGCACGAGGAGCGTGGACTCGGTCACCGCGATCTTGTCGTTCAGGTGCTGGATGAGCTTCAGGACCTTCGGGAAGCCGTTCTGGGATATCAGGTACTCGATGCCCGACAGGAGCACGACGCAGCCCTGGTTCTCTGTTATGAACGTCTTCATATCGGAGTACAGGAGCGCGATGTTGGACGGGTCGCGGGAATACGGCCGCTCCTGGTCCATCGACAGCCACAGGAACGGTGTCGCCTTGACGTCCCATCTGTCCTTGACCTTCTCGGGGTACTCCCTCGTGACGCACAGGCACGGGATCCCGTGCTTCGCTGCGTCCACGAATATGTCGAAGGCCTGGTCGGGTATCTCTTCCTTGATCAGGTACGAGTACCCGCTCTCGAGGTTGTACTTCCTCGCGGTCTCTAGCTCCGCGTGCTTCGCAGCGCGGAGGTTGTCGACCACCTCGTAGACCTGCATCACGCATGCGAGGTACCCGTCGCTCGCGCACTCGACCTCCTCGACCTCATACCTCTTGCCCGTGAGCTCGGACACGATGCCTGACAGGTAGCCCTTCGCGAACTCGCAGGTCTTGCCGTCCTTGGCCTCTATGGACTCCTCGAGGGTGACCATCATCTCGCTCTCCTCGGCGGAGTCTATCTTGATCCTGCTCAGGCCAGCCTCCATCCAGATGGGCTCGATGATCGACTTGACCTCGGACAGGCTCGCGCAGGACAGGGCGTAGCTCTCGACCAGCGCGCGGCCGCATCTCTGGCCGTACCTGTAGAGCATGGTCCTGGCGCGGTGGTCGCCCTCGACGATCTCGAGCTCCTCCCGCAGGTGCGAGAGCGCCACGCCGGGCATGGCGAAGAAGTGTATCGTCTTCAGGCGGTCGCCTCCAGTATCTTCCTGCTGATGGATCCGAAGGCGATCTCGACGTTCAGGCCGGTCTTCGCGCTCGTCTCGAGCACATCGCATTTGAGCGACGACGCGAGCGACACGACCTCGTCCATGGGGAATCTCTTGTCCAGGTCGGACTTGTTCGCGAGGATGACGACAGGCATGTCACCGACGACTCCCCTGAAGCCGTTGACCCAGGACGAGAGCGATCTCATGGTCTCAGGGCGTGTGTAGTCACAGACGGCCAGGGCGCCTGTGGCGCCCTTGTAGTAGGCCGCATGCAGGGACTCGTTCGTCTTCTGGCCGAGGATGTCCCATATCATGAGGTCAAGCTGGGCGTCGTCCACCGATATCGATTTCTTGGAGACCTTCGTCCCGAACGACACGATGTACTTGTCGTCGAAGGCGTCGTTCACGTACCTGCGCACGAGGCTGGTCTTCCCCACGGCGCCATCGCCAAGAAGGCAGAGTTTGAGTATGTACTTTCGGGAAGGCATCCAGAACGGTTGATGATATTCCCCTGTCTATATAACGATTCAGACTTGGATGCTTTTCAATGAGAAGACGCTAGTCAGTGCCCGAGAAGGGTGAGAACCCGGCCGGAAATACGACATCTCGACAACCATTAAGAGTATGCAAGTGCTTACTTGCATCGATGAGAGCGAAGGAGTCGACCCAGTCCGCGGACCAGAGCGATACCAGGCGGAGGATACTCGAGGCAGGCCTCCATGTCTTCGGGGAGAAGGGATTCACCGCAGCGACCACCAAGGACATTGCCAGGAGAGCCAAGGTCAACGAGGTCACTATCTTCAGGCTGTTCAAGTCGAAGAAGGCCCTGTTCGCGGACGCCGTCGCGGAGGGTTCGCCTCTGGCGCAGATTAGGAAGGCGGTCTCGTTCGCGCCAGAGACGACCCTTGACGACCTGATGGTCAAGAACGCAAAACTGGCCCTCTCCATGCTGAGGGCGAACAAGCACCTGTTCATGGTGATGTACGGAGACGCCTGGAGACAGCCCAAGGTCAGAGAGGTCATAAGCGACATGCTCGTGGACAAAGGGGTGGAATTCCTCGCTGAGTTCATGGAGGTCCAGATGGATGCGGGCAGGATGCGCAGGATGGACCCGGTCATAGCCGCCAGGGCGTGGATGGGCACGATCCAGGCGCACTTCATAATGAAGGACATGATGGGCTCGAAGAAGCTCGGGCAGATCGACGAGGACAAGATGATCAAGGGCTTCGTTTCGATATTCCTCGATGGTATGAGGGGACATTCCGGAGGCGAGGGTGCATGACCGGGCGAGGACACGCAGGCGGCTTCGGGGACAAGCCGAAGAGCGGGCGGAAGGACGACGCGACGATCAGGATCGAGAAGCTGAGGAAGGTGTTCGGGGACCTCGTCGCGGTCGCGGGCCTCGACCTGCGCGTCGAGAAGGGCGTGCTGTACGGCATGATCGGCCCCAACGGCTCCGGGAAGACCACCACTATCAGGATGCTGGTCGGGCTCGCGAGGCCCACCGGCGGGAAGGCGTGGGTGCTCGGCGAGGAGGTCCCCATGAGACGGGGCGTCGAGAGGATAGGATACATGCCCCAGGAGATGGCGATCTACACCGACCTGACGGTGCACGAGAACCTGGAGCTGTTCTCCCAGCTGTATTCCATGGACGACGCTGCCTTCCGCGAACGCGAGAAGGAGCTGCTCGGGATGATCGACCTCGGGGACCGCAGGGACAGCCTGGTCTCCCAGCTCAGCGGCGGGATGAGGCACAGGGTGTCGCTCGCCTGCGCCCTGGTCCACGACCCCGAGGTCGTCTTCCTCGACGAGCCGACCGTGGGCGTGGACCCCGAGCTGAGGGCCGGGTTCTGGAGGTACTTCGCCGAACTGAAGGAGAGGGGCAAGACCATCGTCCTCACGACGCACTACATGGACGAGGCGACCAGGTGCGACATCGTGGGCATGATGAGGCTCGGGGAGCTGATCGCGGAGGGGACCCCCGCACAGCTCATGGACGGCGCGTCTGCCAGCAACCTCGAGGACGCTTTCATGCAGTACGCGAGGAGGTCGGGAAGATGAGGATCGACCGGACCCTGGCGATCTCCCGCAAGGTCCTGCGGTCGCTCAAGCACGACCGGAGGACCGCGGGCTTCCTCGTGCTCATGCCCCTGTTCATGATCGCGATATTCGGGTACGCCTTCGGCGGCAGCGTCAGGGAAGTGCCCGTGTACATAGTCAACCTCGACGAGGGGTTCAACGGCACGATGGTATCGGACATGGTCATCGACGACCTCCGATCGAGGGACGTCCTGAAGATCGTCGAGGTCCTCGGGCCTGAGGACCTGGCGGCGGACCCCGTCGGGACATCGATCGACAAGGTCGAGAGGGCGGAGATATGGGCGGCGATAGTGTTCGACGAGAACTTCTCGGCGGACGCGATGGGCGCGCTGGCGAGCCTGCGGGCGGGGCTGCCTGCAGTGCCAGCGAGCATAGAGATCCACATGGACGCGACGAACCCGAACGTCGCACAGGCGGTGACGGCCGAGCTCCTGAGAGCCGTCCAGACGGTCACGGTGGGAGAATGGCACCTCGTGCCCCCGATCGCGCTCGAGCAGGACCTGGTGTACGGCGAAGGCGCGGAGTTCATCGACTTCTTCGCGCCCGGAGTGATGGGCCTGGCGGCCATGATGGTCACATTCATGCTCTCGATAATATCGTTCGTGCACGAGCGCGCCACGGGCACGCTCGACAGGCTGCTCACCACGCCGGTGACCGAGGGGGAGATCGTCTGCGGGTACGCAGCGGCCCTCGGGCTGGTCGCGCTCATCCAGTCGACAATCATCCTGTCCGCGGCCGTGCTCCTGTTCCAGGTGCACGTCGAGGGGAACATCCTGCTCGCCCTGATGATCATATTCCTCCTGGGCATAGGCAACCAGGGGCTCGGGTTCCTGCTGTCCTCGAACGCGAAGAACGAGTTCCAGGCGGTCCAGTTCATGCCCATCGTCCTGTTCCCGTCCATCCTGCTCGCGGGGGTGTTCTGGCCGCTCGAGGCAGTGCCCGACTTCCTGCGGCCGGTCTCGTACTTCATCCCCCTCACCTACGCGGTGGACGGCGCGAGGTCGGTCATGATCAGGGGCTGGGGTCTGGGAGAGGTCTGGTTCCAGGTGCTCGTGCTCATCCTCTTCGCAGCCATAATGCTCCTGCTCAGCGCTTACAGCCTCAAGAAGAGGAGGTGACGGTGGTGGCCGTGAACCCGAGGGTCGTGTTCGTCTCCGACAGAGAGGAGATAACCCACAGGCAGCTGGAGGCGCTGCTCGCACTGCACGAGAAGGGCAGCATGAAGAAGGCGTCGGCGCTCATCGGCATCTCGGCCCCTGTATTATACAAGTATATCCGTGAGGTCGAGGCGAAGACCGGCCTCGAGCTCGTAAGGTCCACGAGCAGGGGCAGCACGCTGACCCCGGACGGGAAGGAGCTCATCGGGAGGTTCAAGGCGTACGAGCTGAGGCTCAGGGACGACCGCATCCTGAGGGTCGCGGGCACGCTCGTGTCCGAGAGGTGCGTGCTCACGGCCGCGTCGGCGATATCCGAGAAGGGCGTCCGATGCAGGGTCACGATCTCGACCGACGAGGAGAACCTCGGGCTGGCCGACCGCCGATCCGTGGACTGCGTCGTCCTTGACGACGCGATGTACGCGATGGAGCGCGCGCCCGAGTCGGAAGGGACCGAGATAGGCTCCGACATCCTGATGCACAGGGACGCGGGCCCGGAGTACGCGAGGCTCGCGTTCGGGGCGCAGCGGCTCGGATTCAGGTACCTCGAGCAGAAGGGCGTCGCGCACTCGGTCGTCAGGGAGATATGGGAGCCCGCGTTGCTCGACCAGACGGGCCTGAGCTACTTCGTCAACAGGAGCCTCGTGAGGCGAGGCGTGGTGTGCGCGACGGGGGCCAAGGAGCAGAAGTGGTCCGTGCACTCGGTGATCGGACTCCCGTGCTCTGAGCACCCCGACCTGAGGGCGTTCATGACCGAGGCCAGGCGTGCAGGGCTTTACCCAAAAGGGTAACGCGTAAGCCTTTTCAGCAAAACGCTCTTATATCCGCCAGGCCGTGCGTCGTCCGGTGATATTCCTGGTGGATGCCAAGGAACCGAACCCAGAGTTCACGAGAAAGGTCATAGAGGCGGGGGGCAAGACGGTCAACCTGTGCTTCCAATGCGGCACATGCACGGGAAGCTGCCCGTCCGGAAGGCAGACTGCGTTCAGGGTCAGGAAGCTGGTCAGAAGGGCCCAGCTGGGCTTCGAGGAGGACGTGCTCCCCTCGGAGGACATGTGGCTGTGCACCACCTGCTTCACATGCTACGAGAGATGCCCGAGGGGCGTCGAGATCGTGGACATCATCATGGCCCTCAGGAACATGGCCGTGAGGAAGGGCTACATGGCGGAGCCTCACAGGAAGGTCGCTGAGCTCATCTCCAAGACCGGGCACCTCGTGTCCCTCAGGGACGAGGACAAGGCCCTCAGGAGCAAGCTCGGGCTCCAGGCGACGCCGCCGACTGTGTTCTCCGACCCGAAGGCCTTGGAAGAGGTCAAGAAGATCGCGGCCGCATGCGGCTTCGACAAGCTCGTACAGACAGGAGGTAAGTAGACATGGCAAAGTACGGATTCTTCCTGGGCTGCATCATGCCGCTCAGGTACCCAGGGATCGAGAGCTCGTCCAGGGAGGTCCTGGGATCGCTCGGGCTCGAGCTGGTGGACATGCAGGGCGCGAGCTGCTGCCCCGCGCCCGGGGTCATGAGGTCATTCGACCAGACATACTGGATGTCCGTGGCCGCCAGGAACCTGGCGATCGCGGAGAGGATGGGCGTGGACATCGTGACCATATGCAACGGGTGCTTCGACACGCTGTTCGAGGTCGCCCACAAGCTCAACCACGACCCGGACCTGAGGAAGAAGATCAACAAGATACTGAAGGACGCCACGGGCATGGAGTACAACGGCACCGTGAACGTCAGGCACTTCGTGGAGCTGCTCTACAAAGACGTCGGCGTCGAGGCCATCAGGGCCAAGGCGAAGGGCGGGAAGAACCTGAAAGCGGCGGTGCACTACGGCTGCCACTTCCTGAAGCCCAGCAACATCAAGAATATCGACGACGCCGAGAGGCCGCACGTGTTCGACGACATCGTCGAGGCCGCGGGCATGACGAGCGTGCCGTACAAGGACAAGGGCACATGCTGCGGCGCGGGCGGAGGCGTCAGGGCGAGGACTCCGGACGTGGCGCTCAAGATGACCAAGGAGAACCTGACCAACATGAAGAGCGCGGGCGTCGATGTGATCGTCGACTGCTGCCCGTTCTGCCACCTGCAGTACGATGCCGGCCAGGTCGCCCTGAAGGGCGAGTTCGCGATACCCGTCCTGCACCTGTCCCAGCTGCTCGGGCTGGCGTTCGGCCTGCCGAAGGAGAAGCTCGGGCTCGAAGTGCACCAGACAAAGGTGAACCTGTAGAAACGAAGGAGAACCGGAGATGCACGTCGCGAAGTTGTTGGTCATAACCGAACTGAGGAACGTGCCTCCGGAGATCCGACCCTTCGTCGAGTTCAAGGCTGCGGTCGAGGACCGGAAGCTCGACGAGGACGAGCTCGTGGGCGTGCTCGTGATAGACACGACCACGAGCTACATCCCTGTTTTCCTCAAGGACCCCGCGCCCATGCACGAGCTCGAGAAGATGCTCGCGGCGCAGGACGCGCAGCTCTCAGGCGAGGCGAAGACGGCCCTCGCGAGGCACGTGAAGAAGTGACCGACGGCCGGTCCGTCGGGCAAGTTTCATTACCATCTGGCGCGTTCCGGGTCTGCAGGAAGAGCTCTCGTCCGACAACAGCACCGGAGGTTTCGAGAATGACTCAGAAGATGTACAAGTGCTTCGTCTGCGGGAAGATGTACAAGGACGAACAGCGCGCCATCGACTGCCACAAGGCGCCCGTACAGCAGGTGCTGAAGAGGGACGACCTCGAAAAGCCGAAGTTCCTCGGCAACTAAGGTCCCCCTTCCGATTGCAACAGATTCTCATCGCAGGAGCGTGACAACGTGACCATAGAGGAGCTGCACAGGGAGATCGACAGGGACTGGACCAAGCACCTGAAGAAGACCCGGGACCTGCTCAGGATCCCGAGCGTCTCGATGACGGGCGAGGGCATCGAGGAGACGGCCGATAAGGTCTCCCAGATGATCTCGGACCTCGGTGCGAAGCCGAAGCTGTTCAAGGCATCGAAGAAGAGCTTCCCGCTGGTCACGGGATACCTGGACGTCGGCTCGGACATCACCGGCCTGCTCTACGGCATGTACGATGTCATGCCCGTCGGTGACCTCGCCGAATGGGACCACCCGCCGTTCGGTGCCAGGATCGTGAAGGACAAGCGCTTCGGCGAGATCCTGGTGAACAGGGGCGTGTCCAACTCGAAAGGGTCGCTCGCGGGCAGCCTACTCGCAATCAAGACGATGGTGGACAGGGGCCAGATGCCCATGAACATACACTTCATGATCGAGGGCGAGGAGGAGAAGGGCGGACAGAGCCTCCCGAAATACGTGCACGCGAACAGGGAGAAGCTCTCCAAGGCAGATGTGGCCTGGACGCTCGACTACTGCGAGAACGCCAACGGCGTTCCCGTCATCCAGCTCGGGATGAAGGGATGCGTGTATTTCGAGCTCGAGGCGAAGGGGTCCGAGAACGGAGGACCCATGGAAGGGGAGATCCACAGCAGCGACGCGGTGTGGGTCCAGAGCCCCGCCTGGAGGCTCGTGCAGGCGCTGTCCACGCTCGTGGACGACGACCAGAGGCCCGCAGTCGACGGGCTCTGGGACGATGTCGCCCCTCCGAGCGAGGAAGATCTGAGGTTGGTCAAGAAACTGGCCAGGAGGGTCGACCTCGACGAATACGCGAAGGAGATCGGCATCAAGAAGTTCAAGTTCGGAGGCTCGAAGGAGGAGATGATCAAGCGCTACCTCTTCGAGCCGTCGCTCAACATCGACGGGATCGTCTCTGGCTACATCGAGGATGGGACGAAAACGGTCCTCCCGCCGAAGGCTATGGCGAAGCTCGATGTCAGGCTCGTGCCGAACATGACGATCGATGGGACCAGGAGGAAGGTCATCGACCACCTCTGGAAGAGAGGCTTCACAGAGATCACCATGAGGAACTTCGAGGACTACCCGTGGTGCAAGGTCTCTCCGAACGACATTGCGTCGAGGGCGTGCATCGAGGCGATGAGGTACCACGGCAAGGACCCAGAGGTCTGGCCGATGACCGCGGGGTCCGCTCCGCTCTACCTGTTCGATCAGGTCCTGGGAGTGCCCTGGTGCTACACCGGTCTCGGGCACAGCGGGCGACCGCACGCGCCGAACGAGTACGCGGTCGTGAAGGGCATGAAGGACTTCGAGAAGAGCGTCGTCACGATGATGTGGAAGTATGCCGAACTGAGGCACTGATGATCCACCGGGAGCCCTTCTAAGAAGAGTCGAGACGCCCCATCTCCGATATCCGAACCTATGCTACTCTATTCGACTCGGGATATGCGTCTTCGCAGTGCAGTACCGAGAGGGTCATAACGGGGGCGAGGAACCACTTGTCGCCGCGTTGGCTCGGCTCGTGCGGTCCACTTCCTTTGAGACCATTGGAGACTTTGAAAATCGATGACGATTTTGCCCCATCCAGTCGCACATCATTTATATAGCATGGAGTTTAATGCCCGCCCGTATGGGGGGGCCGGAATACAAGGCCCGGAGCGAATTGTCTAAGGGGAATGTGATATGAGAAAGTTTGTGACAAGTGGAATTCGTGTGCTAGCATTGCTGATAGTCGCTGCGTTTGCGATGTCCGGCTTGCCGTCGGCTGTCTTCTACGAGCCTGCAACGATGAATGCGGCGGCCGCGGAGAACATCGTGAAAGTCGGTTGGCTGAGCGAGGTCGTGAACTGGAACCCGCTGAACATAGAGATGGTTGAGGACTATGTCGTGTGCTTCCTTGTGTTCAGCTGCTTGTACACCTACGACCAGGATTGGAATGGCCCGGTCAGGGATCTCGCGATCAGCGAGGAGAACATCACCAACGGTGACGGCTCCGTGACCACCTACATCGACATCACGCAGAACGCATACTTCAGGAACAGTGCCAACCCGACCGACACCAGCTACAAACTCACGGCGAGGGACGTTTCCTGGACATTCAACTACATCAAGAACAACACCGGTGGTGCGTTCGACTGGTACCTGTCAGAACTGACAATCTCTCAAAGTGGTGAGTTCCAGGTAAGAATCGATGTTGACTACCCCAAGGCCACGCTCCTGGATGACATCGCAGATCTCCCCATCATGCCCGCGAAGATCTGGGAGGTCGAGGACTACGGTCTCAACAACATGAAGCCCGCCGATCTTGTCGGTAGCTCGGCATTCTTCTATGACTCGTCGCTCACAGCGTCCTGGTACAAGTTCCTCAAGGCGCCGAACTATCACGGCGAGGCCGACTACGGAAGCGCGAGAACGGTGAAGGTCGACGGCATCCAGTATTCGGTGTACAGCGACACATCGGCCCTGACGATCGACATGAACGCAGGGGCCGTCGATGTCGGGATATTCACTGGTGACATGAACAACTGGGAGAAGAAGCTCGGCGACAGCACCGCGACGGTGAAGATATACAAGGCAGCGGTGCAGGAACCGGGGATAACAGACATCGCCTTGTGCGCAATCCCGTTGGAAATCCGTGATTGGGTCAGGGACGAGTACAAGGATCCGGACTACTGTGATGGCCACCTGGCACTCCTCGATCCGGTCGTGAGAACGGCCATAATGATGACTTTGAACAAGACCTACATCCTTGATGTCATCATGGGAGGCTACGCGACTCGGGCCGATTCGGTCGTTCCTCCGACCTATTGGCAAGCGGACCTGACTGACCTGGTGCCATTCAGCCCATATGACGCCAAACAGTACCTCATCGACAACGGATGGAGCGGAGATGCTGATGATGATGGATATCTCGAGGCGGACGCCACATGCGCGCTTGTGATAGACGAGACGATCGCCGTAGGCTTCGAGCTATCTGGCATCAGATGCCAGGCGCCTAACACAGACGCGAGCTACAGCCAGATAGCAGAGGCTTGGGTCAGCGAGGCGAAGAAGGGCGGCATGGAACTCGTCGGCCCATTCTCTGTCAACGAGATGACGATGATCAACAAGGCATGGTACGAAGCCCAGTACGACATCTGGGTATGGCACTGGGGCTGGGGGCCTGAGCCTCTAGGAGGCGCGATCAGCTGCTGGCTGACCGAGAGCATCAAGAAGGGAGGCGACAACTGTCAGATGCCGATGGGAGGCGACTACTGGTTCGACAGCGCACTCGGCCTGTGGCAGTCACCCTTCGACGCGCTGTTTGCCGAGGCCATGCAGACCCTGGACACCGCGGCAAGGAAGGTCTTGGTCGACGAGCTGCAGCAGATGATCTACGACTCGCACTCCGAGAACCCGCCGTACTACGACCTGGGGCTCTATGGCTACACCGACGCGAGGTTCACAAACTGGGGCGACTGGCCCTCGCACTCTGGACTACCAGTGGTCTCGGACCTGCTCTGGATATGGTTCCAGCTTGAGCCCGCGGCGAACCAGGCACCGACGTTCAACACCCCGCTGTCACCCGCATACCAGCAGATGGTAGACGTCGACCTGCTGCTACAGGTAGAGGTGTCTGACCCGGATGCGGATGAGATACTGGTCAACTGGACCTTCGGCGACGGAGCCACGGCCCAGGACGACATCACCGGCGACACCACAGCTCCGACGGTGGTTACACAGCTGCATCCATACAGTGCGACAGGCACGTACGATATCGCGGTGACCATCTGGGACCACCAGGCGAACCATGAGATCGCATCGACCGCAACTGTCGACGTGTATGATGTGACCGACACGAGCCCGACAATAGTGAGCGTGCTTGTCGATCCCGAGACCCAGGCGTACATCGAAGAGACGACGACCTGGACTATCACCGCGAGAGATGCCGAATCGGGTGGAGCGGACGGATACGGCCTGCTGTTCACTATCGACTGGGCGGACGACACGTACGATGTCGTGCACGAACTGGATACGGTGAACAACACGGACGTAGTCATCACTGCGACGCACAGCTGGGCGGACTCTGGC